>Ga0209777_10003691_pt1 | contig 18756 bp, 16 predicted proteins | sample FrelakmetHBP12HB_FD_187147 | JGI IMG/M metagenome (GOLD analysis project Ga0209777, IMG submission 187147) | Freshwater lake sediment microbial communities from the University of Notre Dame, USA, for methane emissions studies -HBP12 HB (SPAdes)... | ecosystem: Environmental > Aquatic >...
CCGTTTCGGCAGGATGGAATGTGATCTCATTGCCTCTAGTCGTTCCTGACGCCAGAAAGACAATTCTTTTTCCCACTGCGATTTCCGATGCGTTCGCCTACAAGCACGGCTATGTTGTCCAAGATACATTGCAACCCGACATTGGCTGCTGGCTGAAATTCCGCACGCCAGATACTGTAGCAGTCATTGGAAATTCAAACTTCATTCCTGAGACAAGAGTCAACCCACGGTGGAACATCATCGGATCATCATCGGTGAAGACTGCTGTAGTAGATATTGTCGTTGACACCAGCGTATTGTTTGTTTCAAAGGTGTACGGTTACAGTCGAGCCTCGGGTTACTCGGTAGCAGACACGATTGAGCCGGGCAAGGGATACTGGGTGAAATGTCGTTCAGCAGGAAACATCACGTTAGCAACTGCGGGTCCACAAGGTCCAGTCTTGGTCTCGCCGGCAAATGGGTCAATCGATCAGCCGACGTCGACCGTGTTGCGCTGGGATGCGGTTCCAGTTGCTGCAACGTACCACCTGCAGATTGCCAGTGACTCATCATTTGCAGAGCTGCTGTTGGTCGATGATTCGCTGGTTGTTGACACGACGTGGAAGCTCTGTTTGGGTTACGGCGCTTCGTGTTATTGGCGGGTGGCAGTAAGATATGGGGGGGGATTTCTGAGTGGCTGGTCTTCTGCATGGCGATTCACGACTGGCGTTGCGGTCAATAGCCTCAGGTGGGAATTCCTTGGATTCCCCAATGGAGGCGAGACTGGTGTAATGTGCATTGGTGTAAGTCCCGCTAATGATTCTATCGTTTTCGTAGGCACAAGTAGTAATTTCAGTGCAGGGACACAAGGAAGAGTTTACCGGACAACAAATCTCGGCGCAAGCTGGGATACTGTGTTGACAGGTGTTACCCCAATGTGTATAAGATTCAATCCTCAAAATCCGGAAATCGTCTTTGTTGGACTCAGTATCACTAACTTCACCCCACCCGGAATTATCAAAACGACAGACGGCGGCAACACGTGGTTTTGGTCCAACCATGGCATTTCCGTGAATTGGGAAACGGGAGTAAGCGATATCGAAATTGACCAACACTATCCCGATACGATGTTTGCCGGTACAGGGGGAGTTTACGGCGGTGGAATCTACAAGACGACAAACGGAGGTAATAATTGGTTCACCCCGACAGCTAATGACTCGTTAGCCCGAACCAATATCCAAAGAATAGCAATTCACCCCGACACTAGTTCGATTGTCTTTGCAGCTACTTCCTTCTCGGGATGGCTCTTCCGGTCGTCGAATGGAGGGATGGACTGGGAACTGACCGGCTTAGACAGCGAAAGATCAAATATATATGCAATTGCTATTGATCCCGTAGATCCTCAAGTTATGTATGCAACGGTAAAGGACAACTGGGGAAAACTGAAGAAGTCAACAGATGGTGGATGGACATGGCTTACTTCCAGCAATGGGCTTTTAGGCAGCACCGGCGGCACCCTCCTAATTCGCAATTGTACTAGTGAAGTGTTTTTGGGGTCGTCTTACGGCTTTTACGAAAGTTCAGATTTTGGGGCACAATGGGGGGAGCTTGCAAGTCCGTCTAATGGGAATCTGATTGCCGTTGCAACTCTCTCAGCGGATGGCTCATACCTCTATGTAGCTCTTTCCAACTCCGGAATATACCGCGCAAGGCTGATTTCCGGAAATTCAAATTAGATCGTCATTTTTGGCCACTCTATTCCGGTTTCAGAATTATCCCTTTGTGCTTGTGTCCGTTCATTCTGACCACCACCGGAGAGGAAAATCGGAGATGCATCGTGTAGGTTTTTTCCTCAACTGCTTTCTGTCGAGATAGCCAATCCCAGTCGACAAATCCTTCCTCATGAATTGAATCGACTGTAAAATATCCAATCATAAATGCGGTGAGGTTTTGGAAGAAATGGGATCCCTGCGACGGAGTGACAACGAAATCCTTGAAGCCGGTTTCAACGATCGCTTTCGCCCCGGATATCTCATCCCACGTTACAGGGATTCCGAGCCACGGGTCGAGCGTTCCCCACCGTCCGATGCCGATTAGCAGATACTCTCTCTGTTCGGCAACCAGCTTTGCGTTGAACTGACCGACCTCCTGTGCGATATCCTGTGTTTTGGAACGGTCAAACTTATGAATATCTACTACCACGATGTCGTAAATACTGTTCATAACTCCATTCCCGAGAACTTCTCCGCTCTCGCAAATCATCCGGGCTCTGTCAAATTTCTCCAGCCGCAGCTCTTCGAACTCTCGGCTGATGACCACCGGCCGCATTTGGAGTAATCCAAACTCTTTCGGCATTCCCGCTCCGACGGACATGTTGACAGCAAATTCAATTTCCACCTGCGTCCCCATTCCCCAGCTACCGACATCAAGGAGTGCTTCGACAACATCCGGGAGGGGAAAGAGTTTCCCCTTCAGAACCGGTGAGAACGTAACGAGGCGCATTCCGTGGCGTGAGAGGCCGTCGTAAATCGCGTCGTTCTCATTCGAATAGGTCGAGCCCACATAAACCAACGTTTCATCATCCTCCGCAACGGCCAAACCATAGAGTTTCGTCTTCGTGTCGTGTGTCTCAACCTTTTGGTCCCTCGTGGAGCTCATGTCAAGCGCGAAAAATTCATGTTGATTGTGCGCGAGCGCGCTTTGCGTAGTAGATAGCTGTGGTAGATAATTGGGATACTTAGGACAGAACCGCACCGAGGCGCCGCCATCTACAACCATTTTCCCGAGCCCCAAAGCGACGGACACTATACCGTCGGAAGAATCTTGCGGCGGAATCGGATAGAAATTGTACGATTTTGCCACCCCGGCAAATTCCGGATAGAATCGTTCTGCGTGCCGGAAACCTACCAGCTTTTGAATGATGACCGCCATCTTTTCTTCTTCGAGACGGTAAGAAGTTACCTTGATATAATTCTTTGCCCGTTGATAGAATGTAGAAGCATAAACGCGCTTGACCGTAGACAGCAAGTCAGCTAACCGCGCGGCAGGGTCGGGATCGTTGTTGGGAATCATGTACGTCTCATAGACGCCTGCAAACGGCTGGTACTGGGAGTCTTCGAGAAGACTTGATGAACGTACGGCGAGCGGCTCACGAACCAGGTCCAACAATGCGGCAAGCTGGGCGACAATCCCATCCGGGAATTTGTCCGCTCCCAGAAATTTCCGTGTGATGGCTTCATCGTCGGATGAGCTCAGCGCGAACGTCCGCAGGTTGTTGCTCTCGACGAACCGGTCGAATACATCCGAGCCAAGAACAACGCTTGCCGGGATGTAAACATGAACATTCTCAAATTTGTCCCGGAGTTTGTGAGTGTCAACGAGCATGTTGAGAAATGCAAGACCGCGGGCTTTTCCGCCGAGCGAGCCTCCGCCAATCCGGGCAAAGCTGCCCGAAGGGTCAAACGTTTCCTTGCTAAAATCCGCGATCAGTCCTCGCTGCTGCATCCGGCGATACGTGTGCAGTGACGAAACCAGATCCTTACGCAGCGCATCCATCGATTCATAATCAGAAACCTTTCGAGGCCGCAGCTGATACGCCAGCCAGAATTCAGTTCTCGCCTTGAGCCAGTTAGAGAAGTGATTCCGCTCGCCATGATAACGCAGACATTCTTCGGGGACAATGCGCAACTGTTGTTCGAGAGATTTTAAATCTTTCGCGCGACCCACCTCCTGCCCGTCGGGTGTGCGAAACACAAAATCGCCAAAGCTGAAGTATCCCGTCATAAACTTTCTTACGTCGTCCAGCAATGTCGGCGAATCCTTGAACACGAATGACGCACCCTCGGCATGAGCCTTCGATTCATTTTCGGACAGGTACGACTGGAGGAGAATGGGAATGTCGGAAAACTGCGCTTTCACATTTCTTGCGAATGTCAATCCGGCTTCAGGGTTCGACTTACCCCCACGCTGGAAATCCACGTCAGAAATGATTCCCAGAATGTTGTTATGATACTTCTGAAAGTAATCCCACGCCTCCTCGTATGTCGTGCATAAGAGAATCTTGGGGCGCGCTCTCATCCTCAGAAACCGATGAGAGAGGTTGACACCTTCGGCAATAAGACTCTGCGATTGTTTCAGCACTTCGGTATAAATGAGCGGAAGATAGGAAGAATAAAAACGGATGTTGTCTTCGATAAGGATGATTGATTGCACGCCGACTTGGTTCGAGTCGTGGTCGACGTTCATGCGATCTTCCAGGTGTTTGACGATGGCAATGACGAGCCGAAAATCACCTTGCCAAATGAAGATGCGGTCGAAGACCGATGTGTCGTGATGCGCAATTAACTCGGCTAATTCCCGGTTGTCGAATGCAAGGAGGATGATAGGAACATGCAAACCGGCTTCACGCGCCTCCTTCGCAAGCTGAAGCGGGTGCATATCTTCAATGTGCATCGTCGTAATAATGAGGTCGAAGCGCTTCTCTTCTTTCGCGAGAGCGATTGCCTCCTGTCCGTTTGAAACTCTCGTCAACTCCGGAGCATGGCTAAGGTTCAAGTCCGAGTATTCATTGCGAATTAACTCATAAAGCCTGCCGTCTTCCTCAAAAATGTAAGAATCGTACAAACTTGACACAAGCAAAACGTCCCGGATGCGGCGGCGCATCAGGTTTTGGAAACCCTGGAACCGCGTACCGTATTCGTCCTCTATCCAAAGCTGGTCAGAGAGTTTCATGAGATCTCTGTTTTGTGATAACCGGAGAGTTGCAGATTAAGCCCATCCACGAAAATGGATGTTTAGATTCAATTGCCTAAATGTACAACTATTTTCCGGAAGGGAGAAATCTACTGCGGGAGGCGTTTGACTGTAATCAAGGAGATGTCATCCGCTTGTTCACTGCCAACGGAACACTCTTCGACAAATTTGTAGACACTTACTGGATCATCGGCTTTCAATTCCGATGAACCTTTTGTGAACCGGGCAATGGTATGTTGAATGCTTCTTACTGTCTACCGGTGCATCCGGAAACCGTCCCGTAGGGCTTCGTTGTTTCGTTCCATTGTCCGCCGGGTGATGTTGGATTCAGGCCATCATTGATAATGGTTACCCGGAGAAAACCTGCCTCGGTTTTCTTCTTAACAACACAACACGTTGATACATTGTCCGGTAAGTCTATTCTCTGATTCCCGTTACCTGCAATATGTTGATTATAAAAATCACCTTCCCAGCTTGTATCCGAGCTTACCTCCACTTTCCAATCATCGGAAGATTTTTCACAACCTAACAGGACAAGAAGAAATAACATCTTTGTCGCCGCTGCGAGATTCCCTACGAAGCTTGTAGATCAATTGAGGTTTATCTTTCAGTCCAGTACCATCAACGGTAGCAATCGTATCACCAACCTGAATACCTGCCTTCTTTGATATACTATTGGAATCTACTTTTCCAACAACCACAAATCCTTGTTTCCTGATCAACGGTAAAGCATCGTAAGATTTTCCTATCTCTATAGTTATCGTGTTTGTATCTGCCTTAGAATCCTTCAAAGAGATACCCGTCGAACTTGTTACAATCCCCTGTTCACTGAGAAAGACTACCATCCAGGTCAAAAGACTTCCCGTCAAAATAGACAAAACGATGTAGCGGAACAGCATCGTCACGCCGGATGGATTGTTGTTCGATTGAGGCATATCGGCTTCTCAGTCTTTCAACTTGTCCAACTCATCCTCAACGGCTTCCCGAATGTTGTCCTCGTTATCGTATTTCTTGTACTCGAGCGCCTTTTTGAATGCCGACTTTGCTAAATCCTTCTGTCCATTCTGGACATAGCACAAGCCAAGCTGGTAGTACGCATTCGGCTGGATCCAGGATTTCTCCTTGATGGCTAAGCCCGTCACATGAGTGTACCGGTCCGCAACTTGCGAATAGTCTTTCTGCGAAAAAAAGGTGGAAGTGATCTGCCAGAGAACATCTCCCCGCTGGTCGTCGGTGAGATCCTTCCTGGCGAGTAACGCTGATCCTGCCTCGTACCCATTCGCATAGTATCCAGCACTGAACCAGTTCGACATTTTCTCGACTTTGATGTCGAACTCGGTCATCGGTTTTTCTATTCGTTCCTTGGACTCACGAGGAGATTGTTGGTAATAGATCAATGCCGTCGCCCGGTCTCCCGACAACTCACAGCATAGACCAAGATAGTTATTGGCACCCCGGATGCGAGACGTGTCTGATCGCTCTAACGTCAGATACTTCTTATACAATTCAACGGCGTTCTTGAACTGATTCTTGAACCTGTACGCATGACCGAGCCGGTAGTAGCCCTGGATGATGTAGCGCTCGGCTTCGTGGTTCGTCATCGTGGTCGCTTTCTGAAACACCGGCATTGCCTCATCGACGCGGTGCAGCTGGAAGAGAAGAAGATATCCGTACTGTTGAACGTAGAACGGATTGGAAGGATAACTCTCGCTCAATTCTTTGAGGTACTGTGCTCCCTTCTCCGGTTGCTCTTCCCATTGATAGAACTGCGAGAGCCACCATCGGGCTTCGTTCCGGGCGTACGTTCCCTTTGCGGCAGTTCGTTCGAGCATCCTCAATCCCAGCTCCCGATCCGCGTCGAATCCGATAGCAGTGGCGACCCATCGAAATGCCTTAGGCATTCTGGACAGGAAGTAGTTGAACAGCCCGACTCCCATCTGAGCGTCATAATTCTTCGGATCGACTTCGAGCGCATCACGCAGGTAGCCGTACCCTTTTTTCCCATCCCAGACTGCCGAAAGGATTTCGTCTTTATCCGACTTGACAATTCCCCTGTAGCCGTAAATTCCGCCGAGGTAGAAAAGAGCGGTGGAGCTCTTCTGGTTGTTGTCGATGACCTTTTCGGTAACTTCGATGACTGAATCCGAGAGCTGCATGAATCGATCATAATCGGCGTCGACCTGCATGAACTCGATTCATCAATTCATGACTTGCCATCCTGAGCAAGCCATTCGACGGAAAACTGCAAGGAACACGGGAGCCGCAATCGCCAAATAGCACAGACGGAAAAACGAACTGCATTACGACATTGGAGCCAGGGTCGGTATGAAGCACGAATCGCAAGGCGACACCTTCTTCATCGCCTGTTAGCGGTTGAAGAAAAGAGGAGCCATTGGTCGGTTCGATGAGCAGCCGGTATGTGATACCCTTCGATAAACTGTTCATGTAACCGTCCTCTATAGAGAGAGCCAACGTATTGGGCGAACCCGCGAAGATCGATCCCCATGGTGTGATTGTAACGAGGACAGAAACAAGCAGAAAAAGAAAGTAACGTGTCATGCTGAATTTACTCCGTCAACTTGTGATAGGGATGAAGAGGATGTGGGCGATTCGGATTGGGAGCGTCCGTTGAAACCAGCGTCGGAGTAATCGCGTCGCCGGCTAGTTGCCCACAGTCGAATCGCGACAAGAAGGCAATGGGAATGACAGGCTTAGAAAGCACTGAAGCTAATTGAGAGTTCATAGCACACTCCTTAACACTCGTGCCTATCCAACTGCTATTTGCTAATCCGATCCCGCCAAAAGCTGCGGGATATTTTTATTTCATCTTCGTACTTGAACAGTACGCTGCATCTGATTCGTACACTCCCAACGAGATGCGAAGCCAAATAGACTCAGCCTACCAGCGCATTGAGGGGCTCGATAGTCTCCGGCTGATCGAGAATCGCTTAGGGGGGAAACCTATTGATAAGAGCTATCTCAATATCTGTTGGCCTGGAGCCAAATACAGGTCAGCAGATTATCCTGCGGTGATGGCGCCAATTTACTACTTTCTCTTAATAATGTCAAATCGAATAAATTAAAAACGCCTAATACATTTCGACAGGTTTCCTGCTTGCATTTTGTACCACTTTGCGTAGTTGTGGGCGGTTCTTTCTTTGACAGCGCGAACGGAAAGACACCAATGACACGCTACTCTGAGTCGTCCGAATTCGGTGAGTTATCCTCCAAGTAATAAGATCTGTTAGAAATTTGGAATGTGCCACTCGCTTCCAGCCATTATTTTCGCCTTGGGCGTGAATCCCTCACCCCATAAAAAAAGAAAATCGGAGCGGACGAATCCACTCCGATTCTCTTTGGAGGTTGTCTAATCCGTTAGACTAAGCCTTGGTCAATCATTGCATCTGCGACTTTGAGGAATCCTGCTATGTTGGCTCCGTTCACATAATTACCCGGTGTGCCAAAGCGCTGGGATGTCTCGAATGCTGCTTTGTGGATGCTCTTCATGATCCCATGCAAGCGATTGTCCACTTCCTCGCGTGTCCATTGCAGACGCCCGCTGTTCTGCGACATCTCAAGTCCTGACGTTGCAACACCGCCTGCGTTGGCAGCTTTGCCCGGACCGTAGAGAATCTTCGCATCGAGGAACACTTTCACGCCTTCGATTGTCGTCGGCATGTTGGCGCCTTCTGCAACGACATAGACCCCGTTCTTCACGAGATTTGCTGCGTCTTTGCCGTTGATTTCGTTCTGAGTCGCGCTCGGAAACGCACAATCCGCTTTGTGGTCCCAGAGAGGATTGTAATTCTGCTTCGAATCTACGTCTGTATAGACCGCGCCTTTGAACGCATCCGTATACTCCTTGATTCTTCCACGACGGACGTTCTTCAGATCCATGACGAATTTCAGCTTTTTCTCATCGATGCCCGCTTCGTCATAAATGTAACCGTTCGAATCGGAGACCGTCACGGCTTTTCCGCCGAGCTGATTGATCTTCTCAATCGTGTACTGTGCAACGTTGCCGCTGCCAGAAACGAGGCACTTCTTGCCCTTCAGCGTCTGATTTTTCGTTGTGAGCATCTCAGCCGCAAAGTACACCGCGCCGTAACCCGTCGCTTCGGGACGAATCAGCGAGCCACCCCAGTTCAAGCCTTTGCCGGTGAGCACGCCTGTAAATTCGTTTCTCAATTTTTTGTACTGCCCGAACATGAATCCGATTTCCCGTCCCCCGACACCGATGTCACCTGCCGGCACGTCTGTGTCCGGACCGATGTGGCGAAACAGCTCGTTCATGAAGCTTTGGCAAAAGCGCATCACTTCATTGTCACTCTTTCCTTTCGGGTCAAAATCCGATCCGCCTTTTCCACCGCCCATCGGGAGCGTGGTGAGACTGTTCTTGAACACTTGCTCGAAGGCAAGAAATTTCAGAATTCCGAGGTTGACGGACGGATGGAATCGTAATCCGCCTTTGTAAGGTCCGATGGCACTGTTCATCTCAATTCTAAACCCACGATTGACATGAATCTCGCCCCGGTCATCCATCCATGGAACGCGGAACATCAAGACTCGCTCCGGCTCGACGATACGTTCCAGAATTTTTGCGTTGCGATACTCCGGATGTCGCTCAAGCACCAGCGATAGGGAATCGACCACCTCCTGTACCGCCTGGTAGAATTCCGGTTCGCTCGGGTTCTTAGCTTTCACCTGTTCCATGAGTTGCGTTGTATATCCAGACATAAACTTTTTTTCTCCTCTGAAATTAGTACGTGGTTTGTAATTCTTTGTTTAATGTTTACTATGCTGTTGATGTCTTATGTACAAGTCCGGGTTTCCTAACACCTCTTACTGAAATACGCGACAAACCTGCAGAAAAAGGTCAATATGTATGCCAGATGGATACTCATAAAATTGAATCTAAAGCAAGATATTCTTGTGAGAACGATTCAAATCCTCTCACTGTTGAGAATGGGCTTAGTGTCGGCTTTCACCTTTGAGAAGTCTATTGGAAATCCCCGCATGTCTGGCAACGTGTTAATTGGCATACTTTTAGAGGAAAAGAAGTCGATATATATTGAGAGAATTCATGAAAAAGAACATGGGAACCGTTGACCGTGCAATCAGAATAGGGCTTGCCGTCATCGGTGCGCTTCTGTACTTCGCGGTTTCGATACCCGGCAGTGTAGCTTTGATCCTGGTGATTGTCGTGGTCATGTTGTTGCTCACGAGTACCGTAGCATTCTGTCCGCTCTACGTTCCGTTTAAAATCTCGACACGCAGGAAATACGAGCAGAATGAACAGTGATTGATTGTTCCTGAACAAAGTAACCGTACAATGATACAAGCATTTCGATGTCCGAAAAGAAGGCAGTAGTCAGGCAAGTTCAGGGAACGACACTCGTCGCGCGTTCTGATTCGCGACACTGGGTGGTAATGGATGGCTCGGAGACACTCGGGGGAAGCAACGCAGGTTCAAGTCCGAAGGAGCTTTTGATGTTTGCGCTCGGCGGTTGCACCGCAATGGACGTCATCTCCATGCTGAAAAAGAGGCGCGTGCCATTGGAGACGATGGAAATCAATCTGACGGGAAACGTCCGCGAAGAACATCCCCAGGTATTCACCGACATTCATATCGAATACGTATTTTACGGAAAAGGATTAGACTGTAATGACGTCGAACAAGCTATTGAATTATCGACCACGAAGTACTGTGCAGTCTCGGCAATGTTAAGAACAAGCATTAAGCTTACCCATTCATACCGGATCGAGGATGAAAAAGTTCGCAGTCCCAAGAACGAAATCGGTCACAAAGAAGGCTGAGTTAGAAAGGAATTCAAAACAGTTAGATTTTTCCCCCACCACACAATTTGAACAACAAGAAAGAAACCACCTATGCCACTCATCGACTCATCAACAGGAAAGATCACTAAGGAATATTCTGTAAACGAGCTCACGGAAATGGCGGCGCTCATGCGCGGCTACAACCTGGTCGCACTGTGCGCGGCAGGCTCAGGACACGCCGGTGGAACGCTCTCCACTATGGACATTACTGCGGCACTCTACCTGAAGATCGCCAACCATGATCCCAGGAAACCATTGTGGGAAGACCGCGACAGAATCATCTGGTCGACGGGTCATAAGGCGCCAAACCTGTACCTCGGACTCGGGTTTGCCGGATATTACGACAAGGACGACGTCGTACTCCTCAGAAAACTCTGGAGCCCGTTTCAAGGACATCCGCACTGGCTGAAACTAACCGGCGTGGAAGCATCTACGGGATCGCTAGGACAAGGATTGAGCATCGCGGTCGGCATCGGACTGGCTGCGAGGCTGAACAGAAAATCCTATAAGGTTTTTTGCATCAACGGAGACGGAGAACAACAGGAAGGTCAAATCTGGGAAGCAGCAATGGAAGCAGCGCACTATAAGCTGGACAACGTCATTTCAATTGTCGACTGCAATCATCTTCAAATTGACGGAAAGGTCGCCGATGTTATGAACATCGAGCCGCTCGCTCAGAAGTACAAGAGCTTCGGATGGGAAGTCATCCAGATCAATGGCCACGATATGCAGCAGGTCGTCGACGGGTTAACGAAAGCCCGGTCGGTTGTCGGAAAACCGACAGTGATTCTTGCCGAGACAATCAAGGGCAAGGGCGTGAGTTTCATGGAAAACGTCGCAGGCTGGCACGGGAAGACCCCGAATTACGAAGAACTGCTGAAGAGTCTTGAAGAACTTGGCGTTAAGGACAAGATCCCCTATGAGAAACTCCTTGACCGCGCCAAGAAGTACCAAGAGGAAGTCGACAAAAAACTTGAAGCCAAGATGCCGAAGTTCACACGGAATTACTGGTGGAACAGTTCCAAACTCATGAACGCAAAAATGGAACCGACACGCAAGGGTTTTGGTCAATCCCTGGCGGAGCATGGCGGCGACGAACGCATAGTCTGCCTTGGTCTGGACATTTCCGGCTCAATCACCATCAGCGACTTTTACACGAAGAACCCGGAACGCAAAAATCGTTGGCTGAGCATGGGCATCGCTGAACAATCCGCGACGGCAGTTGCGGCAGGTTTGGCAAAGGAAGGCAAGCTGCCCGTTTTGGGAACGTACGGGACATTCGCCGCGGCAAGAAATCTCGACCAGATCAGGGTCTCCGTGTGTTATGGAAACCAGAACGTGTTGATCGCCGGCGCGCACGGCGGCGTTTCCGTCGGACCGGACGGCGCAACACATCAGGCTTTGGAAGATCTTTTTGCGATGTGCGGTCTACCGAACATGGTCGTGGTCGTTCCCTGCGATTCCATCGAAACGAGAAAAGCAACATCGTACATGCTGCTGAAACACGTCGGGCCAAAGTATCTTCGCTTCGCACGCGAGGCGACACCTGTCGTCTCGAACGATGGAACACCGTTTGTCTTTGGCAGGTCGAACATTATTCGATTGCGCCGAGAAGGAGAACAGTTCGTCGATGCTTTCGAGACGGTGCTCTCATCGAAGTACGAAAATGAGTGTGAGGACCTCACCATCATTGCCTGCGGGCCGATGGTACCGGAGGCGATGCGGGCAGCATACATTCTCGCGAAAGACTTCGGCTACGAAACGCGTGTCATCAACATGCACACCTTGAAGCCGATTGACCAGCAAGCCATCATCAGAGCCGCAAAGGAAACGGGAGTTATCATCACGGCCGAGGAGCACCAGATCGGCGCTCTTGCCTGGCGCGTGAGCGATGTCGTGAGCTCGAGCGAAGAACTTTACGGCGTTTCTGTCATCACAGGAGCCATCGGTGTTAACGACCGCTTTGGCGATTCGGGCGCGCCGTGGGAGCTTGTGAAAGAGTTCGAGGTAAGCGCCGAGCACATTGCTGCAAAAGCCAAGAAGCTCGTTTCTCTGAAGAAGGCAAAAACGGCGAACGAAAAATTGCACAACGTGTAGGTTTTTCGAAAAGTTTGCAAGGTGCGACTCACTTGCATCCCAGTGCTATGGAAGTGAGTCGCACCTTCTTGACATAGCATCGAAGTCACAGCAAGAACTCCGATTTCTAACAAAAGATATCGTAGTTCTAACTTGGTTACATTTTCTCCGGAGCGGAAATACCGAGAATCGCAAAGCCATTGGCGAGAATCGCTTTCGTTGCAGCGCACAATCCCATCCGCGCGGCTGTAAGCTGCTTATCCTCCGTGACCACACGATGAACCTGATAGAATGTGTGAAACGTTCCCGCTACGTCGTGCAAATACTCGGCGAGACGATGGGGCTCGTACGCTGCGGCGCAGGATTCGACCATGTCGGGAAAACTCACGAGCGATTTCATCAGCGCCAGCTCTTCGGGCTGCGCAAGCAACAAAGGATTGGCCGTTGACGTTTTCGAAACACCCTGACTTTCCGCGTAGCGAATGATGCTCGCAATTCGTGCATGCGCGTACTGCAAGTAGAGCACCGGGTTCTCTTCCGACTGCTCTTTTGCAAGCTTTAGGTCGAAATTGAGGTGGCTGTCGATGCTGCGCAAGAGGAAGAAAAAACGGACGACATCTGCACCGACTTCATCGATCAGCTCGTCGAGGGTAATGAAATTTGCCTTGCGCGTCGACATCTTTACGACTTCGCCGCCCTGGACAATCGTCACAAACTGGTGAATGAGTACCTTAACTTTTGACGCATCATATCCTAACGCCTGCAAACCGGAGAGCACATCGGGATATGTCGCAATGTGGTCGGCACCCAGCACATCGATAACAAACTCGAAACCACGGCGAAACTTCTCCCGATGGTATGCAATATCCGGTAAGCGGTATGTCGGCTCGCCAGTACTCTTGACGATAACCTTGTCTTTTTCCCCGCCAAGAGCTGTGGCCTTGAACCACACTGCACCATCGAGATCGTACGCTAAATCTTTCTTCCTGAATTCCGAGATGACTTCTTTGATCTTGCCGGTTTCGTAGAGTGAATTCTCATTGTAAAATACATCGAACGAGATTCCGAGGCGGCGAAGCGTCTGCTTAATGTCTTCAAAGATTTCCTGCTCAGCCTGTTGTTTGAACAACCCTTCTGCCGGCTCTGCCTTTAGCTTCTCGCCATGCGCCTCCTTCAATCGCGCGGCGATATCTTTGATGTACTCGCCCTGGTAATAGTCTTGCGGATAATCAACTTTTTCTCCGAGTCGGTCAAGGTAACGGAGCCGCACGGAATCTCCGAGGATGCGCATTTGCCTGCCGGCATTGTTGAAATAGTACTCGCGGGTGACGTCGTAGTTGGTCCATTCGAGCAGCCGTGCCACAGTGTCGCCGAATACGGCACCACGACCGTGGCCGACAGTGAGAGGTCCGGTCGGATTCGCGCTGACGAATTCGACCTGCGTCTTCTTTCTATTGCCGATGTTCAGCCTGCCGTAATTCTCGCCTGCTCGCAGGATCTCCAAAAGTTGTTCGTGGTAGAATCTGTTCGTGAAACGAAAATTGATAAATCCCGGTCCTGCAATTTCAACGCGGTCAACCTGCGTCGAGTCGACGTTAAGCCGTTCGACAATTTGCTGAGCGAGCTGCCGCGGGGACTTTCCCACATGCTTGGCGGCAACCATTGCAACATTGGTCGTCAGGTCGCCGTGTTCCGGGTTGTGCGGCTTTTCAAACGATGGAGAAACACCGGTGCCAATATCGAGCGACGTGAGCGCACGCTCGATCCTCTGCCTGAGATATTCCCTCATGAAATCTTTACGATACTCTTCTTTTGGGTTGCCTTCCTTGCAGGAGTCTCATCTCCAACCTGTTCCACGACAGCATCGCCCCAGAGCTTTTCTAGCGCATAGAATGAGCGGACTTCCTTGTGGAAAACATGCACGACCACATCGACGTAATCCAGCAATATCCACTGGCGTTGCGATAATCCTTCGCGGTGCCAAATTGGCACTCCCAGTCTCTCCATCCCATCGGCGACAGCATCTGCAACGGCTTTTACCTGAACATCCGAATCAGCGGAACTGATGACAAAAAAATCGGCTATATCCGTCAACTTGCGCAAGTCCATGAGGATCACATCGTGCGCCTTCTTCGTCAGTGTGAGCCGGGCGATTTTCTTAGCAAGAGTTTTTGGTGTCAAAATGATTATCCTTGTACCTTAATTAGTCCGGAGAATGGAATTATAATCGTCCCCGAGGACGACAGAAACATCGACGAAATAGTCGGGATTGAGCTGTTGCACAACTTCCGTATCCTCTACACGGAGCGCGAGAGCCACGCGCCGGGCAGCTTCAAGATTGCCAACGCGGTCAATCACGAGTGTCTTGGCAACGTGCGGAAGCCTGAAATTCTTCACTTCGACAACGTCAAACCCTCGCGAACGCAAGTAATCAGTAGCTCTGATTCCTGCGCTTTTGACCCCGCATCTATTCACGATATCAAGTTGAACAATTCCCGACGGCACAGCCAGCGACGGGTCGGGTTTCTTCACCTGCTCAGCGGTGCTGCGCGAAACAAGAGTGTGGGAGAAATATCCGGCAAGTAGCGTCAACAAAAGAATGAGCGAGTTCAAAGCGACGACGACCGCTCTAGACCGAATATTGCGCGGCTCCTGCTTTTGTTGACCGCCGGTAGGAGAAGGCATGAACCTGCGTTCAGGCTCCCGATTCATGAAAAAGCCGCGTCAGTCCCATCCGCAACAACTGACCCGGCAATACTTGTAATGGATAAACAAGAATACAGCGCTTGATGTCGTGTGCTATTCCCCGGGGAAGAGAGAGTACGGTGAACGTGAATACCATCCGTAATTCCCGTACGGCAACTGCGAGTACTGAAGCTTGATGAAAAAATTCTCCAGCGGGTGATAGTTCAATTCGGCATTGCTGAGAAAGACTCTGTTCAGTGCATTTTGTTGAGTCAAGCTATTTTGCCCAAACGGAGATCCCTGCAATGTGACATCGAATCGAACATCAATCGGATCGGCAAATTTATAGAACATGCTGTTCGTGTATGAAGCCAGGGAAAGCGATTGGCCGCCATACGTGAAATAATTCATCGAAATGCTCTGGCGCATTCGGAAGTTATCGGGATTAAACCAGCTCAACAGGCTCGAAAAACCTGTCGAAGGGTGTACAAGAAATTCAGCGGCACTCGGCTGGTTCTCAACCTGTGATTTAAACTGTGCCTGCAAACTCATATGCATCCACAACAGTAACACTGCCATTATCGCCAGACTCTTCATCAATACACCTTTCACCATCATCATAATTATACACAAAATAGGTTTGATTGTCAAACCATCACAAAGCACTCTGTTTGGCCAGAACTCCCCGAACCGACTCCAGCTGCTCCCCGGTATTTATTCCCACAACCTCGAGCGGGTCGAGGGCTTTTACCGCTGAAACCCGCCATTTGTTCTTCCAAAAGGATTCGAAGACGTCGGTCAGGTAATATTCACCCTGCGCGTTATTCGGACGCACTAGCTCTAGGCTTTCAAAAAGCTTCTGCTTATTAAACACATATATTCCTGAATTAATTTCCTTGATCGCCAGCTCTTCCCTCGAAGCATCTTTATCCTCGACGATCTTCTTCACGCTCCCATCCTTGTGACGAACAATTCTCCCGTATCCCGATGGGTCGTCGAAATCCGCGGAGAGGATTGTCGCAATCGCCTCGGTAGTGCGGTGATAGCCCACGAGTGCCTTCGTCGTCTTTTCCGTCAGGACAGGCACATCGCCGGAGAGTATGAGCACGTCTCCGTCGAAATCCGAGAGTGCCGGCTTCGTTTGAAGAACGGCATGGCCCGTCCCCAACTGCTCGTTTTGTTCGGCGAATGCAACGGCATTGTTCTTTTGAGAAACATAATCGATGACAGATTGTTTTTGCCATCCGACTACCAGCACGGTTTTGCTCGGTTGCAGCGTCCCGGCAAGTCGAACGACATAATCGACCAACGGCTTGCCGTTGACCTCATACATCACCTTTGCCATACCGGGATTCATCATCCGCTTTCCTTTTCCCGCGGCGAGAATGAGAACAGCTAACGGAGTTTGTTTGGGCTCTTGAGGCATACTGTTTCAGATTGTCACAATTGTATTATCGATGAGTCTTGTTCTTCCGATACGTACCGCAAGCGAAACAAGTACTCTGTTGTCTTTTTTCAGAAGGGACGATTCTTCCAGTGTTGTTGACTCAGCAATTGAGATGTAATCGATGACTGCAGACTGCTTTGCTGAAATCATCTTCTTCATCTCGGAGACCACCGTCGCGCAGGAACGCTCACCGCCGGCAATCAGCCGTTCGGCTTGCCGAAGCGATTGTGAGAGCACAACAGCATCTTCGCGCTCAGTGGGGGAAAGATAAACATTTCGTGAGCTCATTGCAAGTCCGTCCGGTTCACGCACAATCGGAGCGATGACAACCTCGATGTCAACGTTCAGGTCTTTAACCATTTGCCCGATAACAACAGCCTGTTGTGCGTCTTTTTGTCCAAATACGGCAAGATGCGGTTTTGTGATATTGAACAATTTCGCCACGACCGTGGCAACCCCCCGAAAATGCGTGGGCCGAAATTTTCCCTCAAGAACCTCCGTGGTTTTTTCAACGTCGACGAATGTGCGATACTGCCGGGGATACATTTCTTGTTCATCAGGAACAAAAAGGATATCGGTACCGGCCGATTGTGCAAGTCGCTTGTCCCTATCAAGGTCGCGGGGGTACTTTGTGAAGTCTTCTGTTGGCGCAAACTGGGTTGGGTTGACAAAGATAGTCGTGATGGCAACATCAGCATGTTGTCGTGCGATGCGGATGAGACTCAAATGGCCTTCATGCAAAAATCCCATCGTCGGAACAACGGCAATGCGCTTTCCTGCTTTTCGCAGTGCATCAGAGGTTTTCAGCATTTCAGAGATTGACGTGATAATATCCATAGCGTTATCCTCAACCTCCAGCCAATGAGACCTACCGGAGGTTGTTTTTGTTAGAGAATCTTTTCCCTGGGGCCTATTCCGGCAATGCGAACGGTAGATTGACCTCTGTCCGTGCAACGACGCCCGGCACCCAGGTTCTTTGGCACACCGACGATGTGGATTATCATGGGATCACGCCAAAAGTAAAAAGTAAGAAAATTTCAGCAGAAAAGCTGTCTAAGGAAGAATCAAGGTCAGCCTCAAACACAATCGCTATTTCATCAAGACCATTTTCCGCGTTTGGGTAAACGATTGGTTGTTGTTTGTGACTGCAATGCGGATTTGCTGTACAAGGAATAATGTTAAGATCAATATGCAGCCAGATTTGATAAAATCATTGATCTTTCCCGTCCCTACTCCCACATCATCTTAAGCAGCTTTGTGACCGTTTCCTTCATTTCCTTGCGATGCACCACCATGTCAACAAAGCCGTGGTCGAGCTGGAATTCCGAGCGCTGGAATCCCGGCGGCAAATCTTTTCCCGTCGCTTGCTTAATCACGCGGGGTCCCGCAAAACCGATGAGTGCACCAGGCTCGGCAAGGTTTACATCGCCCAGCATGGCGTAACTTGCAGTAACGCCGCCGGTTGTCGGGTCCGTTATTACCGAGATGAAAGGAATCCCCGCATCGGAAAGCTGCGCAAGCTTCGCGCTTGTCTTGGCAAGCTGCATAAGCGAAAGCGCGCCTTCCATCATCCGCGCTCCTCCGCTGGCAGAGACGATCACCAACGGTTTCTCTGTTTTCAACGCTTTATGTATCGCGCGGGCGACTTTTTCGCCGACAACCGAGCCCATACTGCCGCCGATAAAACCAAAATCCATCGCAGCAACGACAATCTCGACACCGCCGGTTTTTCCAGTGCCCGTTCGAACAGCATCCTGCAGGTTGGCTTTCCGCATCGCGTCTTTCACACGATCTTTGTATTTCTTGGTGTCGGAAAAACTAAGCGGATCGGTCGAGTGCATTTTCCTGTCCATCTCCTTGAACGTTCCCTCGTCAAGGAGAATCGACAAATACTCCTTGCTGCCGATACGGAAATGGTAGTTACATCTGACGCATGTGTACATTTGTTGCTCAAGCTGCTTGCGGTGTATGATCTCACT
>Ga0209777_10003692_pt1 | contig 18756 bp, 18 predicted proteins | sample FrelakmetHBP12HB_FD_187147 | JGI IMG/M metagenome (GOLD analysis project Ga0209777, IMG submission 187147) | Freshwater lake sediment microbial communities from the University of Notre Dame, USA, for methane emissions studies -HBP12 HB (SPAdes)... | ecosystem: Environmental > Aquatic >...
AACGGGCTCTGCCCCACGGTGCAAACGGTCTACTGCAATCAACACAATACATATTTATATTATCCTTATTTAACATATGCTATTACGTTTTTATGCATTTACTAAACGATTTTGATTATACAAGGTGAAAGAAATAATCAAAATATTCTCTTAATTCCAAAAAATTAATATTCAGACCAATCAGAAATCCATTGACCCGTACCATCGCTATTGTGAAATAAAATAATTTTATATTCATTAGATTTAATACAGAAAAAATATTTCCTTTTTTTATTCCCTGTATAAAAATTTTTTATCATTACAAATACAAATTAATAAACGGCTAATATTACGATAATCTCTCAGTAAATAACGGCGGATTTTGAGTGTATCATACCTTGAGTGTTCCATTTGTAGGGAAGATCATTTTATACTTTATAGGGGATATACTGGCTTATATTTTATCCTATTTACGACAATTTTATATCTACACGTACCATCGTCGTACGATCGTTACATCGTATAATAAAAAAATTAATTAACTGGTTACTGTATAGGGGGTTAGTTATTAATTAATTCTTTTAAAAGTATAAAAGTTAAATGAATATAACCAAGGTAGTTTAGAATGCTTATGCGGCATTTATTCTGTTTTAAATGCTCTTACAATATCTTCTGTAAATTTTGATGTAAAACTGACTTTTGAAATAATTTTGAAATTTTTAAATCAAAATAATCTGTTGGCTGGTTCTCTTACAAAATGTATAAAAAGAAGAACTATCTCGGAAATTTTGAAATATCTGTCAATTCCAGACATAGTTATTTCGAAGTATATCCAGTCTGCTGCCCATGCCTGATTAGCAAATAGGGAAAAAATTACTAAACAAATAATACTCTGAACATTCTTTGCTTTCATAATCTTTCCTCTCAATAATTAATATCCGAAGTATGCCTTCCCCGATAAGTTGAGTATCATATTAGCACTATTCATTATTTTTAAAAAGAGGAAAAATCAACTGCCTCATTGATAACGGATTGAAAGCAAGTATGCTCGTAAAAAATCCTAAATGCTCACTAACAGGGAAGAAGTAGGTATATATGGTTTTGCCAAATTTTATTTTTACCTCTGGCTTTAGCTGTTAAACCGAAGGCTAACACAACGCCGAGCAGACCGATACCAACATTTAGAAATGCAGCGGCTGAAACCGCGCTGTCACACCCACCCAGGACCAGCCAAAATGTTCCCAAAAACTCTGTACCGTACTTTTTCATACTTTCTTCCTTTGAATTGTTGAAGATAACGTGTGGAGCCCCATCCGGTAGGAGCCGGAGGCTCCCTATAATAGTGCGACCTCCCGCGAGGTACAGCGCATTTTTTTCCCGGCTGATGCTGGAGCATTCAAAGTCGCGGGATTGAATTAACCGGCACACATTTTCTTATGCTTTGCGCGAATATAAAACATATCTTGCTTTTTCATAAAAGAAGAATATTACATAATTACGAGCAACTACTGCTTAAATGATTTCGTATATTATCGTAAAAAGATTTAGAAAGATTGATAAAGACTCGTATGCCGTCCTCAAATAATAAATCAAAATCTGCCGATATTTTTTTGATTGCCGGAGGACCGAAGTCGAAAAATCATAACGCGATTCTGGCCGAAGTATTAAAGAGCAGCAAGAAGAAAGCTCCCAACGTCGCTTATATCGGCACGGCAAGCAGTGATAACAAAGAATTCTTTTTAATGTTACGGCAAATAATCATGGCGGCCGGCGCCGGAAGTGTCCGGCTTGTTCCCATCGTGCGGCGATTTTATCCGGATAAAGCACGGGATATTTTACTCGCAAGTGATGTTGTCTTTATAAGCGGCGGTGATGTGGATTTGGGAATGAAATACTTGCGCAAACGAAATTTTTATCCCATTTCGATTTCAAAGGATAACGAGGCGGCAAGGAGGAGGTGCCGGAAGCGTATTGTACATACGCTGAGGAAACCGACGACGCAGCCAACAAAGTTAGCCGAAGAAAGTGAATTGGGATTAGTTCCTTTTTTCAAGGAGCTTTATGACCGGGGAAAACTTTTCTGCGGAATTTCCGCCGGAGCTATCATGCTGTGCCGCAACTGGATGCATTGGCGCGATCCTGATGATGACGACACTGTTGATTTTTTGATTATTCCCATTGAAATGTTGTATGAATTGGAAAAATAAGAAAAACAATCTTACAGAAGAAGTGCTTACTGACTATATAATAAGCCCCCAAAACTGGTCAGAGACATAAAGTGGGTGATCGCCTGCCGGTAATCGTACTTTGAAGCTTGCTGAAAAGCTTGGAAAGGTTTATATATGTATTCAGAAGCTGTCTTAGTTTTTGCTTCAATTTATCCAAAGCGATTTAAATTCGTACATTCACATAGAGGCGCAATTATGAATACAAGAAGATATCTCAATCCATTGTTTGTTTTCTGTATCATGTTTTTGATGGTTTCTGCCTGTGGATACAAAACAATTAAACAGGGTGTATCAATCAGCGAGGATAGAGTTGCCCAGAATATCATTGACGGCAAGACAAAAAAACATGAAGTTCTGCTTGAGTTTGGCACCCCAACAAAGACGGCTGATAATGGAAAGATGTTTTTCTATGAATGGACTGAAGAAAGTGAAGCGAGAATTATATTATACAAAGGAACAACAACGTACATCCATCAATTGAGCATTCTTTTTGATGAAATGGATATTGTTAAAAATCACCGGATTTCGGAAATATCAGCACAATCTCAAAGAAGTATAGAGACGAAAGCCCAACAATAAATTAGCCTTCAACAGCTTTTTGATCATTTCCAATTGTAATGTTGAATATATTTCCAAGATAGCAATGTATGGATAACAGGAAGTTATCGATTATCTAGACACTCTCTGTCAGATCAAGTTCTGCTTAGGGCACTTTATCTCTGTAAGCTGCGCTTAAGGGATAATTCGACTAACAAATATTACGGCGCTGCTTTTGTAATATTATTCTTCGGTGCTGGTTTTAGCAGTTTCCGTCTTGGTAGTTTCTTTAGTTGTAGAACTTCCACTGGTTTCAGCTTTTTCTGTTTTGGCCGTTGCCGAAGGTTTCTTTCCTTTGTAATCTGTTACGTACCATCCCGAACCTTTCAGACTAAAGGAGGACAAGGAAACTAATTTCTGAACTTTGCCTTTGCAAAACTTGCAGGATTTTAATTCCGGATCGGAAATTCCCTGAAACGCTTCAAATTGTTTGCTGCATTTCTGGCATTTATATTCATAAATAGGCATTAAAACACCCCTCCTCGATGGATATTAATTAAATATATCAAAAAATTTAAATTGACTGCTGAAGCAGTCTAACACTATTTCTAAATCATGCCCTTTAACAGGTTGCAACGCATCTCTGGTTAAATTGTGCACAATATCTTCCTCTTTTTCCTTTTCTTCTCTGGCGGCATTAAAGTCAATTTCGCCGTTGCCAAAACGCAAGACATGAATCAATTCATGCACGGCAATGTAAAGCATCAAAGGGCTGAACTTGATGAAAGAATTAGCTCTATCCACAGCGTCCAGAATGATGTTGTCCTGCAAGCATATCCGATAAAAGTCAAAGCCATCTTTGCCGTCCGGCCTTAAGTCCGAAGGTTTTTCATAAGAATATTTGCAAAGATAAGCAAACGCACTGTCTTTAACTTCATGCTCCTCTAAAAATGCAAGTGTTTTTACGTCATACTTATTCTTCCGCAACTCATCTTCGCTCATCCTAAAATGATGCGATACTAGCTTTTCAGCATCGTTAAATGCCCTTTTCGCCATTGGCACCTGTGCCGCATTAAAGTAAAAAGGCATAAAATCACCACAAAATACTATATTAAATTCAACAATAATATATGTATTTAAACACTTATTGTCAAGATAGGGGTTTCGTACCGCCGGATATTAGAAGCTGATGGCCAAACCCACGTAAGGACCGTAGAAATCCATTTTGGTGTATATATCGCTGACATTATCAATTTTTACGGACATAGCCCGGTAACGGCCGTGGATGTTTAAAAATGGAAAGGGAGTAAAAGAAATATCCGCCAACCCATCGTAAAAGAAACTGTCGGAATAGCCCATGCCCGTGATCTTTGCCCGCGCTTCCAAAATATTGGCCAACAACCCGATTTTAGCGCCAACGCCAATCATAGGAATAGGAACGTGGATATCTTTTTGGGTATCGCATGTTGATGAATGCATTCTGGCATCGCCATCGAAATATTTGATTTTACCGATAATTCCCAAAGACAGTCCGGCGAGAATATTTTTAAAGTTTAATAATTTATACTGATATTCAAGGTCAATCATGTTTGTTGTTAATTCGGATTCAACGTCTGTATGAGCAATATATGTATTGCCGTTAAACACAATGTTCTTCTCTATATTCTTAGCTCCGGAAAGATTTATCCGTTAATACGCCAAGCTGATTTCGTGGTCGCCAATTCCGAAATAGGCTTCTACTCCGGGGATATTGTCATTACTGATTCCCAGATCGTCCTTCAGATTGATATCTGTGCCGGTAACACCGTTGTCGTCTACGCGTAAATTACCACTGAAAGAAGGGATCCAATAGTCGGCGCGCGCGCCAAATCCCAGAGCAAGAACTGACGGGACGTAAAATATTGTCAATAAAAATAATGTTCCAAAAACAGTGAATAAATTCTTTTTCATATTTGGAATCTCCTTATCGATTGCTGGATATTATTGTTTTGCGAAAGCCGAAAAGTGTATAAATTTATTTTAAGGTTTTGTAAAGGAATTTGCTTTTGGCAGAATTTGTGTATCCTGATGATGAATACACCGGATAACCAAAATTAAATTGACATCGTTGCCGCTCAAGGCGTATATCCAGTTAAAATAATAAAATAAATAATTCTTTAATATCGGGGATAAATATGGCGCGAAGAGCAGTTTCTAAAAAAGCGGCGAAAATAAGAATAGGCGTTTTGTATGGCGGCAGATCGGGTGAGCATGATGTCTCGCTTTGCTCCGCCGCTTCGGTTTTTTCCGCCCTCGATCGCAATAAATACAAAGTGACGGCTATCGGCATAGACAGAGACGGGCGCTGGTATGTGCAGGACGAACCGAAAATAATTTCCGATAAGGATTTCGGCAGAAAAATGGCTTTGAAAAAAAGCGGCACGTGGCTGGTTAATCATTTCGAACAGAAAAACAAACTGCATCTTTACGACCTCAAAAACAAAAATAAAGAAGTGATTATAGACGTTGTGTTCCCTGTCCTTCACGGCACATTCGGCGAAGACGGTACCCTGCAGGGTCTGCTGGAGTTGGCGATGGTTCCCTATGTCGGCGCGGATGTAACCGGTTCGGCTGTCGGCATGGATAAAGATATTGCCAAAAGATTACTCAACCAGGCGGGCATTTCTGTTGTTCCTTCTTTAACCGTGAATAAACAACGCTGGCAGGATGATGCAAAATTTATTACTCAAGGCGCGCTTACAAAACTCGGCCTGCCGCTATTTGTCAAACCGGTGTGTACCGGCTCTTCCGTGGGAGTAAAAAAGGTAAAGAAAAAAGAATTGCTTGCGAAGGCCGTTAATTTTGCTTTTCAGTTCGACACGCGTGTCATGATCGAAAAGGCCATCGATTGTCGCGAGATTGAATGCGCAGTTTTGGGGAATGATATTCCTTTTGCTTCAATACTGGGGGAGATAATTCCCAGTCATGAGTTTTATTCCTATGAAGCCAAATATATTGACCCCAACGGAGCGGCGCTGAAAATTCCCGCGGAAATTGACAAATTGCTTGCCACGAAAATCAGAAAGACTGCCGTTGAGGGCTACATGGCGTTGGGATGTTCTTCCATGGCGCGGGTTGATTTCTTCATGGATAAAAAAACTAATAAATTCTATCTCAACGAGATAAACACGCTTCCCGGCTTCACCAGCATCAGCATGTATCCCAAACTGTGGGAAGCCACCGGCCTCAAATACAGCGACCTTTTGGATAAACTGATTGTTCTGGCTCTCGATCGCCACAAGAAAAAGTTGGAGATAGAGACGGAAGGAATTTAGTGAGACTCACTGACTGTAGGAAGTGTAAGTCGAACCAATGACATTTGCTGAAAACAAGTGAAACGAAGTTTGAAGCACAAATGGAATTGTCCCTTGTGTAAAGCACATAGGGATATCCCGATAACGAAGCCTATCGGGATTAGTACAACAACGTTGCAAAATATCTGGTGCTGAAAGTTCAAGTGTTTTGATTTTATGATGTATTTTCATTTTAATGAAATAAAGTGGGATTGTACAAAATATAGTAAAATACGCATTGGGTATATTAATTGTTGGGTCGTAATATTGAATCATAGGAGGTTATATGAGAAAACTATTTCATCTTTTATTAGCTATAGTGTTCCTGGCGCTTATTGCATCTGCTGATGCTTCTACCGTCCAGGTTGTAGTATCAGGTCAAGTGGTATTTGCAATTGACTATAAACAGTCAGTGATGGAAGAAAGGGGTTACCAGTTTGTTGGCGAAGGAAGCTACGGCCGTTATGTTACAAACTACTTTGGTGCGCAAGACGCGGATATTGTAATTAAAAACGCCAAAGAGGATATCGTTGGTGTCAGCAAGACAAAAGCTGACGGTACGTTTACCTTAAAAGTAGATAAGAGTACCTTTTATCATTTCACCATCGAATGGCGTGGTAAGAAAATTGAGAAGACAATATCTAGTCTTGATGCAATTAAATCCATAAAGTTTGATCTGGGTCATTTTGAGACTAAGCAGATCCCCATGGATTAAAATAGCCTCGGAAAGCAATATCGATTTCTTTAAAGGTGAATCAATATGAATAATGAATTTTGGGCTTATGTTTCAAAAAAAGCAGAGCAAACCTTTATTAGACCAGAAAGACTTTATCCTTGGGATTCGATTGTTCAAGGGGTTTCCGTATGTAAATCTGATGGCACTAAAGAGCGCATGTATGCTGTCGCGCCGAATACTTGGCGAGCACATCACCGAAAAGACACCACTCGAGCAGGATCGAGTAAGATATTCATGAATTTTTTCACTGATAATAAAAACAAGATATTAAATGATCTGCAAGGCGTGAAAAATCGTTCTACTCTGCATGGCGTTGCAAATTTCTGGGTATCAGAAATAAGACCGAAATTAAATAATGTAAAAACCCATATATTGAATTCATACAATAGCATCAGAAAACCAATAGATTTGTATTTTTATTGTCTTGTTTCTATGGCGGTTGAAGTTCCCAATGAAACTAGGTCATTCTTGATTCCTATTTTATTTTTGCCGGTCGATAGTCAAATACTCGGAACATTCAGTTTAGGAAGGAATCAAGAATTCCATATATTTTCTTATAATCAGCTTCGTGAACTTGGGCTTACACATCAATCTTCTTATGGGCATGTCAAAACTGAAAATACATATAACAAGTTACAGGATATTATTACCGACCGGGCGAAGGAAGTTGGCAAATGCTGCTCAGCACCATTTTATCCTATTTATTTCGAGATGTTATGGAACGAAAGGTATAAGCGAACCGGTGAAAATATCTTTGAGTTAAATCCATAAAAAAGATTAATGGCCCAACCAAGCAATCCAACCGATCACTGAGCTCTGGCTAATTTCTATGTTCTAAGACGAATATCATATTTTTTTGGAGGTAAAATCATGAAACGTCCGGCATCATTAGTAATTGGTGTTTTACTTCTTTTTCTAGCTTGCGCCCAATTGTGCCGGTTTATTTTGAAAGTTAATGTTGTTGCCGCGGGAATAGAACTTCCTCTCTGGCCCAGCGCGATTGCCGCTGTGGTTCTGGTCGCTCTGGCTATATGGCTTTTGAAAGAAAGAAATACCTAAATATCCCAGATGAAAATAACACCGCTGGTGGGGAAAATCCATTCTTTGTTGGATATCTTAATGTCGATGAATTTACCTTTGCTTCCCGATATGGAAGGTTGGGGATGTCTTCCGGCAAAAAAGCTCTCTTCCCTGACGTTTTTTAATTTAGCCTTTTCGTAATTGAAGTTAATATCCACGCCTCTTGTAGGATAAATAAGGTACACGGGAAAGATTTTATTTTCCTTTGCCTGTTTGGTGGCAATTTCTATTTCGATTTTAACTTCGCTGTTTATCTTTTCCTTGAGTTCATCGCTGCCGCACCAAACTTCGTAGCCGCGTTTTGTTTTTTTTGTTTCGATAATGGGTATGTTTTTATTGTCAATGCGTACACGCTCGACAGCAAAATCACGCTCCATGACCAAATCATTACCGTTGCTCAAAAGCCAGCGGTATTCGCAGCGCGGATCTTCAAACAACGCGGCTAGCTGCGAATTACTCAAAGCGCAGCCGATCATAAAAATATTGTCGCGAATTGTTTTTTTATACTCAATGTGTGTGCTGACGCGAAAGTAATCTTTGGAACGCGCAGAGTTTTCTTTTGTTTTCGGCAATTGCGCTATTTTAATATTGTATTTAAAGCAGGAACGCAATTCGAGCTGGCGGTCTTCCTTGCCGAAGAGCGTTTCAAACATTTCGTAATAAATGGCGTTGCCCAATTCCTCGTCACGCGCGCGAGTTTGCAGACAGTGGCGGATGATGTTATCAATGCGGGAGATGGATTTTTCTTCGTCAGGAATAAATATCCGCCGCAGCCGGGGCTCAACAGCACCGGTTTTTCCTTTCTGAATGAAAACACGCGGCGCTCTTTTTCCCAGGGCACATAGCACTTCATAACTGATGGTCTTAGCCTTGGCGGCAATTTCATTGGCGCTGATGCATTCTTTTCCTTGCTTGCCCAAAAGAACAACTTCATCACCAACCTTGCAATCGGGAATGTGAGTGACATCAATTGTGCACATATCCATAGAAATTCGCCCGACGATGGGCGCTCTTTTCCCCCGGATTAAAGCCTCGCCCTGATTGGAGAGAATAAATCCATAACCATCTCCGTAACCTACCGGAATAGTCGCAATTCGCGTTTGCTTTTGAGTAACATAAGTGCTGCCGTAGCCGATGCCGCAGCCTTCAGGGAAATCCTTCAATAAAACAATGCTGGTTTTAAACGACATTACAGGAGCAAGCCTGGATTTTGATTGATTATCCGGTGATGGATAAATTCCATAAGTCATAAGCCCCGGACGCACCATATTCAGTTTAAATCCGGGATAATTTAAAATAGCGCCGCTATTATCTATATGCCGGATGGGAATATCTATCCCCAAGTTCTGAAGATCGGCAAGTAAATCCGTAAACAATTGCCATTGTTTACCATTGTAGGGAATCATAACTTCGCTTGAGGCAAAGTGGCTGAAAATTCCCTCCAGCGTAATATTGGGCAGCTTGGATATTTCCAGGATAAGCTTCAGCGCTTCGCTGTGCATGATTCCGCCGCGTCCTATACCGGTGTCAACTTCAATATGTACAGGCAGTTTATGGCCGGAATTTTCCAGCGCTTTATGCAGCTTTTTCGCAAAAGCTGTATCCGAAACCGACGGGGTAAGGTTGTATTTGATTATTTGTTCGATTTCGGCCACGGTTGACGGCCCCAAAATGACAATTGGCGCTTCGATGCCACTAATTCTAAGCTGAACGCCTTCGTCGGCATTGGCCACTCCCAGCATCCGTGCGCCGTTTTTTAAGGCGGCATTGGAAATTTCTATGGCGCCGTGCCCGTAAGCATCGGCCTTGACAACCTGCATAAAATCAATTTGCGGCCCGATCAATCTTTTTATTTCTTTCAGATTACCAATAAAGTTATCAAGATCGACTTCGACCCAACTTCGATATTTTTGTTCATTCTTTAATGACATATTTGAAGATACTATCAAATCGTTGATGAAAGTCAAGCCGTCTATGTTTTTCAGAAAAATCGGTAATTTATACTTGAAAAAATTATTTTTTTGATTAGAATGAAGCAAATACTGGAGGGTGAGTATTTAAACCCCTCACAACGAGGAGGAAAAGCAAATGTCGAAAGTAAAGACTGGAGATGTTCTGAGTTGTGAAGTATGCGGACTTGCCGTAATCGTGGACGAAGAATGTGGTTGTGCTACGATTGATCTTATTTGCTGTGAAGAGCCGATGGTACATACAGGTGTGTCAAAAATAAAGCAAATACAGGCTGCAGCGGCGCCGAAAAAAAAGGCGGTAGTAAAAAAGGTAAAAGCGGCGCCTAAGAAAAAACCGGTGGCGAAAAAGAAAGTTGTAAAAAAGACCGTAAAGAAAGCTGTAAAAAAGACTTCAAAGAAGACTGTAAAAAAAGCGGCAAAAAAGAAATAGATATTATCTAAAAGATAGATGCTTGATTTGATAGAGACCCGCCTCGTGCGGGGCTCTATTTGTTGTTTGTTACTCCCCCAATTCCCGTCTTGTGTAACCAGTGGCAAAATCACTAAAGAGAAACCATGTTATTTCCAGTGAGTATGTTCCGGACTTGAAAAATTGTGCGAATTCTGATTAATCTGTTTATCGAAGGATAAACAATATGACAACGAAAAATATTCCAAATGAAAAAAACGAGGGATTGGGTTCGTCCGCTCTTAAAGTGAATTTGGAAAGGACAGCCGTAACAATAGAAATACCGGAGCAATATGCTCCATTGCTTCAGGTTGTGGCTGGCCATTACGGCCTGCAGAAAAAGACCCGTGAACTGCTGATGGAGCTAAACCATCCTTTAGTTAACTGGGAATATGTTCTGAAAGAACTGAAATCCATTTCCATTGGAGATTTCTATATTTACAATAATCATCAAGATGGGATGTCCGCCCTTTCCATGATGCTGCGTATTTACTTCGATGTTATCAAATCGGCATCAAATAGGGACATCAAAGACAGCGCAATACACTATCTGTTCGATTATATTGACACGATTCTTACTCAGAGCAACGAATTTCTCCCGCGAAACTTATTCCTGTTTTCGGAGATCACCGAATCACTTATGAATATTGCGGCAGGAGATGAGATTATTTTCAAGAAATGTTCGACTTATCTCAAAAGAATCATCAAAAGCATTACAGAGAACAATATAGATATTCACGCGCCTCTGTTCGATAGTCTTGTTTACCGGATGTTTAAAGTTACGTATCAATTCTGGCTGACCCAACCCGACCCTTTCGAGTGGTTTATGGAAGGAGATGGAGAGACAGAGGAATCAATCAACGCATACAGACAATTCATCCAGCCCTTGAGTCACCAGTATCTCCAATCTTTGATCGAAAAGTTGGAGAACCTTCGCCCGGACATGCAAGAGGCAAGCGGGGACCGAATAAAAATGTACCTTGATATGCCGGATTATTTTCAGATAGTAAATGGTTATTTGCTGTCCGCTAATCTATTGGAAAAGTCAGAAGCACATAAAGGCCGCCAGCATCTGGCGAAACTGGGTTTCCTGTTTAAAATAATGGATCTTTCCAGTCTTGCCGATATCCATGCCAGCGCCTTGAGGGAAATCAACCATGCTCTAAACAAGGTCTTTCAAGAAGAAAAAAAGGAAAACATGAACGACTTTGTGCGCAAGTTATTCGGCTTTCTAAAAAAGAGCAAATCCCAATATGAATTCAGCATGGCAATTTTTGATTGCATCACCACGACGGCGAAGGAAGTTTTCGCGCAAAACAGCCATCCTCTTGCTGATACGTTTATAGATGAACTGATAGCTTACGGTTTTCAATATCCGGAGATTAAGGGTTCAACCACGGAATGGCAGGTCAAAGTCAATCCCGCCCATATCACCAATATACGGTCGTGGCTCGAGATTATAGGGATGAAGCCTAGATGGACAAAAAGGTTGATTTCAGCCTTGATCATCAATTTGAAAAGCGGGGGCATTTTTGTTCGTGATACAGATCTCATTCAGAAAAACATTTCCGCACTGCTCAACACAGATATAGCTCCGGCGTACAGTCTGATAAAACAGCTCCTCAGAATCTTTCCGGTCTATTTCAGCGAAATCGGCGCCGAAGGCGAATTGAGGGAAATCTCCACCAAGGTTGATGAGCTTTCTTCCCGTAACGACAAGCTTGTGTACTTTTTCCGAAAGCAATCTCACGTTGAGAGCAACAGCCTTCTCGTGAAATTTATTGAGGACATTTTTCAATACTGGCGTTCTGGCGACAAGGAATTTCTTCGCGTGCATATTCCCGATGAGGTGTATAAGCAGGTTGTGAACTCCGGAGAATATTTCGACGGAATGCACAAAGCGTTTAAATATTTCTTTACGAAAATTAATAATGATCCCCGGGATTTTCTCGAATGGGACAAAGACAGGGTGGACAAAGAACTCCATCATATAAAAGGTCTTAATGACAGAGATCAGGAGCGGATCCAAATCATGATCCGCATTTACCAGTTGATCTATAAAAAATACTATCCTCAGTATATCGATTTATTGAAAGACCTGGAATCAGTCAATGCCTTTCCCCAAGCCGATATTGCATTGCTGAAACGCTCCTTGGACATAAAGGACTATTACCGGAGCATTACAATTATCTTGAAATTTTTGTCCATATTGAAAGCAACGATTCTTTCTCCCAAGAAGACGCAGTTTTATGAAAACATATACTACAAAAGGCACATCGCGGCAGGCATACCATCAATGTACGGAACATACCATGAGAAGAAATTTGATTCCGTTGGTTTATCTTTGAGACTGGAAACCTTAGCCACTATGCTTTTTGAGGAGTTGATTCAATCATTTAATCTCCAATTCATTACCAAACAAACCATTACAAAGATTCATAGATATCTGTGGCTCTATATCAGCGCCCTGGAAATTGAAGGTATTTCTATAGAAGGTCTGGCGGCTAAAGTCAAATACGTGACGCACGCTTTGCCGGTCAAGCAATTTTCCGTAGACCAATACATAGACATCTTCCGTTTTATCTCCAAAGATATTCAGGATATTGTGCATAATTATTACATTGACGCCCACAGTTTCAACTTGAATGTTATTATCGGGCAGGTTTACCAGCAAGAAGCTGAAGCTGATAAAAAATCAGAGCAGAAAAAATATGAAAAATCCGTCTATCAGCACTCGGAAAATTTTATCAGAGGGATGATATCTTCGGCCTTCGGCCTTCAGGTGTTGGACAATTTTGTTAATGCTGTCATTAAAACTCTGAATTCTGAGTCGGAAAAGTTTAAGGATAACAAACAGATTCTCAATGTCCTCATGGCCTACAATCCGGAGTTGACCGTTTCATCCTTTTATAGAAAGAATAAAAGGTTGGATAATCAAATATTCCTCGGTAACAAGGGATATTTTCTCAAAGAGATGGTATCTTTTGGTTTTAATGTGCCTCCCGGATTTATTATCACCACGGAAGTATTTAGAGGATATGATGCGGTCTACGGCTATAAGCATATCTTTAATGATCTCGCTGTCCGGGTGAACAAAGAGATAGTTGCGCTGGAGAAGATAACTGGCCGTAAATTCGGTGATCGCCGCAATCCATTGCTTTTATCAGTACGAAGCGGCGCTACGGTATCCCTTCCCGGCATGATGAAATCTTTTTTAAATGTGGGTATTAACGAATCCATAGCGGAAAATCTCAGCACAAAGGAAAACTTTCAGTGGGCGGCCTGGGACTCATATCGCCGGTTTTTACAGTCATGGGGTATGTTCCAGGGAATGAATCGTAATTATTTCGATGCAATAATCGATGAATTCAAACAAAAATATGACATAGAAAGAAAGATAAAGTTCCTTCCCGAGCAAATGAAACAGATTGCCCTTTCCTATAAGAAAGGAATAATAGACAATGGAATTCTGCTCAAAGATAAACCTCTGGAACAGTTACGGCACGCCATCCTCCAGGTTTTTGACTCATGGTATTCTGAACAGGCGGAAATCTATCGTCATCAGATGCATCTTTCCGATAAATGGGGAACAGCCGTAATTATACAGACTATGGTCTTTGGAAACCTGAATGAACACTCCGGATCAGGGGTTATTTTTACCCGCGAACCTAAAAGCACATCAGCCGATGTGACCCTGTACGGAGATTTCATCTTTGGCGTTCAGGGAGACGATATTGTTTCCGGCCTGGTGGAGACATATCCTATTTCGGAGCGGCAGCGCATAGCAGAATGCAGATTTTCAGGAATATCCCTGGAAGCAAAATTCCCTGAAATTTACGCTGAACTGGTAAGAATTTCCGAGGTTTTGATTTATGAAAAAGGTTTCAACCATCAAGAGATTGAGTTTACCTTTGAAGGTCCAACCAGCGATAAATTGTATATACTGCAAACGCGGGATATGAACCCAATAAAGACGAAAAAATGGAGGCATTTTAAGGACACCAAGACCTTACAATCATCCGTGCTGGGAATAGGACTAGGGGTGAGCGGCGGCTCTCTTTGCGGCAGAGCGGTCTATTCAGAAACGGACATTAAACGTTTCCGCAAAGCTGAACCGGAAACGCCTCTCATTCTGATACGCCCTGATACTGTTCCGGATGATGTTGGCGTCCTGCTGCAAGTTGAAGGACTGCTGACCGCCAAAGGAGGAAGCACTTCGCATGCCGCGGTAACAATCCCGCAACTCAACAAAGTCGGAGTTGTCGGTTTCAGTAAACTCAAGGTTTATGAGGTTGATGAATACGCAACAATAGAAGATCATACAATTAAAGCGGGAGATTTCATCAGCATAGATGGTTGGAGCGGCACGGTCTATTCAGGACAACATGAAAGCGAGGCTTAATAAGCGCTTAATATAAAACTAAAACTTTAACTCGCAGCCGTGAGCAGCGGCTGCGAGTTAAAAACTAACTCTATACTAATTTTTCTTATAAAATATTTTTATGAACGTAAATGGTCAGATCTCCCACCCTGTTTGTATAGCTTCCGTATTCATTGTCATACCAGCCGAATATTTTGGTATGGACAACAGGCACTTTCATTAACTTTTCGGGAAATGCCTTCATCATCTCAGCAGGCAAGTTTGGAATATGAGAAATATCCAAATTAATAAAGGCCGTCCGTGTATGATTAAACTGGCCTTCGATGATTACCGCCGCATCCACGCCGATAAGATCGGTGGGTACATTTTGTTCCATCGTAAATTTTATTAAGTGGTCAGGATTATTTTGGGCCGCTTTTTGGTAAATTTCGTTGACCATTTTTGTATTGATGGCCATCGCTACACCTTGCTTGTTAATCCGCGTTTGAAAAGTAGCATTCAGAACGATCAAAGACATGGTACTGGTGGGCACCCTGATTGAATCCGCCATAAAACCTATGTGCTGTACCTCCGGAATTACCTCTACCAGGGCCTTGGCGGCGTTTGTAGATGTCAGGATGATATTATTCAGAATGCTTCTGTTCTTTCTCAGGTCGTTTTCTCCCGCCTTGGGAACACTGTCCAATACGCTTTGAGAATTGGTAACCGCATGAATGGTCGACATGGAAGCCGTAAGGATGGTGTTTGTTCCCTCATTTTCCAAAAGAGGCTTGATCATGTGGGCCAGTCCTGTAGTTGTGCAGGAAGCGGCGGAAATAAGCTGGTGTTTCTTTGGATTGAAAGCAGTATGGTTTATTCCGTAAATCAAAGTAACGGCGTCATCCGGCACGGACAATGCTTTGTTCTTTATCTTGAAGGGGGAAGAGTTGATGACAACTTTTGCCCCGCCGTGGAAATGACCCCGAATAGAACCATTCTTGCTATCCGAAGCAATGGTCGGATCCTTGAATTTTCCTGTGCAATCTAAAACGATATCAGCTCCGTATTGCCGCCAGGGAATATCGGCGGGATTTCTTGCTTCACGAAGCACTGTGACTGCTATGCCGTCGATCAGCATCTTGCCTTTCTTTTCGTCCGTAATCTGAATGAGGCGCTCTGATTTTATTCCATAGAGAAACCTGTGGAGCAACCCGTAGGTCGTATCTTTTTCAATCGCATGGGCGATGGCATCCAGCCCTGTTCCCGCTTCCCGCCCCAGATTAACAACAATTCCCTTAAAATACTTCCTGCCTATATGGTGCCATAACGTTAATTTTCCGATTCTTCCTAAACTGTTGATACCAAGTACCGGCGGTTTATTTTCAAATACCTGAACTTTTGCCATTATAAATATCCTCCTTTATTAATGAGACTCAAATATTTCAAACGCAGTGCAGTAATATTTGTAAGTCGAATTATCCCGTAAAGCGGAGGATATGAACACCAAAAGCTTTGGTGTTCATATCCGTGATACCTGTTTTTGCAGGAAGTAAAATATTGTTTAGTTTTTTCTTTGATTAATGAAAAATAATGCAGGGACACCCGCTGAGGTATGCTGAAGTTAACACTATTTAAAAACGGTTTTGTGGTGACCGGGACAAACATAAACTATCTCCCTTAAAAGGTCGCCATTTTCTTACAGGAAAGACCGGCAAAAGTCAAGAGCCCAACAGGAAATTTTTCGTCTGTCCAGACCTCGTGGCTGCTTAACTTATTTATTTTTAAGTAGAAATCACGGGTATAAACCCCAAAGCAAGCTTTGGGAACTTTTCGTAGCAAGCTGCTAGGTATTATACCCTCCGCTGCGTGGGATAATTTGACTAACGCTTCAAACTTCACTTTGTTCGTTTTCAGCGAGTCTCATTAAATTGGAGTTTCACGAATAAATAAGTTTGCGACTTAGACCATTTTTAAATCAAAGATGAAAAAAGCTTACTCACACCGACCTGAACTTCTTGCTAGTATCCGGAATGTGGTGTAATATTTTATTATACCAATTCGCTTTCTTTGGCTAATTTTGTTGGCTGCGTCGTCGGCTTCCTCAACGTATAACCTGGAGGTCACGCGTGTAAAATACGCCTCGTCGCCTCCGCCTTGCCGCCGCGTTATCCTTATGAAAGCGAAATGGTATAAACCCTTATTCCCCATATTAAGATAACAAAATACTTGTTAAATCTGCCATAACATATTATTTATACAACAAATAATAATCGTTTATGGCGGACAATTTCTGATCATCTGGAGGGTGAAAGCATGAGAGTGGGTTTTGATGGAGGAATAAAGCTAGAATTTCATGGTGCAAAGGTAACATCTGACGGCGGACTTCTTGCGTATCATGACCTTGATGATGCTCTGGGACTATTCGACTCCGTCTCTGCCAATTTTCATGACAAGCGCACAGGACGAAATATCCGGCATGCTATGCCCACCCTGTTACGCCAATCCGTCTATAGCCGTCTTGCGGGTTATGAAGATGTTAATGATGCAGAGCGATTATTCGTTGATCCTGTCATGCGAGCTATTACCGGGAACAATGACAATGGCAAGCAAGCCGCCAGCGCCCACACGATGGGGCGTTTCGAAACGTAGATAATGACTCAGATAGAGAATCTCAGCAGTCTGTCAGATATCAATGGCAAGTGGGTAAACAGAGCTATGAATAAAACACCGTATCGACGCATCATTCTGGACATGGACAGTTCAGAGAGCCCGGTATACGGTGAGCAGGAGAGATCAGCATATAATGGCCATTTCGGATGTACCTGTTTTCATCCTTTGTTCTGCTTCAATCAGTTTGGGGATTGTGAAGGAGCAATGCTTCGGCCTGGCAATGTTCACAGTGCCGACCGTTGGGAGGAACTGCTGGAACCGATCGTTCACCGGTATAAGCACGAGAAAATAAGTAGATACTTTCGTGGTGATGCCGCATTTGCAAAGCCGGAAATTTATGAATACCTGGAAGGAAAAGGCTTTTTGTATGCAATACGGATTCCTGCAAATGAAATACTCTATATGAAAATTCAACATCTGCTGACGCGCCCGGTTGGACATTCTAAGGAGAATCCGATTGTATGGTATGATTATTTCATCTATCAGGCAGCCAGTTGGACTCGGCCCCGTCGTGTAGTTACCGGGGTAGAGTGGCATGAGGGCGAGCTTTTCCCGCGAGTGGGTTTTATCGTGACCAACATGTGCAAAGCCAGAAGGTATTGTACACTTCTACAATGGCAGAGGAACTGCCGAGCAATGGATAACAGAAGGCAAGTATGCTCTGAACTGGACCCGGCTCTCATGCAAACGTTTCATTTCAAATCAGGTCAGGCTATGGCTGTTTGTTCTGGCTTATAACCTGGGCAATTTCCTAAGGCGATTGGTTCTTCCGAGTAAAATAAAACACTGGTCACTTCGGATCCTGCTCGTAAAGCTCATTAAGATCGGAGCGAAGGTTGTCAGGCACAGCAGATATGTTACGTTTCAGATGGCAGAGGTCGCGATAGACAAGAGGTTATTTGCCGGGATACTGGCACGGATTGAACGATTACGATACTCTTATGCTTAACAGAGGGTTTTTAATGTGAAATGAGGGGATACCTGTCTCTCGTTGACGTTTTTCATTGCGATAAATGTAATTTCTCATTAAAACTTCGACTCCATTGAAAAAACTTGTTTTAAGTGATTGAATAGGGTTAATCATGAAACGCAAAGCTAAATTATGGAGGGGTATTCACCCTAATGATTTTGATATGGGGAATGTCAGATTGATTGTTTATATTATTTTGATTGTGGTTATACTTGCCGTTTTCTGGCAGGTAAATCAATATGACTTTGTCAATTTCGATGATCCAATTTATGTCACCCAGAACAGTCATGTCCAGTCCGGAATCACTATGGATGGATTTCGTTGGGCGTTCACAGCCACAGATAAATTATGGACTCCCCTCCTATGGCTTTCCTTCATGTTCGATTATCAACTCCATGGTTTAAATGCCGGAGGATATCATCTGACCAATCTTATTCTGCATATCT
>Ga0209777_10003693_pt1 | contig 18755 bp, 16 predicted proteins | sample FrelakmetHBP12HB_FD_187147 | JGI IMG/M metagenome (GOLD analysis project Ga0209777, IMG submission 187147) | Freshwater lake sediment microbial communities from the University of Notre Dame, USA, for methane emissions studies -HBP12 HB (SPAdes)... | ecosystem: Environmental > Aquatic >...
TCTGTTTTTAGCTTTTTTACCCTGGGCAGATGGTCTTGGTGACGTCACGACCTTTTTCAACTGTAAAAACAACCCACCGGGCTAAAATAGTTTTCGGCAGTGAGTGAAACCTCGGCGGGTGGCGGACTTTTTTCTGAGGTCTCCCCGACACCTTTCCGAACCTACCGGAAAGGGTGAAATCAATGTCGGGGAGGCTTTTCCTCTATGTTTCCATGTGTGCTGCATGGCTTCCGGAAGACTTTTATCGTTTCCGGTGAGTTCCGGAAGAGAAAGTCGAAGTGTCAGAAAGGGTGTTTCTCGACGTTTCTTCATGTTTTGAGAGGTTCCGGAAGGCTTCCGAAAATGAACGAGTGATAGAGAAAAAGTTTGAGAAACATCGATTTCTTTCTGATTGGTTATTTCGTTCGAACTTTTCAGACTTTAGTTTTCTGTTGACTTTCTTCGTACTTCCTGATCATCTTGTCTATGATCCCTCCGGCGATCTGCGAAGCTGCCAGGTCACACTCGGCTGACTCCACTCCTATGGAATGGAATCCGTTGATCGCGTTCAGATTGACGGATCCTTGGTCATCGTCCATGAAAGCTATCTGATAACGATCCAAGGTGGCATATTCCGGATAAGCTCTGAGAACGGTTTCCATGTTTTTGACCGTCCCGTTAGCTCCCGCCGTGCTCTGACTCCAGATAAACTTCCACTTGACGAGAGCGAGTTCCGGATCAGTGACGAGCGCTCTGCGGACGAAGTCTTCTGAATAATCCGACCATATAGCTAGGTCCTTCTTGGCGATCACGCAGTCTTTGACGTATCGCTTGAGCAACGGATCGAAATACACGTAACAAGAAGAGCCGGTCATGCCGTCCACGATCACGGGACATTTGTGACCATGAAGACGCACGGCCTCGTTGTTCGGAGCTTCCCACATGAACGTGCGATTGAATCCGAAGACAGTGAGATCAGGTAGATCGTAGGATCCAGCGTCGAAGTGACGCCAGACGAAGTAACAGATCAAGAAAACGCAGATCCCGACTACGGGATAAAGGAAGACGTATTCCCACATCAGTCGTTCCTATGCAAAGAGGAAACGGAGAGTGACGGACTGCACAGGGAGGCGAATTACTGAGATGTCTGAAGAGAGCGAGAGAAAGGTCGTTTCCTTCTCTGGTCATCGAAACTTTTTATCTCTTTTCGGTCACGTTCATCGTTTCAGTGTCATTGCAAACTGTCGGATCAAGTAAAAAAAGATCTTCTCTCTTTCAATTGACGCTGTCGACTTTAGAACAGACCGCGAAGAACGCGTTGAGGTCTATGTTGGACAGGATCTTCTCGTACGTCTCGCGCCACTGTCTCATCCTATCCATCGCGGACTCGACCTGGATGTGTGAACACTTGTGCTTTTCCAACAGCTCCGCCAGCGGCTCGATCTTCTTGCTCTCCAGTACGCGCCACACGTCAACGTCTTTCGCGAGGTCCACGCAATGACTCCACGTCTTTCCGCCGTCCAAAGGACCGGTCACGCCCAGTCTGTAATGCGCGGACTTCCCTTTCGTGGCGCCGATCCTGTGGAGGATGACGCTGGCGCTGTTCTTGCCGTAGCATTGATAGACTAGTAAGTTTCCAACGTCTCTGTAAGTCCACCAATGATTGAAGCCGGGACAGCCGCGCTTGCAATACAAGATATCGAAAGCGTTGCAGACGTGTTCGCTCGATTCTTTTTCCTTCCCCTGATCGTATTGCGCCGACGTCGAACCGAGTTTCAGAAAGGCGTTGCCCATGGCCTCGGATACTGCGCATTCGAACTTCCTGATCGACGCGGTTTGCATCTCGGAAGACGCAGAGAACGTTTCCGAACGATGAAAGAAATGATTGATTGACTGACCGACGGATCTCGGACTTTGTGCACTTCTGATCCTTCCGGAAGAGGACTTCCGAAAGGACATCGATGCAGTGAGGGGAAGAGAGAGGTCGGTTTTTGCCTTATATGACGACAGTGTCTTTCATCCAGAAATCTCTTTTGTGATCGTTTCGGATTACTGTAGAAAAAGAAGACCGAGGAAAAGAAGACAGAAGATCCTCCCCCCCTTTCGGACGATGGTGAAGAACGTCTCGTCTCGCCGCGTCGTCCTGACGTTCTCCGTCGTGATGACACTGCAGATCGCTCTGCAGCCTTTCGTCTCTAAGATTTTCACCGCTTCCTCGGCGAGCAAGGTCTCCCTAGTCGTGGCTTGCGAAACAATCAAACTGGCACTCGCTTGTTTCCTCTTTCTACTCGGAGGAAAAGCTCAGATAGCGTTGAAGTCTTGGACTCTGAAAGGTAGCCTGACCTTGGTCGGCCTTCCTGCCGCGATCTACGCAGTGCAGAACGTCTGCTTGCAGTTCGCTTATGCCAACTGCACTCCGGTCGTCTTCCAGCTGCTGAACCAGACCAAAGTGTTTTGGAGCGTCTCGTTCATGTACTTGATCCTCGGGACGAAGCAGACTAAACTGCAATGTCTGAGCTTGACCATGCTCGTGACTGCTGCTGTGATCGGAAGCGTCACCCGGCCGTCTGAAGGGGGGTCTCGCGTCCAGAGCTTGATCGGATTGGCAGCTGGCACGTCTGCCGCGATGTTGTCGGGACTGGCTTCCACGTTGTGTCAACGGACTCTGCAGACCAAAGACAGAAACACGTTCTTGTTCGGAGGAGAACTCTCCGTTTACGGCTTGCTTCTGTTGGGAACCGAACAGTTGATGATCGGACAATCTTTAACGAGGATCTTTGGAGGATGGACGCTGGGCACTCTCATCCCCGTGTCCACTCTGGCTGTCTACGGAGTGGTGACGGGGATGGCAACCAAACGAGTGGGAAACGTCGTCAAGGGATACGCTATCGTGTCAGGGATGTTGCTCACGGGATTCCTGGAAGGAATATTTGCGAATTCGGGAAGAGGGATCGGATGGGGACTGTGGACGGCGCTTCTCTTGGCTGCGGGGAGCGTGTTGTTGCGAGAATGTTTTCCGTCTGATTGTCGTCTTCCGAGCGACTGTGCTAAAAGAATAGTTTGAAAATCGAAGCGTTTCCCTTTTTTTAAGTTGTACACAGACGAGGCACGTCTTCCTCTCACGGATGACTTTCGTAATACAGTCGCATGCAAACACGAAGACGCAAATGATTCTCCAGCATCTCCATCACCGGATTGTGAAAAACTAGTCGGATCTTGCAACTGCCTCCGCTGTCGCTCGCGCTTTTCGACTTGGATGTCGACCGAGCGAAGGCGTCAGCCACGACCTTGAAGTGTTCCTCGAAGCTCTCGCTAGCTCTCAGCCAGAGACGAGGCGCGATCTCTTGCATGAGATCGTCTTCTTTCCACGGAGGCAGCTGAGGATCTTCGTAGCTCAGGAAGACTCCCGCTTGCCACGCCTCTTTGCGAAAGAACATAGGAGCGAGGCACCCGGAGTCGACCATCGACAGTATTCGTGCCGCGCCCTTCTCGTCCGCGGCGCTGATCTCGGTCGAGTCGATCGAGCCGTCGAAGGTCGCGCATTTGTCCGTCCAGAAGAGCGGACGACCCGCAAGACCGGGATACGAATACTTGGACGTGTGCCACTCGAGCGACCAGCCATCGTATGCGAGTTCTTCTCCCCTCTCGACCTGCTTACTCGGATCGTCTGCGTCAGCGTCACGCAGCGGCGCGCCATCTCGCTTTTTCTGTTCTCTGTAGTAAAGAGTCTCGCACAGTCCGATCAGATCGAGGGCGGTCTGCGGACGCCCTTTCTTGCGGATCAGATCCGCCACGTCGCAGAGCTTCCGCAGACAGTCTTCGCACTTCGGATCGAGACAGAGATGCTCTGTTGGTGCGAAGAAGACGGACATGGAATCGACGAGGTTGTCGAGACGAAGTGCGACGTCCGGGCTGACCATCGATTTGTTGAACAGCTCGATTATCAGCGCCATTCCGCGAACTTGACAAGAATTTTCTGCAGGTTTAGTGATCGACGTGGCCATCGATGGTTAAGCGGAACTCGTTTGTAGCAGGAGAAAAGACTGAATGACGGAACCGTCTCGCGCCCGCTTTTCTATACTTCCACTCCTTCCGGAAGAGGACTTCCGGAAGGCCTTCAGTCGACAGACGTCGGGTTCGCTCTCGGCCGTGGGTGAGTAGGCAGTCTTCAAAGTGGCCGTCGGAATGGCTGTCGTCAACGACGGTACTGTCGCTACTAGTGCGGGAGATGGTGATTGGGCGCCTCTGGAAGCGTCTTCACTCTTGATGTATCCGGCCGATTCACACACTGCGAGATTCGTGCCCATTTTGCACTTCAAAGGAAGAATGTTACGGATCCAAGAAGATCAATTTGGTCACGTCTGCGCTAAGATAGTGGACATCTCTCCGGACGCGCATCACAACTTCCTGACGAATGTCCTATGCGTCGATACGAAAATCTATACATTCCCGGACGGGACAGACTGGCAAATGCGAGCTCTCTCGGCGCCGCGCATAACCTGTGAGAAACATTCACAGGTCCTGGTCAAGGGAAACGTAGTCTACTCGTCTTACGACGATTGGCTCGTCTTTACCTCCGGCGATGGCGTCAGGTTGCGCATTAGCATACCTAGCAATCCCGAATGTCAGCGGAGGTACTGGTCTGTGGATCGCATGCAGCAAACGATAGAAGACCTGTTCGGGTTCAGCACGGACCAAAAGAGATTAGAATATCTGAAAAGTCGTTCGATGACCCTCGTGCCATACGTGATGCACATCATCGAGACGTTTGCGCACGCTCTTCTGCTCGTCGACGTGTTGAAGATGTTGCCGCGTGACGATCTCGATGTGGCGCAAGCGACATTCGTTCGCGTTGCGGAGAGATTCTATCACGACGGCGAACCGTTGCACCCCGGCGATCCCAGGTTGACATGTTTCCTGAGAGCGATGCCTGTCAAGCCGTCCGATCTGCTCGTTGTACTGGACCGATTCGTGACTGACGCGGATCGTGCGGCGGTTATTAATAGTCTCCTCCGGGAATATCACGATCGGTATCCTTCGGCGGTCTGTTGCGAGGCCATAAAGAAGATCGTCGATGTTGGCACCAGAGTCGTCATCATCGAATGGTGTCTGATAGAAGGTATTCGGCTCGCTGTCCCCGACATCGTGCGGATAGTTCCGCATGACGTGATCTGGAGCGAACGCATGCGATGTCGCTTTGGACAACCGATTACATGTGATTTGCCCGCACCCATGTTTGTTCCTCAGTCACGACCTCCTCCTGTTCTCGTTCCTCCTCCCGTTCTCGTTCCTCCTCCTATTCTCGTTCCTCCTCCGCCTTGGGGATGGGGCAGACAAGGACACACGAACGAGCAAGCGATGCAAGACCTCGCTGCATGCAAGGATGACCAAACCCGGTTGGCGTGTCTGGCCGTCATGTTGGGAGATCACTTTCTGCCGGACCTGCAGTCTGTCGTCGACACGTTTGCCCGCGCCTCTGGGATTAGTTCGTTGTTGCAACAGATGAGCTGGAACTTTACATACGGCGCCAAAACGATATTCCTTCGCGTCGCGGAGAAGTTCTACATTGATGGTCGGCCACGAACGGACGGAGACGTGTCTCTGATCCGTTTCCTCGATTCCATGCCCCAGAAGCCCGACGACGTGCTCTCCGTCATGCAACCGTTCGAGTCTGAGGCTGACCGGTTGGAAGCGTTCAAAATCATCGCGCGAGTTCATCCGGATGCGTGTACTCCGGAAGTGTGCGCTTCAGTAGCTGCGAAAATGGCGGGTGTCTGGAACGTGTGCGAAGCCGTGAAAGTCTGTTTCGACTTGAAACTCCCTCTAGTCGTCGAGGACGTTTTCGCCTTGCTCCCGGACAACTACGTTGACGCGACGCGAAGGACGTTGATCTTGAATGGACTTTACAGTCTTCCTCTTCCTCGCCATCCCGTGTCCGTCCCCGTCCCCGTTCCTGTTGCTGCTGCTGTTCTCGTGCAGACGGGAGAACAGCAGGACGAGCCGATGTCAACCGTTCCGGAGACTAAAACCGAAGAAGGTGCTCGGAAAGAAGACGAGAAGCTGTGCGTAGTCTGCATGGAGCGCGACCGTTGCATTGTCTTCCTACCATGCGGTCACGTGTGTGCCTGCGTGGAATGCGCGGAGAAACTCTCGAAATGTCCGACGTGTCGCACAGATGTACAGAAAGTCCAACGAGTATATTTTCCTTGAATCGATGTACAATAAACACGAGGAATTGACGAATCAATTTGGTTTATTCGCTAGATCGAGTTGTTTTCTGGCGTGATTGCACAACCTCGCGATCATAGGACCGATCCTCTCCAGTTCCTGGGCGCTGTCGAACTCGACGGTCATGTAATTTCCGCTCCTGTGCGCCGCGGTGGTTATCAGGTTGTAGAGGACCATAATGAATGTCCATCCGAGGAAGTATGTGACCACCGTCCCACACGCGAGCAGCCACCAGACACCGTCCTCCGACCAACAACCGTAAATCGCGTTGGTCGCTCCCCAGGGAAGGAGTAGGCACCACCAGACGAAGAGAGAGGTCGGAGTGAAAGGGAGTCCGATCACGGTCTTGTCTCCGTCTCTCATGTAGGCCTCGGAGTCGAGTCCAGCTCTCAGCGCCGCAGTCAATGTCTCGTTGAGGAGCGATCTCAGATGGAGAGACGTTTCGAAATTCACGCCGCTGGCGACTGGCGCGAGAACCAGGAGACTGACTAAGGAGGAGAAGAAGAAGACCAGAAAATTCGGAGCACGCATGTCAGGGATTTCCAGTCAGGGATTTCCAGGGTTCTCAGATTGAATGAATTGTCTGATTCCACTTTTTCCCTCTCTTATGAGACCACCAGAGAAAGTGCACATCTCACTGAAAAAAGAGAATTGCGAGATAAGGAAAAAAGTCTGTCCGGGTCTACGTTAAAATCTAGAATTTTTTAATTCGAACCACCTTCGCTTTCTCTCTTTCACGAATCGTCCGGATCACTGACCGTGAGGCTTGAGTCCTTTGTTGCTGATCATGTCGAGGACGTTGTTCAGCATGGCAGCGTGGGAAGCGGATATGCTGTCCATGAAGTTTGCCATGAGCGCGAACTTCTGAGTGTATGAACTGGTAGCTTCTATGGCGAGATCGTTTTGATCAGTCTGCGTTTGCATGGAATTCTCCCACGGGAGCGTGAAGGCCCACAGCGGCTCTATGAAATCGTGATATCGGAGAGGATCCGAGTTCGAATCCATGCGTTCCCTGATGAGCTTGGCCGTGTTGAAAGGATACTGTAGTCCCTGACCGCTGACGTCGGGCCTCCAGATGGCCGGGGTGGTGCGAGCATTGGCGTAGAACGGAAGGAAAGCGCTGATGCAAGCGGATGCTGGCTCCAGATAAAACTTGGGGATTCCCTCTGGATGGAACTCCATGTTATAGGTCTTGAATGCCCTGTCTATGGGCGTCCAAGGTTCGAAATGCGGACTGCCCAGTACGTAGTCCCTGGCCAGTTCTGTGTCTTCGTTGTGATCGCGAGCCATATCGCGGAGCATCGTCTGCGTGACGGGGACGTCGGGATGGACAGTCGTAGGATAGAACTGTCCGGTGGTGGTGTAAGTGTATCCACTATTTTCGAGCCATTCGTTGGCGAACAGATTGTGTAGCCTCCAACGACGGATGAGAGCCGAACTTCCTGGCACGGAGAAGCACTTGGCCGCATCGAACGGACCAGTAGAGGGATCGTAGAGGTGCGAATTGATTCCCAAGGTGATGATTCCAGGAGAAGCTCTGCAAGTGGACGGATCGTTCACGTCGCAGTCGCTGCGGGTGGTCATCTCGTTCGTGGCGAGGAGGACTTGGTCATCTGGGATTCGCTTGGCGATCCAGTTGTGTCCAGAGAAGATCTCGATGTTCCACGCCTCGTCCTGAGTGAAGACGGGCATGCTGCCCACTAGATCTTCGCTGAATCCGCAAGCGTTCGCCAGAAGTTGCAAGAGATTCATCGCGCATTGAGGAGTCATGCAGTACATGGCAGCCAGGTCCCAATATTCGTAGCCGACTCCGCTGCTCACGAATGGATCGCCTCCGTCGTTGTCCACCAGAGCGGGAAGAGCGTAATTGTAAGCTCCGAAAGCCATGCTGAGTCCGGCTTCGTTCATGAAGTTCTCCGTGACGTACTTGTTGCTCGAACCTAGTTCGACTTTGACGCGCATGTAGCCCCAGGTGAGGCTGTCTCCTCGGCCTTCGGCCCTGATGCCGATCATGGCGCGTCTGCAAGAAGGAGGCGCCATCACTAGCGTGAGACCGACGTGCGTGGGTTCCACGTGTTCCACAGCCACGACGTTCTTTCCCGTGAAATCGTTGTTGTATGAGACTAGCACGGAGTGGGTCGCGGAAGCGTCTTTGCCCGCCACGACGTAACTGCAGTCATCGCGAGTTTTGCTTTGCGCACCCAGAGTAGTCGCGCAGAGTGCAAAGACCAGAAACTGAATCAGAAAACTGAACATCATCGATTGGTTATTCCACGTGCGTCGTCTCCCGTGTCGGAAGACAAACGCTTGGTGAAATGAAACGGGAGAGAAGAGGCGATGAGGATCGGTTCATATATCAGACGTTTCACAGATTTCCGTTTTAAATTTCGGAGGAGGAAACCATGAAATCCAAACTAGAGTAAATAATATATTCTAACAGACTGTCGGCTACATGACGTCGTCTGTAGAAATTAGACCGTCCACTAGTACGTTCGTTCAGATGCTCCCAGCTAGCATGCCGCCGACCACGAATAGAAGGAACACTCCGCCGATCAAAATCTTTCGTCCGATTCGTCCGTCTCGTTTGCCGAAAGCTCTCGACTTGCTATCTGTCCGCTCGGAAGAGTAGTATGGCACGTGTTCTTTGGGGTGCCAGGTCATCGGTCGATGACCGTGATGTGTGCCAGTTCGGCCAGCACTGGGCATGGTTTCCCTTCTATGCGGATCATGAAATCTGAGAAGAGAGCAACGAAGAAGAGTTTCATATTTAGTCCATCGAAATTAGAACTAAAATATTTTATGAGACTTCTCCGTGATATCGGAAATCGTTTCGCGCCTTCCGGAAGTCTCTTTCCGGAAGAAGAAGAAGCGTCTGCGGGTATTATACTGAACGACTTCTCGAACTGCTGTGATTAGTCTAATCAGCGAGTCAGAGGAAAGAAAGAAAGAAATAAAAGCGATGTTGCCTTCGGAAGGCCGTTACGCAATTTCTTCTCCTCGTGGAACGGAAGCTCGACAGTTTTCTGCGGATCCCCTGCAAGACGGTCTTTACATTTGCGCTATAGTGGCGGAGCGGGGTCTGGCCGAGTTCGGGTTCGCGTTGAGTAGAGAGCACGGGGAACTTCCGGACTGGAGAGCAGGTCTCCGCAGCGACAGCTATTGGATTCGAGCGGAAAGCGTCTTGCTCCACGGGAACGACGTCGAAGAAGGACTGCGAGGCTGCAACCTGCTGGCTTACGAACATTGCATCGCCGCTCTCTTGTTGTCCGGAGCTCTCGACGAGAAGCAGATGGGCGATCTCTGGAAAGAACCCACTCATACCGTGATGTTGTCCAAGCCGATAAATTCCGTCTTGCGCAAGCTTTTCGGCCGATTCACGGATCCGTTGGAGATGGTAGCGGGTTGCGCCGCGGATGATCTTCCTCCTCGACACTGTCTACCTACGTTGGTCAAAATCTTGGCTCACGCGGAACTGCCTCCTGATTTAGCGGTGTTCGGAGCCATGTACGCTTACAAAATGGGGTCGGCGCCCGCGGCTTCGACCTTCCTGGGAGCCGTGACAGAGGATTCGCAGTTCCTGCCCCAACCAGTTCGAGAGTTCGCGGAGAGAGACATGGTTTACGGGAAGATCGCGGTCAATCATTATAGAGTGGCGAACGCTTTGGAGCGCTACAGACGGTTGCTGGGAATCGGTGACTTACTCTCGATGGGACGCATGACCGAATTGGTGACCTTGGGGATGTCTGGTCCCACTTACTACGGGAAACCGGGCAGAGACTACGAGAGATATCCGTTGGAACCTAGTCCCGGTATCTTCCCGAGAGTCGAGTTTCCTCCGCAGGAAGAGATGGCCTCGCAAGAGTTGCAGCTCAGCTTGCCGGACCGTCCGGACGTGCGCGAACGACAAAAGTTCTATCTCATTTGGGAAGCCGGAGGAGGCACTTGGCCGAAGGAGATCGAAGAGGAACATGAGAGTCAGACGTTGCAAGTGCAACAGCGAGTTCCGTCGCCACAGGCATCACAGATTTCAGTTGAGAAAGCCGCTGTGACGTTGGAATCGTTGCCTCCGCCTCCTCAGCCTCCGGACGTTTCAGAGCTGCGCGAGTCCGTGGGAGACGAGTTGGCTGAGCAACCCATGGAGGAAAAAGAAGAAGAAGGAGAGGAGGAGAAAGAAGAAACGAAGAAGAGAAAACTTCGTGAACGTGAAGAAGAAGAACGGGAAGAGAAGGAAGCCAAGCGTCGCAAGTTGGAAGAGAAATACGGAGGCGAGGAAGGACAGTGGGAATCTCAGATAATCGGCAAGCCGATGCCTACTCCTCCTCCACCTTCCCCTCCTTCCACTCCCCCTCCTACTCCCCCTCCTGTTGCCGCCATCCCTCCACAGAGTTGAAATAGAAATAAAGACGGCTTAATTTATTTTTCTTTTCACTTCTGCGACGCGTTTCTGAACAATGTTTTTACTTCTTCGCGGATGGTCGGACGACCGTCTGTCTGTTTGTCCGTCCGCATCTTCTTCTCGATCAATCTCTGGTCGCTATCCTCCGAGCGAGCTTGCGGACCTCGAGCGGCAGGAAGAGACAGAAGATCCAACCGACGAGGAACAGGATGTGGAAGAAGAACTGGAAGTACCAGAACACGTTGGCCCTATGGGGGTTGCCCATAGGATCCTGGTTGCGGCAGGTCACCCAGTCCTGGCAGGTAGCCCACTGAACGACGTAGAAGATGAGCATTCCCACTCCCCAGAGAGCGGCGAGGATGGCCGTCAGAGCGAAGTGCACGATGAACGTGGCCGTGCTCAGCGGGTTGACCAGGACCAGGAGATTCGTGATGCCCGGCACCGTGAACATGATGATCTGCAGGTAGAAAAGGATGGACATCCCTCCCCATCTGCCGGACCTGAAGTAGGGCCAAGCCCCGTCGTACGTGGGGATGGCGCTCGGAGGGACGAATGTCTGCGTCCATATGAAGGCCGGGCTTATGAAGAACAGATAGGCTATGGCCACGGCGAGATAGATGACGGCGAACACGAGCGCTCCCACCTTGATCTTCTTGTATCTGACTGCGTCTTTGTTCGATTGTTCTTCTACTCTCCCGAGCTTAGCAGCACCGCCTGCGCTCACGGGACGAAAGGCTGACGAATAGCTTCCCATGTCTCAGACGAGGACACCGGATCAACCGACGGGGAAAACTGGAAGATTAGATGTATGTGTTCCTTTGCGAGCGTGAGTCGCTGCTGTCGTTAGTGTTGCGAGAAATCGGAAAGAGATGAGCGTGGTCCGCTTCTTATCACGCATACGTTTTTTTCTCGACAGGTTTTTTCTTTCTTCTTACATCGTGTTGGACGAAAAGAAGAAGAAGAAGAAAATTGGAACTAAACGGAGAACTCCTCCGCACAGCTTCATCATTTCTTAGAACCTCTCTCCTTCTCGCTCTTTTCCGCTTCACATTTTCCACACATTCCGGTGAGGAGGATCAGCCTCTGCCTGGATTGGGCGATGGGGACGCCGCAATTGACGCATGCATATTTCCACGCTTTCTCGTGCAGAGGATAGAACTTCTCGCCGCACTGGAATGGTTGTCCGCGCATTCTCAGACACTCGGGACCGCATATGTGCCACCCTTCTTCTTGTTCTTCTTCCACTTCTCCTTCGCGGCCCCTCTTCATCTCCGTGAACTTGGTTTCTCCGCACAAGTCGCAGTCGAAAGCGGAGCGGGCAGATACGAGGTGCTCAAGATGGTGAGCTCGATAAGGACACGGACCGCCGTTTAAGAGTATGTTGCCGCAGCGACGACATATGACCGTGTCCGTTATCCGAGGACCCAGCAAGGAATTCCGCGCGCCACCGCCTTCCCCCGCCACGTGAGCGAGGACGAGACAAGGCATGTCACGGCTCTCCAAGGGAGGAGGAGAAGGCACGAGAAGAGGAGGTTGTTGTCGCTGTTGCTCGTTCGTTTCTTTCATCTTTGTCTATTTCGAAGTAGACTATTGTGGACCAATGAAGACCGAGTGACTGTCGACTCGATGTGTATGTGTGTGTTTAATTTCACGGTCGTGATTATCAAACCTTCCGGAACGGGACTTCCGGAAGGTCCGAGAGGGTTTCCGGATCTTCTTACTTGGATTCTCGGTTTTTCTTTTCAGTCTTCTAGACGTAGAAAAAGGGATGGCAGCTGAACTTCCGAAGGAACAACAGTTGTCCGTAGAAAAGTTGATAGAATGTTGCAAACTGAGTGCCAGGTGGATGGGCGAGGGGATGAGAGAACTGAATAGAGAAGTGTCGCTGGCTTACGCCAACTATCAACACGGACCGAGTTTCGACTTCTATCTAAAACGTCTGGGCAAGCTGATCGCGGAGGACTTATCGCTCGGATCGAACGAGGACAAGCCACACGTCCGAGTCATGACCGAGGTGAGAACGTTCGAAGTGAGAAGAGAAACTTCTCTCTCCCTTTCCTCACCCTTAACTGATGCCTTTTATTTTTGAATTTAGATCTTGCGAACGAATGGCGTCTTTTCGACGACCGAAACCGTCATCGAGCTCTTCAAGGATCATTATGGATACTGGTTGACGGTTCTGATCGAACCCACCGAGATCCCGTTCGAGAGACTGTCCGAACTATGGCAATGTCCGCGCGTGCCTTTCGATCCTCGCGTCAGCAAAGCGGTGGAGACGAGATTCTGGCACCTCTTCCGGAAGGGCCGTGCTTGGGATTGCATATTCGACGGAGTCAAGTTCCCTCCTAAGCAACTCGCTCCGCATATTGCCAACGTGATCGAATACGCTTCCCTCTCTTTCGAAGCCAGCCTCATGGCCGTGCTCTGGGGATATGCAGCGGATTGTCAACACCTCTGCGAAGTGGGAATCCGTCGGGCATCGACTCACGGCGGAGGAATCTTGATCCATCCTCTCGCGTGTGCCATAGTACAAGACGCGGGGTTAGACAGACCGGAATGTCTCAAGGACTTCGACTTCTGTTGTCGCAAGGACGAATACCCTACGGTCGACCAAATCAAGTTCGAACTCGAGAAGACTACAGAAGAAAGAGACCGAGACGTCGCGAAAAAACAGAACCTGGACGCGAAGGATTTCTGTCGCTTCGTGGAGTCCAATGTCGAGCAACTCTTCTTGCACGCCTTCCCGTTCGGACACTCTTCTGGGGAGATATTGAAATCGAAGTTCTTTCCTCCGGTGAAGTTGGTCAGGAAGATGAGCAGAATACTCTCGAAACACTGCGCTACTCCGAGCGTGCAAACGGCTCTAGCGGCGATGTGTTGGGGCACTGCTGCCTGGTGCAACGATCTCAAGAACTGGGGAACCAAAGTCTTGACGAAGCGCGGTCTGCCTGCTGAGGCTATTTTCGCAGCCTTGGTCAGCGACAGCATCTGGAAAACGCCGAAGTATCTACGACAGGTCCATCGCTGCGCGATGCCGGAAGACTATGCGATGCTCGGATGGTGCTTCAATTGTATGCTGACCATCACGGAGGACATGATCGGATGCAAAGAGATCAAGATCGATCCGATGCCAGGAGAAGACGGAACGGAAAAAGAGAAAGAAGACGAAGAGTCAGACGAACTGTTCTGCATCAGTCAAGCAAAGAAGGACGAAAGAGAAGTAGATGAAGAACTAGAAAAAGAAGAAGAGGAAGAAGACGGAGAGTGGGAAGAAGAAAAGGTCGATCCGCCGCCACAGAAAAGGAGGAAGAGGAACTGAAAGCGATTCTTTTTCTCGTCTTTGTAGAGGTTTAAATTCTTTTCAAAAAACTAACAACCATACGATATATTTCCGACCGTTTCGGATCGCAAACTTTTTTGTTCTACGGAAGAGACATCACACTTCTTCTGGATTTGCTAACCAGAGGCAGTGAATAAGAGTGATGAAACTCCTATTGCTTGCATTGACATGCCTCGCGATAGTCGCCGCTGTAACCAGCCCAGACACTCGCGACCGCGAAGACAACAAGCCCTATGACGTGATCGTCATCGGCTCAGGCAGTTCTGCCATAGCAGCTGCCAACAAGTTCGTGGGGAAGCACAAGAAGGTGTTGATGTTGGAGAAGGCTCGTGAAGCGGGAGGTTGCACGCACGAGTTCCACTTCAACGGATCGATCTTCCAGTCGGGATATGACGTCCATACGGCGCGCTCTTTGCTGTGGGCGATGCTGGAGCTCGCTCCGGGTCAGGTGCATTACGGATGGCCCGCCGGTTATTCTCGAGAGAAGGTCATGATAGGTGATCCGAACGGTCCGAACGGCATCCGCGTGTACGAGCTTCCCAACACGCAGACCGAGTACTTCGCTTGGCTGTACGAACACTTGAACGCGTCTGCTGCTGACAAGTTGATCCGCCACATGATCGGCATGAGTCACAATCAAAAGGCGGATTTCGCCATGCCAGCTTGGGACTTCCTTCCCGCCAACGTACGGAGCGTGGTCATGGCCGAGAAAGCGATATCCGATGCCACGGTGGTCGAGGTCGGCGCCACGACTCCTCTCCTGAGTTACTACGCCTCCCTCACTTCCAATGAAGACCTCTGGGCAGTATTAGGAGGAGACGTTCTCGTTTTCTTGGGACTTCCGATAGACTACGTGCCTGCCTCGCCGGTCCTACAGGCGACCGGACAACTGTCGTCTGGCTTCAACTTCCCGATCGAAGGAACCGCCGTGTCCGCGAGAGTCATGATCGAGAACATCAAAGCCTTGGGTGGAAAGGTCGAAGTCAGGTCGGAAGTCACCAAGGTGTTGTTCGACGAACACAACGGAAAAGTAAGCGGGGTGCAGTTGGCAAACGGCACGACGTTTTCCGCACACAACGTGCTGTCGACCATCGGAATCGATGCGCTGCTCCCGCTCATAGGAAACCACACACTTGCGGGATACCCCTCGAACCAACCTCCTGGGCCTTACAAGGAGTCTGGCAGCGGATTCATGTCTTTCGTCACCATGAAGATAACGGCCAGGGAGGCGGGTTTACATCCCATGATCATTCTCTGGTCCGACAAAGGCCTGAAGGGCATGACCATGGACAATCTCATTTATCCTTCGGGAATAGCGAGCTGCCAAGTCCCACTCGTCATCACCGAAACTACTCTGAAGACGAGCGCGTTCGATCCGAACACCAATCCCCAGCCAGTGGCAGCCTTGGAAATGTTGTCGCCCTTCACTGCTTGGTCTTTCGCACCTTGGTTCGGAACGCTGACGCATCACCGTCCTCCGGAGTATTACGGGTATAAGGAGTATCTCCAATACGCGCAGTTGGAATGCTTCTACAAGTTCTTCCCCAATCTCCGCGGACAGGTCGCCAACATCGAGTCGGGCACTCCTCTCACCATCCGCGACTACGTCGCCAAGCCTTTCGGCGCGTTCATGAGCAACGTGGGTCTCCAGCAGAACGAGAAGCCTCACTATTTCACTGGGACGGACGGTCTCTATTTCTGCGGAGCTGACGACGTCGGTGGAGCGGACAAAGCCCCGCTGACCGGAGACATGGCAGCCGCAGAAGTGGTTCACGACGTGGACATGGCCGTGGACTGCCTCAACAGGATCGTGTGACGGAACGAGTGGGAAGAAAACAGTGGACATTTGATGACGAAAGAGAAGAAGAATCCTAGTTTTTGAAAAACCGTCAAATTTCTTTGTCATTTTAAACTTCGTCAACGATTCGATGATCATTGCCAGTTGGCGACCACTCCGGCCAGCCTGATTGCGCCGAGCGATCTGATGTAGTCGCCGGAATTCAAGTAGTTTCTCACCACGTCCAGCTCAGCCTGGAGATCCGACGTCTGGCCTCGATAGAACGCAAAGACGATGCACATCTCCGGCAGGAATCGCAGTTGTAGACTGGCGAAGCTGGGAAGTTTGGCAGCGTATGTTCTGAGTCCGTTTCCCAGGATTTCTAGCCAGGATAACGAAGGCGTTCCCGTCAAGAGGTAAACGACAGCTCGAACGTAATTCGAGGAAGGAGGCGGAGAAGGGAAGAAGGGAAGATGAGGAGTGGGAAGAGCAGCGATGATAGGAGGGGAAGGAGGGACGACTGGTCCCGGCCTCGTTTGATCGACCACGATCGGCAGGTTCACTCTCATGGGCGACACTCGAACTCGCATGCCTTGTTTCGCCCGGGCCATCAGACTGAATTCACTGGAAGTCGCAGTAATTCCAGCTAATTCTATTGATAGCACCAGCGAACCACGAAGATGATCTCTGAAAATCACGATTGTCTGGTCAAACTCAAAGTGACAGGGAAATCTTTCAGTAAAAAAGTGATTGCATGAAACCTCGAAGAAGAGCACCTCGACTTGCAGTCGTCGAACACGAACTGCGCCGCATTGCCGCGCCGAGTCAATTCCAACGGATCTTTCGAGGAATCTTTTCTGCCGACCTTTACTACCGGACAACAGTGACAAGTTTCACAGGTGATGTCTGCAATAACCGAAAGTGTATCTTCAGAGAAATGAATCGAGGACTACGGTACGGCCGACTGACTTTTCGAATCTCCTTTTCTGTGACACTCGGCGTTGAGACACGCCCGCAGAACGGCGAACGAGTCGAGTCCCGTCAGAAGCATCCAATCTCTGTCGATCTCGACGGTCACCTCGAAACTCTTGTGTTTGTAAATCCGATAATCCGACAACGTGACCTTGACAACGGACAAGGGCGAGAGCCGAGTGAGCGGCAGCGGATCCGAGCCAGACTTCGCTAACATCGTCATGTCGCACGTCCTGTCCGACTTTTTTGCTGGTTTGAGAAAGAGTGTCGAAGGTCAACCAAACGTTCTTGTCAGACCTTCCGGAAGTCGTCTTCCGGAAGGCGACCTCTGACACAACACTTTGAATCGTTTGCGTCGTTTCGCAAACGAGTCGCCGACTTACCAAGGAGAAATACATCGAGAGTCGTTTTCTGCGACGATAAAGCAAAAGGAAACGCGCGAGCTGTCATTCCCCCGACAGGATCCGTCATCTTCGGAACGTCGACGGACCATTTTGCTTTCGAATCCCCTTCCTCCATCTCCAGTTTCTTTACATCCCCGAGCTTTCCACAAACGTGCTCTTGACCAACGACGCAAACCTCCGCCGACGCTCATGGCAGCTTCCCCTTACGCGCCTTCGACCTTTGCGCGGCCAGTGGATCCCGCGTTGCAAGCGAGACAAGATGCTGCCAGGGCAGTCGAAGCGGTGAAACGACGAGCGGCGGACGATCTGTTGAGCCGAGGAGTTGACATGGGAAATGACGAAGTGGTGGCGTCCTTGCGTCAACTCGGCGTTCAGGAATCCTATCGAAAGTTGGACACGGGAGAACTCCGTTCGCTCGATCCACGTCCTCATCAAATAGAGGCACTCAAGTTCTTGCTGAAGAGCAGGAGAGCGCCGGGCCACGAAACGTCGGGCGGAGCTTTGCTCGCTATGGAGATGGGATTAGGAAAGACGTGGATAAGTGGCTTTGACATGGCGGTGAACAGACATTGCAGCAATAACGTGGGACCTTGTCTCGTCGTGTGTCCTCTCAACATAGTGGATCAATGGGGACAGGAATTGGCTTCGATCTTCGGAACCAACCTGCGCGTCATGTTGGCTCCAGCTTATCAGTTTTACGACCGACCCTCTACGCCGGGCAGTCCGGTCTTTGACGTCAGGGAAGAAGCTTCGAGCGAACTGATCCGACGACGTTGCGACGTGTTGGTCACCACTTACAACGCTCTGCTGGCGTGCTGGGCTCACGAAGTCGAAGAGATCACTTATCTGGATCACGTGAAATCTCTGAGAGACGCGACCGACAAACAAGAGGAAGGACGGCTGACGGACATGTTGGACATCTTGGAAGAGACGCGCTACAAGAGAGGCGAGCTGCTAGAAGGTCCGAGAAGCAGATTGGCCGCCGCTCTGGCTTGGACGGACGTCCGTCCCGGACAGCGGATCGACAAGCGGGAAGCCATGTGGACGCCGGAAGCTTCCAAGTTCCTCCATTCGATGCTGGGGACGGAGTGGGACACCGTGGTATTCGACGAGAGTCATAAGTTGCGAAACATGCCGAACAAGACTTACAAGGCTTGCAAGTTCCTGAAGAGGCGGTTCCTCATCATGTGCACGGGAACGCCCAAGTTCAACACGGACGCCGACTACTGGGCGCAGTTCGCTCTCTGCGGATGTTCGCACGTGGCTGATCACACGTTTTGGGATCGCGTTTACAAAAAGTCGGCCAGCGAGATGGACCAGGCCGCGCGGAAAGAACTGGAAAGGATTCACATGTTTTCCAAGACCAGAGAACAAGTGGGAGTGCTCAACGTGGACATGTTGAGTCCCAGAGCGATGCCGGGCACTCACGCTCGACGTTTGAAAAGCTGGAAAGAGCAGGAAGACGAAGAAGCGGAGGCGATGTCTCAAGACACCTCTACGCAGGCCGGGGAAGAGATGGCTGACTGGAGACAGTCCGAGATGGTAATTCGCAGCACATCTATAGTGCCAGACGTCCTCAAGGAAATGGGGTGGCGTCTTTATTCGGCGGGCATCGGCGGGACCATCTCGGCGGACGGCAGATCCTATGTATACGACGGG
>Ga0209777_10003694_pt1 | contig 18755 bp, 16 predicted proteins | sample FrelakmetHBP12HB_FD_187147 | JGI IMG/M metagenome (GOLD analysis project Ga0209777, IMG submission 187147) | Freshwater lake sediment microbial communities from the University of Notre Dame, USA, for methane emissions studies -HBP12 HB (SPAdes)... | ecosystem: Environmental > Aquatic >...
GATCACATTGGTCAAACAAAGATCGGTGATTTCACTGCAGAGTAATAGTTATATGTAGAATTCAAAAAGTTTGACCCCAATTCATCCCAACAATAAATTGTTGGGTATTCTTGGGGATTTTTTATAAAAATATAATCCATAGATTATATCCATTTCCATTGAATCATTTTTTGCATCAAATCTCTTAAAGGCAAGATTCTGACAGTATAAGGAGATATTTCAATATCCTGCGCATAAGCTGTAAAATGACTATCATCTGAAATAAGATACGTGATATTACAATTATGGTTATCACAACACACTAATAACTTAATATCTGAATATTCTGGAATATTTGATTTCAAATGTTGAACATATAGTGAAATGTCCTTTTCTTTATCTATAAAAAAATTTCGAGCAATTTCAATTTCAGTTTCGTCAAATATCTCTTGAAATTCGGTTAATCTATAAAATAAATTATCAAGATTTTCCTTACATTTATAATTAAATTTCATCAATGTATAAGAATTTACATTATTTGAACGAGCAAATTTATTCACTGCAGAAGTAAGATTTCTATAAGATTGATCTTTAATAAATTTGAAATATCCCATAATAATTCCGATTTTTTCACAATTTTTTTTAAATGTATCAAACTGTTCAACATAAAGTGCTTTTTGATTTCCGTATTTTAATGCATAACGGATGCAAGCATTTGCATCAAATGTTATATTGTCTAATAGACATGGAATTTCCATCTTTATCACTTGAATCCTTATCCCGCGGATCTAATTGTTTTGAAATTTCATTAAAATTATTCTCTTCAAAATAAACTTCAAAATTAGTTTTTTTATAATCAATTGCTTCTTTTATTTTATACAAATCGCTATTAAATTCAATACAACGAAAACGATGATTAAGTAACTTATCATAGATGGGACATGGATATTCAAGACACTTATCTTCTTTTCGGCACAACTTAATCTTTTCATTAAAAATATTTTTAATTATCTCAAAGCGTTCATCCAATTTTATAGCATTATATAATACATGATTTTTACCAACAAAGGGATTATCTAATAACTCTGAATTAATTATTTGTAATGATTCAGATGCAAATTCAAAGAATCCTAAAAAATCTAAATTGAGATAACAAAAATCAATCGATTCTTTTTGAAGAGATTGATATCTATCGTTTATTTTACTTTGAGTTTTTTGTAATTCAGAAATGAATTGGTCATGATCATCTAGATACAATTCTTTATGAATATCAGCAACAATTTTTCCTAATTTATTATATATTACATAATCTCTTACATTTATAAAACTACAGTTAAATGCTATCTTATCAGGCATTTTATCTAAAAGTGGTATAATATTCTCTTTTGTATAGTTCTTTCCTTTATTAGTTATTTCATATATATAAAGCGGAGAATCTTGATTAATGTCTTTTTCTTCAATTGAAATTAATCCTTGATTATATAATTCTTCAGCTTGAATAGTAATATTTTTATCATATGGTCCCATTTCAGCAATGATAAATTTATTTTTTATGGGGAATCCTTCTCTTTGTAATAATGAGAGAAATTTGTTTAATCTTACTTTTCCATAAATTTTATCAGAAGCATAAATCACAAATAATATTCCCCAATCATCAGGCCATTTTTCTGTATCAAACATCTATATCCCATTACTACATTATATCAACAAATGTTATTTTTTATATTTACATATAGAAAAATACTATATTAATATTTTGAACTTTAATATTCGTTTATACTTATTTAGTATTTTTAAGTATTTAAAGGTATCTGATACTATTTAAATACTCCTGTAGGATATTGTTTTATTGGTGAAAACATATGAGTGAAAAAGTAGATGTTAAAGAAATGGTAAATGCTCGTAGAGCAAGAGGCATGTTATACCTAGAAAACGGTTTTGAACCAAAAGAAATAAACTTTAAAACCTGGATAGTGCCAAGCCAAACAGGAAACGGAACCTACACCGTCAACGTATTTCAAAGACACTGAAAATGTACCTGCCCAGATTTTGAGCTACGAGGGATACCATGCAAACATATCAATGCAGTAAAAATATGGAAGAACCTCAAAGAAAGATTCGAGCAGATACACCTGAAAGTAAAACAAAGAATCAGCATTAAAGATGTTGATGTTTCAGAATGTAAATTCTGTCATTCAACAAATGTAATAAAATATGGGAAACAAAACAGCAAACAATACTACCAATGCAAAGACTGTAACAGAAGATTCGTAAACAACATAGACTTTGAGAACATGAAGTACAACCCTAAGATAATCGCTTTGACACTTGACCTTTACTTCAAAGGTGTTTCACTCCGTAAAATATCACATCATCTTAAAGAGTTCTACGACCTTGATATATCCTACAAATCAGTCTACAATTGGATAGAGAAATATGTGGGGATAATGAACCAATATGTTAACACTATTCAACCTGAGATCGGAGAGACATGGCATACGGATGAGATGATGGTGAACATAGGAGGCTCATGGGAGTATCTTTGGAACTGTATGGATGAAAAAACTCGTTTCCAGTTAGCGAGTGTAGTATCAACCGAGAGAAGAGTTAAGGATGCTCGTATGGTGTTCCAACGTGCCAAGAATAACTGTGGTGGGAGAAAACCAAAGTTCATCGTCACCGATGGTTTACCTGCTTATAGACATGCGGTAAACAAAGAGTTTACCACCAATACAGATGAAACAGAACACCTGTGGAATGTTGGTATCCAACATCATCCAAATAACAATCATGTCGAAAGACTACATGGCAGTATACGAGAAAGAGAGAAAACAATGCGAGGTCTTAAGATAGATGAAACTCCAATCATCGAAGGACACCGATTGTATTATAACTTTATTCGACCTCATGAGGCACTTGAAGGAAGAACACCAAGTGAAGAAGCAGGTATAACAATAGAGGGCGATAACAAATGGCTTACTTTGATTCACAAAGCAGTTCAATACAAGAAAGCACAATCGGGGGTTGCAGACTGAAAAGTTTATTCGGTTATAGTCTAATCGCTTTTGATACTACTGCAATTGTTCTTATTGCAGTCTATCTTTTTTTTAATATCAATAATCTATTGATTATTTTCTTATTTATTTTAATTGAATTGATTACCGTTCCTAATTTAATATATGTATCATGGAGGGAATCAACTGTCTCTTCTTAAATTAAATATTGCTTGTATAAATGCAGAAAAAAGCATTCCTGGTATTTGTCCAATTATAAATCCTGGTAGTAGGTTTGCCATGTCAACTATATACTTTGGATTTGTAGGGTCGCTTTGCTGTTGGAATAATACAATCATAAATGGTACTATTGCCCATAAAGTTGCAATTGCTTCTGCCAAAGCAAAAAATGCGATTATTCTTGCTCTTATATCCATAACCTTATCCTCTAATCAATATCTTCCAAGGAGTAATTAAATGACCCCACTAAATTTCCCACAGAAGAGTTCCCACAGCACTTTTACACAGAACCCGGTGACGGGGTGGTGTATAATATAGCGTTTTGGATGTAACTGTATTACTCTCTGTAACAACTAGTGTGACATCGTAAATCTCTGGACTGTGGATGTATGTACGGGGTTTTGTTCTGCAGACGTGGTTCCATCGCCGAAAGTTCAATAGTAATTATATGGTTTTGTCCCACAAGATGTAGATCCATAAAAAGTTATAGGTTCATTAATTTGATTAGATTGAGATACATCTTTGCTTGATATGAAATACTACTGGTGTGAACAGTTACGTAGGCGTTTCCCATATTACCTGCATAATCATATGATCGAACTTCGATATCATACTGATTTGCTGTTATGGGCTTGACAGCATTTTTCTGGTATCCTTGAGTGCTCAGTGTATATGTTTTTGTGCTTTGTGCGGTGAAATGCCATTCGAAATAGTCTTTAGTTGGTGAAAGTGTGACCTGACTATCATCAATTTTGCCTCCTTGGAACCATATCTCAACGTTGTTAATACCAGATCCTGATGATGATTCATAGATGGTACCACTCACCTTGACATCACCTTTTAGAACTACGCCCCATTGTGGTGTTTCAATAACTACCGTTGGTTTGGTTCGATCAATCTTAATTCCACTAACTATTTTATGGGGTATTTCTTCATTTAGGGCGGCATCTACAGACCAGAATTCGATTTTATTGTTCGACTGTTCTGTAGAAATCCTTGGTTTATTATTGGAATTATAGATCTGCTGTGGACCATCATTGATCTTGTAGTAGGTGTTAATTTCCGCGGGTTGGGAAACATCATCATGTGGATAGAGTGTAAATTCAACTGAAACCGTATACCAACCGTTCTGACCATTTGGAGATGCAGGGGTTACCTCGTAATCTGTCCATGGTGGATTATGATCTGAGCCTATCCAGCTTACACTCCATTTATCAAGCGATGGTGTATCTTTTGGAATTGTTCGTGTAAATGTTGCACGAAGACGAATAGAATTAGCGGTTATACTTGAGATATCGCACCCTGGGTTAATATTTCCAAGGAGAACTTGCGTGCCTGCCCCGTTCAGGATATCAAATTGTATACTACCAATTGGTGTGGAGTAAGTAGCATCAAACATATCCCATTTTTCAAGATCGCTTGGTTTAATTTCCTTTGAAACAACTACTGCTTGTGTAACGATCTGTTTTTCATCACCAAAATTATAAGATACATCTGAAGAACCAGTAGACCGATATATATGCCAGACACATCCAAAAATATCTTCATACTGACTTAATTGGTCACGTCCATCCTCCCAGGCTGCAAATATCTTCCCTTCACCAACGGCGAGGTTAGTCCAACTGACTTTTTGAGAGGACCCATCGTCGAGTCTGTGTTCGTTAGTTTGAACTTTTCCATCTGAAGAAATGAGTTTACCCCAAATAGCACTTCCTCCATCATATGCAACAAAAAACATTGTATCTAGATATGATACTACATCTGTTGATAAATACTGATCACCAGATTGTACGATGAAGTTATCAGATACAGTATTACCATATTGATCTAGTATTTTACCCCATATGTTACCATCATAGCTAGAACGAGCGTTAGGGTCCACACTTATATCACCATCGTTCCAAGCGACAAAATACCGTTTAGTTTGCGGACAATACGAAACTGATGGGAAAATATTATCAACGGTATCACTACCAGTGGCAATAGGAATAACTGACCCAACTTTGTTCCCATTGCTATCAAAGAGTTGTGCATTGATTCCAAATGGTCCAATCACAGCATTGTACCCCTCTTCATAGACCACCATGAAATTACCTTGATCATCTGAACATATCCATGGTTGATCCTGGCAGTTCGTGCCAGTAGCTACCTGGAATTCTTGGCCAACTGGTTGTCCATTAACATTATAAATCCGCCCGTATACATCATAATTTTTTGTACTATCTCGTGCATCCTCCCATACTACAAAGAACCTGTGGCTTTTGCTGTCAAATGCTACGCAAGGGTCAGCTTGTATGCCAGTTGCATCACAGATAATAAATCTTGAAGTAACTTCACCATTAGGTGTTACAAGAACACCACCTATATTAATTTCATATCGATTAGCGACAGTAGCAGAATTTTCCTCCAAAGCAACAAAAAACACGCCGTCGCCATAGGCAATAGAAGGATTTTCTTCATGACACAATGTGGCAGCAGGATCTGAAATATAGATCCCTCCGCTCGCACTAGGTTGTGGATCACCACCATCTGAATTATATGTCCGTCCAAGAATAACACAAGGTACTGCTCTCTGCATGTAATCTGGTAAATTCTGTGGCCCTAATCTTTGCTCCCATGCAACAAGAAATCTACCACCGCCATAGGCAACATCAGGATCCCAAGTACCAACATTATATTTATTTATTGTTTTATAGGAAATCATCAGATCTGGATTGGTCTTGTCTTCCCATGTAAAAATCATATCAAAGTTATTTTGATCTGTTGCAGTTGGATCACCGTAGAACATGTAAATATTGGTATGACCGGGGGGAACATTTGGTACTCTCACTAGCACGTTTGCTGATTCGCCATTTGTTTTCTCACCAATCCAATAATAGAGATCGTTTCCTTGATCATCAGTGAACCGAAGATCTCTAAAATCAGTTTGCATATCAGAATCATAGTACACGGTCATATCTAAAACATAACCGCTGAAGGTGTTACTTCCTCTGTTATAGATGTCAATAGGTTTCATCCTTCTCCATGATGAGTTATACCATGGTTTATAGGTATCCTTCATAACTACCAGACCATGGGCTTTATCAACAACATAGTTATAAGAAAGACCGATATCTATTCCACTTTCATCTAAAAAATCATCTTCCCATTTCTGAGAAGAACCACCCAGAGCATTACTAGGAGGATTATTGTTATCATTTATTTTACTATTGGATGTGCCGAGTGACTGCGATACTCGTGTTCTAAGATTTTCCAACAAATTCTTCATCTTTGATATTATCAAAGGCTGATTAATTTTGTTGATGGTGACAACAGCCTGCGCTGCTGATGAAAACATAAACAGCATTACAATTATAGCAGCACCTATTTTACAAATATTATGATTTTGTTTCATTTTTTATTTCACCTCTTTTATCTCATATTACCTTATGCCATACATAATTCAATAAAATCGATATATTCCACTGTCCAGGTAATGGTTCATCGCCTAGCCACCAAATTTTGAGATAATTAGTATCCCATTGAAGTGTTCTTGTGAACATTACATCAGTGGCATGTGCTTTGAATCCATATTGATATTGTTGCTGCTGTTGGCCATAGTTGATATATGCTTCAACATCGAGTTCTTTAAATAGATTACAAAATACCATAAAATGTCCTGTAGAACTCCAATCCCAATCAAATTTTACAGTGGCGCCAGATGCTAACGTAACTTTTCCGTAGAAATACACGTTGCTGCCGTATTCTCCAAATGTTGCATCTACTTCTGCACTGATTCCTTGAGTGGAAAAAATGAAATATCCTTTTTCTCCTCGTTGCCATTCGACTTTCACATATCCGCCAGGTTCAACATGAAGGCTTCCATCTATAATAAAGCCTCCAGCATTAATATTATCTAGTTTAAGGTCAACAGTTTTGCTTGCTTCTATTGAAAATGAGCCTACTTCCCCGAGTGTCCATGTGCCAGAAATTCTGAAATTCAACCCCTGATAATTAACATTGACGATAATATCCTTCAACTGTGTAATCAATCCAGAGAATGTGAGATTCGAGACTCCACCACCAGAGCTATCAAACGAGATTAGAAAATTATCTGTAGCAACAGCATCGACGCTTACAAATAACACTTGAGTACTTGTCTGAGTATCTACCACAGTAAAATCAAGACCAAGCAGTGCATTATTACCTGTGTCAAAACCAACACTTACCTTAGAACCATCATTTCCGGGCAGATTAAACGATAGTTGCCCATACCCGTTATAGATATTAAGATTTCCAGTAATTAACCATTTATCAAACCTTATAGGAACAGAAATCGTTGTCGTAGCATCAGATACCTTAGACGCTGTAACATACCCGTTAAGGTTCGGTACATCAATAAATCCCTCCAAACGAATACTTTTCGGGAAATTAGCAACACTGATAAAAGGAGTCGTACTTCCATAAAGCGAGAGAGAGACCCCACCGATATCACTAGACATATTTAAATCAATGAGTCCGTATGCTGTTTTTGCACCAAGGTTGATACTTAGCCCCCATTCTACTGTCATTATAGCAGGTAAATTCTTTAAATCCAATTTAGCTAAGTTCCCATCCTGTATTGAATTCAGCGAATAAGTCACCGAATATTGTTGATTAGCCTCATATTTAAATGATCGTTCACCTAATACAGTAAGATCAAAAGACATGTATTCAGGGAGAGGATCAATAATAAAACTTTGCACTATGTTGGATAAAGCTCCACCAAGAGCCTGTAAAGAAATCTTTGTTGCAACACCAGCACCAAGACCGAAATCATAACGGATTTTTAACTCACTTAGAATAGAGGTAACTTGAAGCTCTACTGCTGGTTGAAACCCAATGGAAAACGTTCGATAAAATACTTCATTACCAGATTCATCAACAGTTGAATAGCTGTTGAAGAAAGTAAGTGATGATTTCCCATCGATATCAGGTGCAATATTCATTCGCAAAACATGTGGATCTAAAAGTTTATCCCTCCCGGAAAAAAAACGTGTTAGTACCTTTCCTGGTAATTTTTCTCCTGCGGGTGAAGAGAAACCTACACGGACACAGAAATAGGATCCTGCGGTTGTAATTACAGGTTGAGTATTAACAACTTTATCTCCTTTAATTTGTGTCTGAGCGCCGACGAGTTTTTCTGAAATTATTTTGAAGAGTTTAATATTTGTTCTTTCACTAATAGCTGATGATATCTTTGCAAGTTTCTGAGAGACTGTGTTTTTAGGTGGAGTTAATTGATTTGACTGGGGTATACTACTCGCACTAATCAAAGAAAAGGGGAATCGTACTTCCAAAGAAACTTCAACGTCTTTAGTAGTCTCACAGCTGGTGGTAAACTCAAATTGGGTTTGAAACGCATTTATATATGGGTTTGATTCCCCTGAGACATAAATTTGTGTTCGACTAAACTGGATACCAACTTTTGTATCGTTTTGCTGCTCAAAATTAATGTAATAATACTTCCATGCAAGGCTGCTAAGCATTAATTTAAATTGTTCAAGATCAATATCTAGTTTTATTGAATTTGAGACACCGCTATAATTTGTATAAATCCATACACCAAAATCTGCATTATTCAAATTATTCGATGTTCCACCATTTTTCTCCAATGAAATTGGCATTGCTTTGTTAGCATCGGGTAAAATTTTTACGGCTCCATTATTATCAATTTGTATTTTATCGGGTGTGTTGGTCGTAAAAGCAGCGGAAATCATGTTTGCTTGCTGCTGACCGATATTGGTATTACAATCAAAATTATGTACAATGCTGACATTAGACATACCTAATAACAAACCTATACTAATTAAAACTACTATTTTTTGCACTCAAATTCACCTCTTCCTAAATTTATTAATTTCCCTTTCTCTATAGTATATATTTAGTAACAAATCATATTTATACTTTTTTATATCATTACCTACTAATGTATATACTTTTTAATATTAAATCGAATGGAATACCATATTGACATATATTAGTTCAATCTACAGAGAACCCTGTGTCCAAGGATAGAGGAATAGTAGAATGGTTCTATCATTTATTACAGGGAAATACACCACAACGTTTTCATACTCTCAACTGATGTGAGGTATCAACGGGGAAAACATTGTTCAAAGAATAATCCGGGGGAGATAAGTACTATGGGAAAAACCATTATCCAAAAAATTTTCGAAGCGCATTCCGACAGTACCGCACATATCGATGAGATCATTGATGTCACTATTGACGTGAGGGTTGCACGTGATTTCGGTGGAGCAAACGTCGTCAAACATCTTGAAGAAAACAATCTTTCCATTGATGACCCAAAAAAGACGTTCTTCACCTTTGATTGTAACCCTGGCGGTTGTGATCAGAAATACGCGGAGAACCAACAGATATGCCGGGTGTTTGCGAGAAAATATGGCATTAAAATTTATGATATTAATAGCGGCATCGGAACCCATCTCGCATTCGAAGAAGGGCTTGTGTATCCAGGGTATACGTTCGTATCAACAGACTCTCATGCGAACATCCTGGGCGCACTCGGTGCTTTTGGTCAGGGAATGGGGGATATTGATATTGCACATGCGTTCGCCTATGGGAAGATCTGGTTTAAAGTCCCCCCATCAATAAAAATTATTCTGAAGGGAATACCATCAAAAACTGCAACCCCGAAAGATGTTGTTTTGAAAATGAATAAAGAACTTGGAGCGAATGGACTACTTGGGTATTCCGCAGAACTTTATGGCGAATACATTGATTCATTATCATTAGACGGGCGGGTGACGATAGCATCGATGGCAACGGAAATGGGGGGTATCATCATCTTGTTTTCCACCAATGAGAAAGTCATGGAATACTACAAGAAAACGTTTGGAATCACCATCAAACCAATCAGCGCTGATCCTGACGCATATTACGAACGAACAATGGAAATAAACATCTCAGAACTTCCACCACAGATATCACGTCCTGGTCATCCAGAGGATGTTGTCAATGTTGCAGACGTCAGAGGTGTACCTATTGATTCTGGGTTTGTCGGATCGTGTACCAACGGTCGCCTCGAGGATATGCGAGCAGTTGCTGCCATTCTGAAAGACAAAACAATAGCACCAGGAAGAATCCTGAAGATCGTTCCTGCTACTGACACAATATGGAACACCTGTCTGAAGGAAGGACTGGTGAAGATTTTCAAAGACGCAGGAGCATTGATTGGTTCCGCGGGTTGTGCTGGGTGCGCCGCTGGACAAATCGGCCAAACCGGAAAAGGGGAGGTTACGATTTCTTCTGGGAACCGAAACTTCGTCGGGAAACAAGGAAAAGGGGACATTTTCCTAGCATCACCAGAAACCGTTGCTGCCTCATTACTCGCTGGGTACATCACGACTGTTGACGCAATTCCAAAGAAACCAGCACCAGTGAAAATTGAAAAGATTCTTACAAAAAGCGAGACACTTCAGAAGAAAGAGCTGGCTGCTCCGCCCCTCACCGTTGAAGGCAGGGTATGGGTCATCCAAAAAGACAACATTGACACCGACATGATCTACCACAACAGTCATCTTGCAATCACTATTATATCAGAGATGGGGCAGTATACATTTGGGAATCTGAAAGAATATGAACAATTTGCTAAAGAAGCAAAGAAAGGCGATATCGTCGTGGTCGGAAAAAATTTCGGCTGTGGGAGTTCTCGGCAGCAGGCAGTCGACTGTTTCAAAGCACTCGGAATTAGTGTGATAGTCGCAGACTCATTTGGTGCGATATACGAGAGAAATGCGATCAATAGTGGGATGCCGATTCTCACTGCAGACGGTATTACGAAAAAGATGCATGAGAAAGACATCGTCTCCGTTGATTTTACTACTGGTATGATTGAGGATAAGACGCAGGGAAAAACATATCCAGCAAAACCATTTTCTGAATCACAAAAAAAAATCTATCTCCGTGGAGGTTTGTTAGGAAGGTGAGAAGGTATGGGAATGACCTTTGCAGAAAAAATCCTTGCAAAATATGGTGGTGAGAAAAAAGTCATACCCGGGCAGATCCTAACGATAAAACCTGATCATTTACTTATGCATGATAATACAGCACCAATTGTCTCAAAGATACAACCAGAATTAAAAGAGTACGGAATCTTTAGCAGAGTCCTTCCAGTTATTGTCCTTGATCATGTCATCCCAGCAGCAGCTGAAAAAAATGCGGCGCAACATAAACAGATCCGTGAGTTTGTCAAGAAATATAAGATAAAACATTTTTTTGACGTCGGGACCGGTATCTGTCATCAGATCATCATTGAGAAAGGTCTTGCGTTACCAGGAACAGTTATACTAGGGAGCGATTCTCATACGTGTTCGTATGGCGCGATTGGTGCGTTTTCCTCAGGAATTGATCGAACCGAGGCAGCCGCATTATTGCTCACGGGTGAGACATGGCTGAAGGTTCCTCAGAGCATCAAAATAACATTGAAAGGACAGTTACAACGTATGGTCACTGCGAAGGATGTGATACTTTCTATTATTGGAGATGTTTCAGCGTCTGGTGCTGATTATTGTTCTGTGGAATTCCATGGTAACGTTCATCGATTCTCTGTTGAAGAACGATTTACCATTGCAAACATGGGTGTAGAGATGGGAGCAAAAAACGCGGTATTCCCTGTTGATGATGTGATCGTAAATTACCTCAAATCGATCGGAATTATAAAATCAAAGTATACATCTATCAACCCTGATGACGATGCAACCTATGATCGAGAGCTAACGTATAATCTTACGATGATTGGACCGGTTATCGCGGTACCGCACAGTGTTGATAAAGTCAAGCCGATAAAAGATGTTGAAGGTATCGAAATCCAACAGTGTCTGCTGGGAACGTGTACGAACGGGAGGTTATCTGATTTTCAGATTGCCGCAAAAATTTTGAAAGGAAAGACGGTACATCCGAATGTGCGGTTGTTAATTCTTCCTGCATCTCGAAAAATATATCTTGATGCATTGAAAGAAGGTCTTATCAAAACTTTTATTGAAGCAGGGGGGACGGTACTCCCACCAGGCTGTGGACCATGTTTGGGCGCACATCAGGGTGTGCTTGCACCTGGTGAGCGATGTCTCAGTACATCGAACCGAAATTTTAAGGGGCGCATGGGATGTAATGAAGCAGAAATCTATCTGGCAAGCCCGGCAACCGTTGCTATGTCTGCTGTGCATGGGAGAATCACTGATCCTCGAAAGGAGGTACGAAAATGACGGTCTGGAAGTATGGAGAAAACATCAATACCGATATGCTCTTCCCAGGAAAATACACTTACACCTGCAGTACTGCTGAGGAAATCAAACCGCATCTGCTTGAGGATTTGGATCCCCTGTTTGCGAAAAATGTGAAAGAAGGTGATCTTATTTTTGCCGGGAGGAACTTTGGTTGTGGGAGTTCTCGTGAACAACCAGTGCTGGGCCTAAAAGCGGTTGGTATTGCTGCGGTTGTTGCGGGAAGCTTTGCTCGGATCTTCTACCGATCATCCATCAATCAGGGTCTGTTGCTTATCGAATGTCCTGAAGCGGTGAAAGCATATAAGCAAGGAGATAGCGTTTGGCTTGATGTTGAAAGAGGGACGATTTCGATTGGTTCCAATACCTTTTCTTTCCCGAAACTCCCAAAAGAAATCCTTGCGATCCGTGATTCAGGTGGGTTATTGCCGTACACAAGGGAGAAACTCAGACGGAAGAAAAAATGGTAAAATTATTTCCTTGTTTTCGAAAAAGGGGAGATTAATGCGTTGATCTCTACGTTTACTCTTCATCGTAGATATCTAACGTCTCGAAGAATTCCGGTGTAAAGTAATAGCCGCAGGGTGTTTTTTCAATGAGTCCTTTTCGTATGCATCTATCAAAAAGATCATCCTGCACGGTTACCATCTCTTGATACATAGTTTTTCCTTTGGTTTTAGGTTTTTTTGTTTTGTTTTTCATCTTCGTCATCTCTCTCAAATCCTACTATTGATATTCAATAGCATGATATCTGTTGCCAGTGAACCTATATAAACGTACCTCGTAAAAACGACAAAAAGGAAAAATAAACTCCATCAAAAAAGAGGAAAATTATGGATTATCCGTTACCGTGAGTTCCTTTACCGGAGTCCCATCACTCCAGTACCCCATAAACCGCTGCTCTGGCGTATTACCAAGACAAAATTCATGGTTGGTACCATAGAACGCGTAATCAGTAAGCGCGTCAAAAAGCTTCCACGTCGAGTAGTAATCCATTGCATCGACCCAAGAGATGTTAGGGATGCAGACCGGAGCATAATGATCTGCAATAAGAGTGGGAGACCCATACCGATCTGTTCTTTGAATAATAAAATCTTTTTGATCAAAAGGTATCTGATCTGAGGTATAGAAAATCAATTTAGCTGAGAAATTCCCCGCAATGGTGTCATTTTCTCCAACGACGACCAATAACAAGGTTGTTGCAGGGATATCATGGAAATTCTTCATCATAGTATCATTTCGTATGAATGGTTGGACAGGCATTATAGCCTTTGGACGAGGAAGCCCATTTTCTTCAGCAAGCACAGCCATCTCTGCGGTGATACCACCACCAAGTGAATGACCAACGATGGCGAATTTATCGAGATCAGGGTTGAACATGGTCGCCGTTCTGAAGGATGGTAATTGCTTTTTTTACAGCCTGGATTGCATTTGACGTCGCATACCGAACACCAATGATGAAGCCAAGTTGGTACCGTGGATAGACTATAATGTTTCCGCGTTTGACTAGATGTTCTATCCATGCCTTATAGGCAATAGGAAAAAACGCACTCCATCCATGGTTGAATACAATAAGGGGGTGCGGATGTTGGTGTTGGGTTGGTTGGCTCAAAAATCCAGAACTCATGACCACCCTAGCCATATCGCGTTTGTCGTACACCGCCATGAGAATAATTTGAACCGCCCGGAACCGGTTGGTGGTTGTTTCGGTGGTGTTGGTGGTTCTGGTAGAGTGTATCGTTGTTCATTATTCAAGATGCCTCTATACGATGGATCTATAACCAAGGTTGGAAGGAGGATGAATGCAAGAAAAAAAGCTGTGCCGATTGGCGAAAGAATTTTTTCCATTCGTTTCCCTCGTTTTCCCATACTTTTTTATAGAAGAGGTTAAGAATATAAATCTATCTAAGAAAAAAAATTTTTTCTGAAGGTTGGTATTAAGGTGTAGATGGGGGAGCCGGGAGGAAGTGGTGAGGAAAGATGGGAAAAATAGGGATTGCCCCCCATCAACAAACCTCAAATTAATATTATTTTAATAAGTATATAAATTTTGTTATAAAATTAATATCTATTGAATAAACCTTCAAATACCATTTTCCAGGTCACATAACTGAAAAAAGAAAAATAAGATAAGATATGAAGAATTGAACATGAAAAAATCTCTTTATATCCCCCCTCCCACGTATTCTTTGTTCAGCATGTTGTAATATTTCTTCTGATTTAAATATATTCTTCACCTTCAGTTATACAGGTGAATATGCAGAATAAGAAAATTATCTGTTTAAAGATAAGAAAAATTACAAAAATACCTAGTTTTTTATTGTTGTATTACTGTCAACTTCTTCCATTCCGTGAGATTCCTTGATATACCCAGGGTTCCAATGATCCTTCCTACAAGGTCATATCGAGGTACTATCGTCACTGAATACCATTGCTCAACACCAGCAGTATCCGTGATTTTTTCAATACAATTAATGATCGAGTTCCCGGTCTGCAGTACCTTATTATCATCATCAAATGCTTTCTGTGCCTGATCAATAGGTAGGAAATCAAAATCAGTCTTACCGATCATCTCTCCTGGTCGAAGGTTCCAATGCTCCGCTTTCGCTTTGTTAACGAGTACGAAGCGGTTCTGAATATCTTTAAAATACACCGAATCAGGGATGTTATCCATAAGCGTCTGAAATAACTCAAGGTTTCTGGCAAGCTCATCCGTTGCGTGTTTCCTCTCTGTCACATCCCGTGAAATACCCATCGTCCCAATAATTTCTCCATCCTCGTTGTATCGCGGGATTTTGGTCAGGGACACCCACCGCTCCGAACCATCATCATGACGACTCAGACACTCCAATTTATTGATAATCCCCTGCCCAGAACGTATAATCGCATTCTCATCATCCAGGATCCTTTGCGCCTGCTCCTGAGGAAGGAAATCGAAATCGGTTTTTCCTATCATTTCCTCAGGGGTGACATTCGAATGTGCTGCCTTTGCTTTATTTACAAGGATAAAACGATTCTGATCATCCTTAAAATACACCGAATCAGGAATATTATCCATCAGGGTCTTTAACAATTCATGTTCCCATGTACGTTTTAGTTCTGCCTCATTGCGTGAGGTGATATCGCGAACAATTAAAACAAAATTATCAACCTCGTTATCCTTTTTTACCAGGAAAAATGAGCTGATCTCCACATCCAAAACCCTCCCCTGCCGATTCTTTATTTCAGTTGTGTAACTCGCCGCGATTTTCTCTGAAAGTAGTTGTTCAAACTGTTTGATCACTACTGGCAGTGATTTCGCAGTCAACAAATCCATGCTAAACAGGTTTTTATTCAACACCGATGACTTCATGACATCAAGGATCTCACACATCCGGGTATTAATATCAAGGACATCTCCGCGTGTATCTAGCACAAAGATACCATCAGTCGTATACTCAAACAGTCCATGGTACTTCTTCTCACTTTCCTTTAAGCGTTTCTCCTGATTTTTCCGTTCTGTGATATCCCAAAGTAAAACAAACATAGCCAGTGTACCATTCATCCGGAAAATCGAGATGTTGACGTCAACAGGGAATTGGGTGCCGTCTTTACAGATAGTTTCTGATTCAAGAGTAAGACACCCGCGTGCCGCAAGCTCATCGCGACATTCCGCCCAATCAAATTCCTTTGAGAGGACGTCTTGTAAGGTAAGTCGCAGGAGTTCATTTTGGTCGTACCCGAGGAATTCATATGATTTTTGGTTTGCCTCCTGGATTTGACCATCAAAACTAGTGCGAAACGCAGCAGCGTTGATCCTTTCAAACATCGTGTTATATCGATCATCAAAAGTAGTGATTTTTGGTTTTTCCTCTACTAAATTTTCTTTAGTTTCTTGCATTACCCATCACGTTGTTTACATCCCAATTTTCTAAGAAGGTCGTTCAGCAAACAAATACATTGTTTGTATTTAAATTTGTGTTTCATTTGACGACAATTCGAATAGCATATTGTTGCTGTGTTACCTCAAAATCAACATGAAAAAATTGTTTTATCAACCACATGTTGGTTTTCGTATGATTACTTAACTCTCTGATCAGACAGACAGATTCTTTCGGTGCAAGCACGAGGTACGAGATGAGCTGATCAATTGCGTATCGATCAACGGTTGCACCACTGGTGATTTCCTGGATGAGTTGGTATGCAGCGTCCTCCCCGACAGCTTCAGCGGATATATTTTTTTCCCCAAGAATCGTGGACCCAAGAATCGTTGGTCCTGATGCAGACCACAATGTGATTCCAGTCCCAGAAGACGACGAGGGGGCAGCATCAACACGCAGTACAGATCGAAGATTATGTTTCATCGCGATCTTTATCGCTGCATGCTTCATGCGCGCACCGATATGATCAGGGAGATTCGCAAGATGTATAATACCATTCATATCAGAGAAGTTCTGTGGCTCATCTGCGTGAAACGAAAAAAGTTGTTCAACCGGATGAATCGTCAGAACAGCTTCTCCACCACCTGTTGGGTAATACCCACGTTTTATCAATTGTGCTTCAGTTTTAATCCCAATTCTTGAAATCAACGGTAGAAAGACATGAGTAAAATAATCCCATGACGGCGCCCATCGTACATCGGTTCCTCCTCGTAGTCGTATGTTCAGAGGTGCTATGGTGTGAAACGCGCTCAGCAAACATGCTTGAAACACCAGTGTCATACTTCCCGCCGTGCCGATTTCGAAGGAATATGTTCCTGGTTTGATATCATGGGGTATAAACGTAAGACTCGTCGAATTCACTGATAGGCCGTCTACCTCTGCATCGCACATCGCCTGGATACAAGAAATGGCAGTATAATGTTGTGGTCGTAATCCAGGGATAGGACGGTGTGCCCTGATATTAGTGATCCGAATCGGTTGTTTGGTAAGAACCGAGAGAGCAACGGCAGTACGAGCAATCTGTCCGCCGCCTTCACCGTATGAGCCGTCGATCATTAACACTTTTTTCAACCTTTGTTCTGAGATATCGTTTCTAAGAGAAATTCTAATGCAGCGGTGCAGGTACTGTCCTTATTGGTGAGTCGATCACCAGAGAAGAGAAATTTTTTGACAACAACAGTATCCTTTGTAGAAACACCGATAAAGACCAATCCAACCGGTTTATCTTTCGTGCCACCGGTCGGTCCTGCAATGCCTGTAGTCGCAATTCCAATATCAACCTGTGCACGTTGCTGTATTGCTTTCGCCATTGCTGTTGCTACCTGTTTGCTCACAGCACCATAATTTGTTAATAATTGTTCTGGGATGCTAAGCAACTCCATTTTTGCTATGTTACTATAGCAAATAACACCTTGATCAAAATATTCGGAACTTCCGGAAACGTTCGTCAACGTATGCGCAAGAAGACCACCGGTACACGACTCTGCTGTTGCAATAGTCACTTGATGTTTTTTGAGTTCATCAGAGACTTTATTAACAAGTTTTATATCTACCAACGAACACACCTCATCAGAGGTAAACTCATTTGAGTGTTATAAGGTTTCACAAACGTGAAAAAGTTATATAGGGTAATTTTAATCCCGCACCCATTACACTAAAAATGATAGCTAGCCCCGTAGTGTAGTGGTCAATCATGCTGGCCTTTGGAGCCAACGACAGAGGTTCGAATCCTCTCGGGGCTATTTGAACCATTGATGCTCCTGTAGTGTAGCGGCCAATCATGTCGCCCTTTCGAGGCGACGACTCGGGTTCGAATCCCGACAGGAGCACCTTTTCATTTTTTCTCCTGTAGAAAACACAAAAAAAATTCGTAAAAATTGAGTTTTCTTCTGTTGCAGAAAAAAAGGGGATTTGTACCCGAAAAGTTATTATTATTGATGATTTCCGAGGATATCCATTTTGATGATTATTAATTTTTTAGATGGTATTGTTAGTGGGCTTTTATCTTATGCTCTGAAATCCCTACGGGGGAACTAAACTCTATCTTTTTCTTTTTTAGCTATATTCACACAAAACATGGGTTAGGATATGCTTTTAAAGATGTAAAAGCTATAAAATGACATCCTCCCAAAATGAATCCATCTAAAGATGGGGGTATCCGATACCCGATCTTTTTTGAGTGTAACATGAAGGAACGCAAACCATCCTGCTTAAAACCTATCGACCCTCATGTGGTCGAGTAGTATTAAGCGATGGTTTGCTCGAACCAATCCTTCATGTTACACACATATCCGCACTTCAATCCAAACAAATATAGGCTGGACGTCAAGATTGCAGTGGTGAAAAGTGGTTTCCACTGC
>Ga0209777_10003695_pt1 | contig 18754 bp, 20 predicted proteins | sample FrelakmetHBP12HB_FD_187147 | JGI IMG/M metagenome (GOLD analysis project Ga0209777, IMG submission 187147) | Freshwater lake sediment microbial communities from the University of Notre Dame, USA, for methane emissions studies -HBP12 HB (SPAdes)... | ecosystem: Environmental > Aquatic >...
AGCAGTAGCGCCTGCCCGTCGATTAACCCCCAAGCGAATGTAGGGAATCACAAGGCCAGCAGTGGACAACGAAGAGTGGTCCCCTTTTGCTCCGCCCCGGCGGTTCCCTTTCACTCCGCCCTTGACACCAGGTCGAGGTCGAGATCGTCGGTGGAGACTCCGGGTACGATCTGCTCATCGAAGGAGCGGTGCGCGGGGACGGCGGACCTAGCCTGACTGCCGGAAAACCGGTCCTTGCCGATCAGCCCCTTCGAAACCTTCTGGAGAGCCTCGTCGAATCCGTCTATCTCCAGCAACGTGAAATTGGAGCGGAGGCGATCGGCAAGAGCCTGTACCCGCGGATGCACAGGCTGATTTGGCCGGACACACCAGTAGACCCCGTTCCGAAAATCGAGCCGGCCTGCATCGCTCTGGCCGAACAATCCTTCCATTACGGAAGGCTCGGCGCCCCGGTATCCCATGACGATAATGGGCGACGCCCTCAGAAGGGGGCGGATCAACTGGAGAAGTTTTTCATCAAGTACGCTGATTTCCCCGGCAGCGTTCTTATCAGAGTATTGTTCCGCCTTGCCGTGCAGCCACACGATCTGGCATTTGCTGAAGACATCAAATTCGTCGAAGTCTCCGGGGCCGCGATTCACTTCGCCAATATGCTTGATATGGGGCTGACGGCTCCGTAAGGCATCCGGCAAGCATGGGTCAAAGTTCGTGGTCAGAATCGTCCTCACCAAGCCCCGCATTACGAAATCAGCAAGGATGCCGTATCCGGCGGAGACACCGTTCACCGGATTCATAATGTCGAGCAGGACCCGTTTTCTGAACTCGGCCGGAATCAGCAGGTTTTCGACGAGAGCAGGAAAATTCTCGGCAAGCCGGTCAGCATCCACGATGAACCATTTTTGCTCGCGCAACCACGATTCCCACTCGGTCGGCCTCACGCGCTCGGGCGGTCTCGCGCCGAGGAGCTTGCGTTCCGAATAAACGATCCTAGCAATCTGCTTTACCGCTTCTGCGGCCGTGGGAATTCCGGAGCGAAAGGACGCGCCCGCTCCAAGCAAGAACAGTGGCCAGCGCTCATCTTCGCCCCGCAACAGCGTTGTCAGGACGGAGATTGCATCGGCACCGCTCACGAGAGCCCTGTCCATGATCCACTCCTTTTGACTCGAAGGTGCCACCGGACTTAGTCCTGCCCGCTCCGAGGCTGGCCGTCCGGGGGGCAGGCGCGCTCCGACGACACGAAGGTCGTTCTATTGTCTCATGTTCGCCTTTTGTTCGCAGTCATAATGTCGGATAAATCGCGCTAGTTTCGCTTGGCTGCTGTCGGGATACCGTTGACGGATAAATCTCGCAGATGACCCGACTTACCAGTGTGTTGAAATTGGTGTTGCCGGCGATCCCCGTTCGAGGCAACATTGATGGAAGGAAGCCCGGCGCTCAATTGTGGGTCGATACCTGACAAAATCGGCGGGAAACATCGCGGCGTGCGGCTGCCCGTGCGCCCGCGTTCGCGCTAGCGCCGCCCCGGGCGCCTGATTGTGACGACGCCGCGCACCAGGGTATTCGTCAGCTCCGTGATTGAGGGATTCGCGGAATACCGGCAGGCCGCTCGCACAGGAATCGGTCGGGCTGGTTGTGAAGCGGTGCTGGTCAATGAGGATTTCCCGTCGCAGGCTGGCTCCTCGCGCAACACCTGCCTCGATGCTATCGACAGCTGCGATGTTTTTCTTCTCGTGATTGGCGGGCGTGGCGGCTGGAAGACGCCGTCGGGCCGGCTGGTGGTGGAGGAAGAATTCGAGCATGCAAGCGCGCACAAACTTCCGGTGCTGGTGTTTCTGGAAGATGTGCCGCGCGACGCTGACGCCCAGCGGCTGGCAATGAGCCTATCCGACTATGTGGACGGGCATTTTCGCGTGACTTTCACTGGCGCCGCCGCGCTTACGGACCAGGTCGAGCGGTCGCTGCGCGCCATAACGGATACGCGAAACAATGTACCCATGGACCACGATCCGATTGAATCTCACCTTTTGAAGCCGCACCGCTTTTCGGACCAGACCTGCCTTCGGTTCGCCGTCGCGCCGGAACGCAGGGAGGAGGTGTTTGATCCGCTCGATCTGGCCGCGCCCGATTTCGCGGAGGGCATCATGGAAATCGGTCATCACCGCGACATCCGGCTGTTCGGCTACAGCTATGCCAAGGAACCGCCCCGCCTGGAGCAAAACTGGCTGGTCATCGAACAGTCGCTCGGAAATAACTGGAGCGATGGCCGGCAGGGTGTCCGGCTGGCGATCGGCGAGAATGGCATTGTCCTGATCGATACGAACGCGACGGGCCGCACCAAGAGGAGCAATTCTTTCGATCTGGCGGATATCATGACGGTCTCGATCGAGACTGTCGAGGCGTTGCTGGCGGCGAGCTTTCGATTCGCGCAGGCGCTCTATGACGACAAAGATCCCTACAAGCGCCAACAGCGTTTTTACTGGAATGGTGTTCTTTCCGGAATGGGAAACCGCAGCTTGGTGCGCAATCCCGTCAGCCCGCAGCATAGCTACGGAATGAATATGGGGGACAAAGACGGCCCGATGCCAGCGTTCCCGGCGTCAAGGCTGATCGGGCGGGTAGACCTCGCGCAGCCGAGTAAAGAAATCGAGCGGGCGATCCTGTACTGGGAGCGCGACGCCAAGGGGAGTCGCTGAGGTCGAAGGGGACCGGTCGGAGCGGGCTCCATCTGGTCAGGGCTGGAGCGGCGGGCGACCGCGAGGCTTGTCATTTTTATCAAAGATGGGTTGAAGCGCTCCCTCTAAGTACTAAGAGACTGTCGTACGCAGTTCGGGACGGAGCCGATAGACAAAAGGCATGTATCTTGCGAAGCGCCGATTCCGGCTCTTGAGCTATCGGCAACGCTTTGGACGTCGGGGGGCTAGGCGGGGGGATTTCGTGGGGGCAAATGGGTGAAGGCATGAATATACGAGAAGACCAACCTCTCTTGGTCAACCTCGCTCCTGCCGCCAGGTCGGGGCTCCGTGTTCTAACCGGGTGGACGTCCAGTGTGATATGTTGAATCTGTCGTGGGATGGACAGTAAAGTGGACAGTAAACGAGAACGGCGGCGGCGAGGCTTCCCAGACTGGTTTACTGTCCACTTTACTGTCCGTTTTGCGGTCAAACCCCATGGTTTTGGATGGACGTAATAGACGGAATAGACTCGCGGTAGAGCGGCCTAAGTCCTTTAAGAACAGGTAAGTAGAAGAAAAGTAAGGCATGCGGGAGTAATTCAGTGGTAGAATGCCAGCTTCCCAAGCTGGACGTCGCCGGTTCGAATCCGGTCTCCCGCTCCAAACTCCTCTAGAATCAGTAATTTACCGGCCTTCTTTTTGTTGTACGAAATCCCAGACTACACAAGACTACAACGTGGGCGTGTTGCGCGAAAGATGGGTAGTGGTTTCTTCACTCGCTTCTGCGGCGTTCGCCCGCGAGGCGTTCTCGGAGTGGTGGTATGGTTCGGTGCACGATGGCGGCGGCGCCCTCCGGGGTGATGGTGATGGTGTCGAGCCTCCTGGTGAGGTCGTACAGTTCGGTCTTCCAGGGATCGCTTAGCCCGTACGCGTCGACGAGGTCCTTGACGCACTCGGTGGGAAATCCCAGAGCTGCCGGCGTGCGCTCTCCGCGGCCGAGCGCCGCGATGAGGTCTTCAACCGTCGCGAGGAGCTCCTCTATCGCGTCGGCGAGCGTACAGTCCCGCCTGAACGCGCGCGCCCAGTGTATGTGGATGTCCTCCCAAAACGGGGAGGAGAAAATGGGCCGCAGCGTGACGAGTTTGGTTACGAGGTCGAGTTCGAGTGCGCGCTTGCGCTCCTCGTTGCCGGTTGACTGGAGGTCCATGCCAGCCACTCTTGACACGCTGGTACTTATCCCTTTGCGTCGCCCGCCGGAAACGTTAAGGGATAGAATTGTTTCTTATGGCGAAGCGCCGCCGTACTTGTGCCAAGTTGCACTGTGATAATCCGCCGTTTCTGGGCGGCTTGTGCGAGCGTCATCATGCTGAGGCCGAAGCGAAACGCTTGCGATACGATACCGGGCTTGCAGCACTCAACACTGGCAGGATTGATGGCGAGCCGGTAGGCCATGGGCCGTTGCGTGACGAGTTCTGGCGCCTGCGGGACTGGTGGTCATCGGTGTGCTCGTACGTGAGTTCGAACCACGAGCATCCGGTCTTGCGCGATGAGACGGAGTACGCTGTCTCATGGTGCATCGCCCTAGCGGAGTACATCGTTGACGAGGAGCGCGACCGCCGCGCAGGCAAGCAAGAACAAGCGAGCACGTATGAGTATTTGCGGCGGGACCTTTGGGAGCGTTTTGAGAACTTGGAGCGCGGCTTGATGAGCAACGGCGTCGCGCGGCCGGCGGAACGACGGTAAAGGGACGAACATTGTCGAGCACCACGCGTTTTGGGAATCTCGGGCGGGTGTTCAAGGAGGGCGAGTCGGAGCTGCTCATCGGCATCGCCCGCCTTGCCGTGCTCTATGAGGATCTCCGCCTGGAGCTGGATTCGTTGCGCGCCGTGCAGGACAAGCCGGATGAGGAGCACAATAGTGCGGACCAGTATCGCGTCATGTACTTCATGCGGCGGGGCTTGTCAACGCTCATCGAGTTTCGCGGCGGGCTGACCACGGTGTGCTTGACGCCCGAATTCAAGCGCGCGACTTTGTCCGCGATGGACGAGGGGTACGTCAGTCGCGCAGACCGGTACCTGCAGGAGCACTGGGAGCGCATCAAGGAATTGCGCAATGAGTTCGGCGGGCACGTCCAACTCCCTGGTGTCCGGTTCGCCACAGCACATTTCTCGGACGTGGTGGGAAGCGTCACTTGGCAACGCTCAACCGACGACGATGCCGGTGGTTTGTCGTGCGAGTTCGCTGGGCACGTCGTGGCGGGCGCGATCAGCAGTAAGCTCACGACAGCGACCGACGTGCGTGAGGAACTGCGCTCGGCGCTAGAGATTATCTCCGCTGGCTTCCTGCACGCCCAGGCAGCGATGACCGCGCTCGTGCACGCGTTCCTCTGGGACCGCTTCGGACAATAGGGGCATCGTTGTGCGGTTCCTCCTTTTCAGACGGTGCCATCCGATAGAATGGTGGTTTGCATGGAGCAACTTTCTCCGCGACAGGCGATGATTTGCGCGGCGTTGACTGGTTGGCGTGGTGACGATCCGAGCCCGTGGCAATGCCCGATGCCCGCCGAGACTATCGTTGCCTGGGGCGCCTCGTACCTCCGTCGTGAGGACGGGCTCGATGCCGCGTTTGCTGACCTCTCCCGGCAAGGACTGTTCCACCAAGTCCTCTATCCGATCTTCGCCGCACCGGTCTACTATTGCTCGTATGACAGCGTGTTCGTGGACGAACTCCCGACGACTATCGGTGATTGGATCGCCGGTGTAACAATCTCGGAGCTCAAGGAGTTTTGGGATGCTGAGTTTGACGAGAACGGTGACGAGTTCGGAGCGACTTGGATTTACTGGGGGCTTTGCGCGGGCCAAGGAAGCCAAAGCGGAAGCGCAGGCAATGGTCCGTGCCTGGGGCCAGGATGCTGCTGTTTCACTGGCGACAAAGACGAGTGCCATTGGGAGCTGCCGTTTGCGGACGTGCCGCGCACGGGATGGCCAGACATGCGATTTCTGCACTTCCTCGCAGATGATCGCCTAAGCGAAGAACGCCTGGCGCAAACGCTCCGCGCATGGAGGGTGCAAACGCCGGAACTCCCCTGGCCACCGGACGAGTAAGCACGCGATGTGCGCGGAACTTTTCCATCTCTTCCGTCCTACGCAAGCAGGAGTCTCAGGCGGCGTGATTCTTGGTCTGAAGTGCGGTGTCGAGTGTTTGTACGGCGTGGAGTTGTCGTTCGAGTCCTACTTTGTTGTACACGTTCGTGCTTGTGTCGACGCTGTGCCCGCATTGTGCGGCGACGATCGTGCTGTCCGCGCCGTGCGCGTTGAGGAGGGTGACGGCGCTTCGTCGGAGGACTTGGTACGTCGCCCACTCCAACCCCATCTTTTTTAGTGTTGGTCTGATGTGGTCGTACCAGAGCGTGTTGATCCAGAGCGGACGTTTGCCGTTGTCGCTTGGGAAGACCCAATCGTCGGGGAGGGTGTTGCGCGACATGCTGCGCCACTCGGCGATGTCGGCGGTGACGCTCGCTGGTAGCGCTACTTTTCGAAGACTCTGGTGTGTTTTCGGCGTGTCGATCTTGCCGCGGTAGACGCGGCGCTCGACCCTCAGTGCTGTTTCCTCGATGTTGTTCCATTGGAGGCCGGCGATTTCTCCGGGTCGCATCCCGCAGATCCCGGCGAGCTTCACGATCAGCCGCTCACGCAAGCCGAGCGCGGCGAGAATGATGATTGCTTGTGGCAGGGTGAGCACGCGTTTCTCGTTCCGTTTGCCTCGTGGCGCGTGCAGGAGTTCCGCCGGGTTACGTGGGAGGAGTCCGTCGTTCACCGCCATTTTGAAGATCAGGTTAATATCCCACCGGACGTGCAGTATGGTCGAGTGGCTCAACCCCGTCGTTGCCAGCTCGTCCAGGAAGTCCTGGAGGAATACCCTGGTGCATGAGGAGAGTGGCGTGTCCCCGATGCGTTGCAGGATGAGGCGGTTGATGCGCTCCTCGGTCGTGACGCGCGTGCTGTACTTCCATCCTCTTTCGCACCAGGGATAGACGACTTGGCGCGTGAACCCGTCGAGGCTGTACGCGACGGCGCCGCTTGTTTCGTTTATGGGGCGTACGAGTTTGTCGAGCGCTGCTTGGGCTTCGGCTTTGGTCATCTCGCTGCACAAGCCGAGGGTTGGGCTCTTGTGGTGCCCGTCTTCCCAGTAGCTCCCCAGCCACTTCAGCGTGCCACCACTCTTTCGTTTTCTGATGCTCCCGCGTTGCGCACGAATAGCCATAAGTCAAGTCTTTTCAACGAACAACACTACCTTGATCCTGACGAGAAAGCCAGTCTAAGAGCGAGTCACGACGAACAATAACGCGCCGGCCAACACGCACGACCGGCAAGGGCTTGACGCCGTGCACTTTTCCTCTGGCGAGGTTGCTCGCCGTGGCTTTACTCACCCGCAAGAACCGCGCGGTCTCGTCGAGGGTGAGGACCGTCGGGAGGTTGTCGGTGGTTGTTGCGTTGGTCGTCATTGTTATTGGTCCTCGGGCTTGTGGTACGCGTCCCAGGCGTGAATGTCGCATAGGTCCCCCTCAACCCTCGCGCGGGTACACTGCGGCTCGTGGCAGAGTGACGGGTCCTTTGGTGGAGCCTCGGGGTGGATGCCGTGCTGGGCGGCGTGGTACCAACACAGGCCAGAAGCGTCATGATCTACCCAGCTCGCGCAACTGGGCGCGCTACAAATTTTGGGCTCGACCCAGTATTCCTTGTGGCACTTCGTGCACCGGTAGAGGTCGAAAAGGACGTTCGTGGCGAGGATGCCGTCGCCACCGCACTTTGGGCAGTTCGTGCTCATGCTTCCTCCGTGGCGCGCAGCCCGTCGAGGAGGCGGAGCGCGTCGATGACGATGAGGCGTGGGTGTTGTGCTGCCGGGACGTCGTTCGCGAGTGCGCGCGTGGCAGCGGCAAGCGCCTTCGGCATGACGGCCGCGATGGTAAGTGCCACACCAGCCGCGAGGTTCTTGATCGCGTTGTTCGCTGCGGTGGTGCTGGTCGTCTCTACTTCGATCGCGACGAGTTCGCCGGGAATAAGCGGCGCCTGGTTCGTGGTCAAGCACGTTGCCTTGGCGGTCAGCACCTGCGTCAAGCGCGCGTGCTGCGGCGTTAAGCGCAGTAGGAGGTCGATGCTCTTGCCTCCTTGTCCGCCGAGTGTGGCCTCGATGCGCGCGTCTGGAAGGAGTCTGGCGAGGGTGACAACAAGGTACGTATGCTGAGCGCTGCCACCCGCCCGTAAGCCGTGTGGTGGTTTCTTGTCGAGCCGCGCATAGCCGGCCTTCGTGAGTTGGAGCGCGATCGCGCTGCCGCCTCTGCCCGGTCGCGCCGTGACGGGTTCGCGCGTGAGGAGGCCGAGGGTTTCGCAGTGTTTTGCGGCGCGGTCCCCTGCTTGGAGGGTGAGTCCTGCTGCGCGGTACGCGACGACCGACGTCGAGATCAGAAGCTCCGCGACTGTAGGGAGGAGCGCTTGCTCTGCGGTGCTGAGCGCGACGGGCAAGGCTGGCGCTGGCGCCAGTGGTGGTGGGGTGTTCGGCGCAATCACGGCTGTTGGTGTGTTTGGCGCAATCGCCGCCGGTGTTGCTGGTGGCGTGTTGGACGCAATACGTGGTGTTGGCGTTGGTTGCGGCGCGTTGGGCGGCATCACTTGCGGTGCTGCGTGCAGCGTGGTGGCCGTCGTGGGCGGAATAAACGTTGTTCTCGGGGTACTCGTGGTGTCGGTGGGAGCGAGGTTGTTCGTGCGCTGGATGGCTGCTTGCCACGCGGTTGGGTCGACGGTTTTGTCCATGGTTGCTGGTGGGAACGTGATGACGAACGGTGTTTCGGATTTGCCGGTGCGCACGGTGGCCTGGCCAACCGTGAGGCGCAAGAGGTGCTCGACTTGTGCGGCAGCGAGGCCGAGGGTGCGCGCAGCCAAGGAGGCGTCGGTGGCGTTGGTGAGTGGGAGGACGACGGTGGTGTACGCGTTCGCGCGCAGGGTCTCGTGGATGCCGCCCAGGTGTGCGGTGCTGATCGCGACCGCCGTCCCGTGCTCGCGCAACAAGGGAATCAACGGGAGGAGTACTGGGCCGTCGATGCGATTCGTCGCGCCAAACGACAAGAGCCCTTCGTCCAACACCAAGAGTCGGCGGAGGGTATTGCGGTCTTGTTGTGCGACAGCCGCTTGATGGACAAGGAACACGAGCAGCGCACCCAGAAAGTCGTACGTGTCGTTATGGTGGGGCGCGCCGAGGTAGATGCTGTGGTCGCCGAGGGCACCATGAGTGATGCCGTGGCGCGTGTGGGCCATGCCGGGAAATTGGGCGATGAGGCGCTGGAGGCGGTGGACAAGTCCGGTGTACGCGTCGCGTCGTTGGTACGTGTCTTTGGGCGAGATGCGGCTTTTGGCAATCTGCATCCAGTCCGTGACGCTTGGTGTGCCGAAGCGTTCGTACGCTTGTTCGAGGCTCTCTTGCCCGACTTGTCGTAGGTGTTCGCCGCCGTAGTATGAGCGCGCGAGGAGTTGGACGACGAGATCGATGAAGGATGCGCGCCCGATGGTATTGTCGTGTTCGAGGATATTCAACGGCATGTCGCCGTGGAGAACGAGGTAGTCGTTGTCCGTTGCCGCTTGCCACTGAAGGTCGCCTTTGTAGTAGTCGGGCGCGATCACGTGAATGCCGTGGGCTCGTGCCTGAATGGCGAGGTGTTGGAGTAACGTGGTTTTGCCGCTGCCGCTGGGGCCAGCGATAATCGTGTGTCGCAGCAACTCCTCGGGCGTGATACGAAACGGGATGCCGGAGGAGTCCCCGAGGACGAACTCGCCACTGCTGATGCTGGGCGGTGGGGTGAGAAACGGGAACACGCGCAAGCGCGCAGCGTGTTGCTCGACGATGGCCGCGTACGTGGACCGGATGTGGTCGCCGAGCGGGCCAGTGATCGCGCTTTGCTGTGCGAGGCGCAGGAGGCGCCCGTCGATGCGCGAGAGCCCGTGGCGCTCGTCGAGCGCTTGGGCGGCGAGAAACCGCCGGTCACCGTCGTGGTTTATTGTTGTGAAGTCGGCGCGGTGCATTAGAAGATGCTCCGGAGGAACGCCCAGAACGCCTGGCGACGGACCAGTCTGTTGCACGTCGCGCACAGTGCTCCGACCGGGCTTGTCGTGGTGCACGTGAGGCAGATGAACCGGCGACACGCTTCGCATGTCGTCATGGCGTGGCGGCTGTACGGGCCAACCGAACACACGGGGCACGTGTGGGCGGTGTCGCCGTGCTCGTGGTCGACCACGTGACCGTCGAGCGTCATCACGCGCAGGTCCGTCCGCTCGTGGCGGACGCTGCCGTCCTCGGCGAGCGTGGAGAGTTCCTCCGACCCACCAAGTACGAAGCGTTGCCCCGTCGGGTCGACGATGACGTGCCGGTGCGTGTCGTGGCTCTCGACGGGCGGGACGATGGGGTCAGCCATTCGTGTACTCCTGGATGATGAGTCCCCGGATGCTGCCGCCCACGACCATGCCGAAGATCGCCGCGATCGCGTACGGCAGCATGGTGCCGGGCCAGTTGGTCAGGACGATCACCACGCCGAGCAGGATGAGGATGATGCGGTCCGCATTGAGCCCACCCGCGAGCCCGAGCGCGAACGGAACAAACATTCCGGGGCGCGCGTAGGCAAGAAGCAATCCAGGGAGTGGCCGGTCACCGATCGCAGGAGCAACGGCCTGCAGCACGACGAGAATAACTAGGGCGTGCAATAGCGTACGCAGGGAACGCTGCGCAATGCCAGGCCGCGGCGGCGGTGCTGGCGGCGGTGCGGCGGCAGGTGGTGCGTCGGTGTAGGTGCGTGTGGGTGTCATATGTTCCGGTCTCCATTGTTTGGTTAGGGGAGCCACCCCCGCTGTCTTCCGAACGCTTCGAGTTCTTGTCGGAAGATAACGATCTCGTCGAGGCTGAGGTTAGGGTCGAACGCATGGGCGTGAGGCGTGAGCATGAGGTACTTGCCGGGTTGGTGCGGTGTCGGAAGATACGCGAGCTGTTGGCGTGTTGGCTGCGGGCGCGGTGTGCGGGTTGTTCCGAACGTGTCGATACCCAGACGCGCTGCCCGTTCGCACCACGGGCAAACTGTCAGGTGGTTGCTGTACCAGTGGCGCCCGTTGTATCGGCACGCGGTGAGTTGTTGACCGAGTCGGGTGAGCGCGTGGTGCCAGTCGCGCGCGGTCGGGCGCTGCGCGGCGTGGGAGTGCCCGAGCACGAAGCACTGGCGGCAGAGGGTTTGGAGCGCTGGTGCGAGAATCGTGAGTGGTGGCGCGTTCGGCGGCGGCTGGAGGAGGCTGCTGTGCTGGTACGGCCACAGGCCGCGCTGGATCTTGTCGAGAAGTGTGGGTGGTTCGCCGATGCCGGTGTACTTTGCTGCGTACGGGTGGGTGCCGTCCATGAGGAGTTGGAAGATGAGGACGGCGATGCCGAACGCGTCGTGGTGCGCGGTGCGGTCGATGGTGGCGAGGTCGACACCCGCGAGTTCTGGTGGGGTGTACTCGCTCGTGCCGACGGTGCAACGGTAGTAGCCGTGTCCTGGTCGTGGGACTTGGATGCTGTCCGCGTCGATAATCGTGATCTTCCCGTCACGGTGGAGGAGGAGGTTGTTCTGGCTCACGTCCCCGACGACGTACGCGCGCTCGTGCAGCGTGGCGACAGTTGCCGCGTAGTTGGTGGCGGCGCAGACGAGGTACCGCCAGTCAAACTCTGTGGTCGTGGTGCAGCGGCTGACGGGGTTGTAGAGCGCGCCCGCGGGGAGACCGCCGCGCGCGTGGGGCATGAGGTACCCGGCGAACTGCCCATGGTGGTCGGTCACGAGGCGTTGTGGCCACGCGATGGCGGTCGTTGGGGGCGGCGTGGCGAGCATGGCCGCGAGTTTTGCGGCGGTCTCGCTCGTGGGCTGTGTGTAGCGCTTGAAGACGAGGGTCGGGTCTTGGGCGATCGTGTTGATCGTGCCTTCGCCGCCCTGGGCGAGTTGGCGCGCGACGGTGATCGTGCGCTGCCCGTCGTGGAAGGTCATGATGGTCCTCCGGTGGCGATGATGATGGTTTTGTCGTCGTCGGTCCGCTCGCACACGACGCGGGATGAGACGAACTCGCGGAGCACGCCTGGTGTGGGGTGGAGGCCGAAGAGCGGCACGAAGAATCCGTGGTGCGGTTTGTTGGTGCTGCGTTGGACGCTGATGCTTTCGATGCCGTCCGTGACGAGCGCAACGTTGGTCGCGTGGCGCCGTGGCCGGATGCTGATGCGGAGTTCGTCCTCGTAGTTGTCGCTGGTGAGGAACGTGACGTCGTTGACGTACTCGCGCGTTTGTTGCACGGTGTGGATCGTGAGGCGGCGGTGGTCGTCGCTGGTGATGATGGCGCCGTCGCCAAGTTGGAGCGTGCCAATGTGATGTTCCGTGACAACTGTGGCGAGGAGCGTCGTCGCGTAGTCGTGGATGGTGTGCCCGTGGCGGTCGGCGAGTTGCGCGATCGTCGCACGGCAGTGATCGACGGTCTCCCGCAGGGCGCGCGCGATGAGTTTGGGTCGTGGGCGGCTGGTGTGGAGTGCGCCGGCGAGGTACGCGACGGCGCTCGTGACGGCGGTGGTGGCGCCGGCCGCGCTGTGGGGTGCGCTGCCGGCGCCGTCCGCGACGGCGATGATGATGAGCCCGTTTGGTCCCGTGGTGTATGCGTAGTCGTCTTGGCACGGGGTGTTGTGGGCCTGGTGGCTGGTTCCTGCGACGCTAGTCGCGCTGATGTTCCACGGCATGACGGTTTGCTCCGTTAGGTTGGTGATACTGCCCAGCCCGTCGTGGGTGGGAGTGCTTGTTGTTGTCCGGCCTTTTGTGCGCTCACGCGGCGTTGGCTGGCGGAGAGCCACACGAAGAGTTCTTTGAACTTGAGACCGGACAGCATCATGGGCGGGCGGTCGGTTGGCGCGATGTGCTGGAGCGTGGGGACGATGACGAGGCCGAACCCGACGGCGAAGAACGCGATCTGGCGTGCGGCGTCTTCGCGGTGGATACGCTCGACCGCGGTTTCGTACTCGTCCGTGGGCGCGCCATCGGTGATCCCAAACACCCAGGGGCGCGTGTAGTCGATGCCGTGCTCCTTGTACAGGCGTTTGCGTTGTGCGACGAGGTCGAGGCCGGTGTGGATGGCCGCGCCCATCGGCGTGTTCCCGTCAGCGGTCCGCGTGGGCGCCGTGAACGTCGCGGCGCTGCTGAAGTCCTGCACGACTTGGACGGTGCCGCCGAACGTGACGATGGCGACTTCAACGCGGTTGCGCGCGACGGGGTCGTTCTTGAGCTCCTGCTCGAAGACCTGGAGGCCGTCGTTGAGGTGGGCGATGGGTTCTCCGGCGACACTGCCAGAGACGTCGAGAAGAAGCACGACGGGCGTGCGTTGCTCGTTGTTGACGAATTCGATGTCAGGGGACATGTCCTTGTTCTCCTTATGGGTTGTTGTGCTTAGCGTTTGGTGAGGGCGACGAACCCTGCGTAGAGCTGGTAGAGTCCGCCGTTGAGTTCGAACGGGATGGGGCCGAGCGCGAACCCGAGAGACTTGCGCTGACCTGTACCGGGCTTGGCCTGCTGGATCTCGCGGATCGGGATCGTGATGACGAGGGCTCTTGCGTCGCCAGCGCCTTCGATGCGGCTGGCGGGGCGGATTTGGTGGACCGGGCTTTTGTGTTTCTGGGCGAGCGCGTCAAACGCGCTGTAATCAACAGCAGTTGTGTCGTTGTGTTCCATCGGTGTTCCTTTCACTTCGTTGTTAGTCTGCGGTGTGGCAACCGCGTGGGGGGCGAGCGCTTCCGGCTCGTTTGCGTGGGGTGTCATTGTGCGATCTCCCAGTGCTGTCGTTTCCTGTCACGGTGTGATGCTTGGCTTTCGAAAATCGTGCGAGTTAGAAGCCGGCGACGCGGACCAGCGTCAGCTCGACGTACACCGCGAGCTGACGAAACTGCTTCTTGACGTAGTTGATGACCGCGAGGGCGATCGCCCGCGCGCGCTTACGCGGCACGATCAGGATGTACTCCCTGTTCGTATCCGCATACGTCGTCTGCTCACCGCGCCACAAGCCTTTAACGTGACCGCCCATCGTCACCCCACCAGCGAGATCGAGTGCGAACGACTCGAACGCGGCAAACGCGTCAGGGGTGAATGCCTGGCCCGCGTTGTCGGCCTCCGGCACGAACACAGTGAGCCGCGTTGAGGTCCGGGGTTGCTGTTGAGCCACCATGGAGCGTTCTCCCGTCCGGGTTGCTGCCGCCGTTGCTTTCGTGCTCTTGTTTTTCGTCATGACAGTAGTGTTTGGCAACCGCGCGAGAAAGCCCATGTTGAGCAATTTCTTTTAGGTCGGTGCCCAGCGTAACGTGCAGAAATTGAACCGGATGCGTATTTTGGAGTGTTGTGCGTGTGCGCGTTGGTTGGTGGCGTTTCGTTTAGGGTTCGTACGTGATCTGGAGATGGCCGTCTTTCGGTGGCCAGGTTGGCGCGTGGGCGATGTAGTATGCCAGGTCAGGGAGGGTGAGGTTGTTCTTTGGGATGATGCGTCGTGCCGCAACGTCCCACTTGCGCGGCTCAAAGGTGCTGCGTTGGATGAGGGATTCCCAGGCGCCATCAGGCTGGTAGATCGGTGCGTCGTAGGCGTGTTTGGCTTCTTCGCAAGTGGCTCCGAGCGCGTACTGGGCGATGGTGGCATTGATCGCATTGAGGGCCTCGCGGAAGTAGGTCTGCTGCATCGCGCTAACGACTTGGTCGTCGTATTGGTAGACGTGTTTGGCTGCGTAGCGCGGCGCCATCCAGAACTGGAGCGTGATGGTGCCGTCGTCATGCGTGCGCTCTAGGGTGACGCTTTGTCGTAAGAACCGTTTGCGCTCCAGGACGTCCGTATTCTCGGTGAAATAGACGCGGTTGATCGTGCCGCGCAGCACCCTGGCTGGGAGGAGCTGGGACCACGGTGCGCCAACCAACTCGATGTGGGTTTCGTATACGCCTTTCATCGCTGCACTGGGAGTGCGTGGAAGCTATTAAACTTAGTGGTCCACTATGGTCGATTCAGAACTCGACGAGCTCCTCCGGTACATCATCACGAGTTGGCTCGTGTGCGCGGCAAACTACGGCCGCGAGACTTCCAAGGTCGATCCCGGCTCCTTGACGACGCAGTTCTTGCGTGCACTCTGGCGCGTCCGTGATCAGTTCGTGGTCGGGATGCCCGAGACACACCCGGACAAGGCAGCAGGGTACGTGCCCGATCGGCACTGCGTGTGGTTACGGCGCAGTCGCATATCAAGGCTGTCGCATGACGTAGTCGTGAAGAAGCGCTTGAAGTCGATGGGAAGGCTGTTCTATGACGGCGAGCCATTTTACAAGAACCACCTGCGTGCGTGGAAGAAATCCAATTGGTGGGCAGACGCGCCAATGGCGTTGCACGAGATCGTCTACGTAGACCGAATTGTGGATCTCCTCATGAAGGAGTTCGGCGTGGCGCGCGATGCGCTGTTTCCGTGGCATGGGCCGGTGTTTCCCGGTGTTGACAAGGGAATCGTGTGGCTTGGATATCGGGACGATGCAAAGATCCTGGACGAACTGCGAAGTGGTCTGGCTGCGAATGAGCGCGTCAAGCGACTGCTGGCTCCGCTCGTGCCGCTCACGGTGATCCCATATCCTGCTCCGCGGGAGACGCCCCTCTGGTGGAAGACAGTCGGCGAGACCACTGACAGCATCGCGAAGAAGTTTGTCGAAGCAAGCCGTGCCCTAATGAGAGATCTCGGCGCCACGCCGAGCATGGCTAACGACGTTGACTTGTTGCCTGCGGGCAAGGTCGACAAGGTGCCAGCGGCGATTGTGGTATACCTGCCCGACCTCAGTGTGGAAGGCGTGAACGCAGCAGTCAGCAACGGCCGCAGGCACTTCCGTGATGGCCACGCGGAATCGCTCATCGTTTGCGTACCGGCACCGTTTGACGACACGCAGGGCGTGTTGCAGGACCCCCGTATCGATACGACGGGATTTGCGCGGCGCAAAGTCCTGCACATCGGCCTCGGGGAGCTAGCGTCGCATCTGAGTCATCGTCCGTGGTTGTGGAGTCAGTGGTGTGGTGGTGGGTGGGAGTTCTTGTTCGTCCGTGATGATCCGGCGTCCCTACTCAGGGTGCTCGTGCGTGATCCGAGAACCCAGCAGGTGCTCACAGCAACGGGTGACGAATTAGCGCACCCGAGCATACAAGACGCATCCTTGGCGGACCTGGGGTGCGTGCGTCTCGTGGGTCGACCTGGGAGTGGGAAACGCGTCGCCGTCTACCACCTCCTGCGTCGAACGGCCGGCGACCGCTTGGTCGTCGTCTTGGGACCACGGTGTAGTGCCGAATCCTGGACGCTCCTGCAGCAGGTCGTGGATGACCTCGCACCCGCGCGGGTGTCGGGTGTCGTGTTTGTGGTGGAGCACTTGCATTTTGGGTTGCCTGTCGGGGAGCGGGACACGCTCACGCGTCTTGCGGACGTGCTGCCGCGCTTGCGGGAGCGGGGCGTGAGCGCGTGCGTCGTCGTCACGTATTGGAGTTCGGAGCAGCGCGCGGTGCTGCGCGAGTATGGGACGTTGTTTGGCGCGTTTGGCGCGGGCATTGTGGTGAATCTCGATGCGCTCCCGGTGTCGTTCTTGTCCCGCGTTGCGGAGGGGTTTCGTCACTACCTGACCTTGCCGATAGGTGATGCGGCGGTGCGGGAGCTGTTGGTTGGGGCGCGGGAGCGTGATTGGCCCGTCGGGTTTTTCGTTGGTCGCTTGTTCGAGGAGGGAGAACCGAGTACTGAGACGCTGGTGGCGTTGGAGACTCGTGTGGAGTATGCGCAGCGGAAGTATGCGTTGTTGTTGAGCGATGGGTCGCGGGAGGAGGTCGGCCTGGTCTGGTTGTTGGGGGCGTTGCGCGTGTGCGGCGTCAAGGACGTTGGTGTTGGTGTGGCGGAGTTGTGCGGTGGCTTTCTTGGATTTGGTGGGCTGTGGTTTCATCGTGCGTTGTCCCAGCTGTGTTTGGATGGTTGGGTGCGTGTTGAAGGTGGGGTGCTCCATGCGGAGACGCTGCAGTTTGGCGTGTGCGAAGAGGCCTTGTTGGGTGGACTTCGGGACGTGGCTGGTGTAGTCCAGCGGTTCCTTGTGTGGGTGGCGGAGCATCCTGAGGAAATTCCGAGCTCGTTGCGGCAGGGCGTTTTGTATCGTGGCGCCTCGTTGTTGTACGCAGTCGGTTGTTATGATCTTGCGATCTGGTTGCTCAGGGCGAAGTTTTTGGTTGGGACTGTTGCTGAGCCCAAGGATGATTTGAATTTGTTGCTTCGGTTGCGGCGGGCTCGTGATGAGGGGCCTGCGTATTTGGGTGATGTTCGGGAGTTGGTCGGGGTGGTTGCGGATGTTGGTGCGATCGTGGGGTATGTGGGTGTGCAACTGTGTGCTGCGCCGTGGTTTGGGGAGGATGGTCCTTGGGTTGGGTTGTGGCCTGCGTTTGAGGAGTGGGTGTTTGGGGGTGGGTCTCCGTTCGGTCGTGATGTACTGCGGGAGGTGCTGCGTGAGGTGGAGCATTGGGGTGGTGGCGATATTGTTGTCGCGTTGCGCGATCGTCTCGTGGGGGCCGGGCGGCTGTAGGTAGCGTTGCGATGTGGTGTTCGGTTGTTGGTGAGGTGAGGTTGTTGTTTGCTTGCCGGGGTTTGGGCGTCGCGAGGGCGTGTGCGGTGCTCGGGTTTGTTGATGTGTCGTTGCTTGACGCGGTGATGGCGCGGGAGTTGGTAGCGGTGCGGGCGTTGGTCGGTGGCGCTGGTGCTGGCGCTGAATCGTGATGTGGTGCTGTCTGCACGGGTGTTCGTTGTTGGTGTTGTACGCAGTTCTTTGGTTCTCCGTTTTGTGTTGTTTGGCTTGGCGTGGTGGGCTGGCGTGTTGGGTTGGCTGGGGGCTGGTGAGTTATCGCCCAAGGGCGGTTCTTTTGGTGTCCCCCTGCGGGGGAAGTGTTCTGTTGTTTTGTTGTTGTGTTGTCCGAAGGTGGGAAGGAAAGAAGGGGAAAGAATGAGTCGTGAATCAAGACGGGTGAAACAAGAGAACTCATTGATTACGAAGGACTTGCGGGCGAAGCGACGATTGTGGCCGCCGTTTTTGTTTCCGGCGTGCCGGTCGGGCTGTCTTGGCATCGGCGCTACGATTCCGTCGGTGGTTCGTGCCGCATCGCAATGGTCCGACCGGGGGGAACCCAGTGCACACTGGCGCGGCTGGGAATCCAGGAGCATCTGGGCCGTCTTTCGGGGTGCAGTGGCGATATCGCGGATAGCTGTGTAACCGCTGCCCCGCAACGGACAACCGACCGCAAAAACTAAATAGCTGCAGTGCCAGGTTCCTGCTTGTTCTCACTGTTTCGATACTGTTGCTTCCGATTTGTGCGCTGTAAATGTGGCGTGGCATCGCATGCACTGGATGTCGCCTTGTCGTTCGATGGTGTGGTTGACGTAGATGCTGCGCGGTTTGTTGCATTGGCAGGTGAGTCTGGTGTGTCCGCTGGGTGGCGTGTGACGGCCGACGGCGCGTCGTGGCGTGCGCGGTCCCGTTCCGAGGGGCAAATGGTGTTCCAGGTCCGCGAGGATGGTCTTGTACTGCTCGGGTACGCCGGTCTCGGGCCACTGCGTGGTCGACCAGCCATACCGTGCGTTGCGGAAGCGGCAATCGAGGCCCAGCGCGCGACATTGGTTACGGAATTCTTTGCGATGGTAGTAGCCGTCGGTCCCGCATCCCCCAGCGTGCTCGGGATGGCGGTGGAGGATCGCGTGTGCAGCCTCGTGCAGCAGGGTCGCGAGCAGCGCTTTGGGGTGGTGAAAAAGGTCGGGGGTGATACTGATTTCGTGGAGTTTTCTCCCGCGGGCGCGCCACGTTGATGCTGCAAAATGGCCGAGCTTTGTCTTTCGGCTCTTGGTGTCAAGGGCGGAGTGAAAGGGAACCGCCGGGGCGGAGCAAAAGGGGACCACTCTTCGTTGTCCACTGCTGGCCTTGTGATTCCCTACATTCGCTTGGGGGTTAATCGACGGGCAGGCGCTACTGCT
>Ga0209777_10003697_pt1 | contig 18742 bp, 8 predicted proteins | sample FrelakmetHBP12HB_FD_187147 | JGI IMG/M metagenome (GOLD analysis project Ga0209777, IMG submission 187147) | Freshwater lake sediment microbial communities from the University of Notre Dame, USA, for methane emissions studies -HBP12 HB (SPAdes)... | ecosystem: Environmental > Aquatic >...
AACACGCTGTGGCAGTACTGGGCCAATTCAGTTTCGAGGATGACGTATTCGCGGGAGCGGCCGCCGATTACGGCGGTCACGCGGTTGCCGGCCTCCCGCAGTGCGGCTGCCTGCGGGTAGATGACTGCGGTCCCAACTCCACCTCCCACGAGGACCGCGTGCCCGAAGTTTTCGATTTCAGTCGGACGACCGAGCGGACCGGCAACGTTGGCGATGAATTCGCCATTGGCCAGTGCACAAAGCTTCTCAGTGGTGGCCCCGACGACCTGGATGATCAGGGTAATGGTCCCGGACCGGCTGTCGGAATCGGCAATCGTAAGCGGGATTCGTTCGCCTCCTTCGTGGACACGTATGATGACAAAGTGCCCGGGTTTGTGATGGCTGGCCACACGTGGTGCTTGAACCACGATTCGCCGGACCTTGGGTGCAAGCCACTCTGCCTGTTCGATAGGGAACATTCGTAACCTCTTTTTTAAGGAACTTCAGTGTGCCCGCTGGTGAATCACCCCGGCGTGGTTCCGTCTCGCATCCGAACTTAGACCACTAGCACCCGCGCAAACACCGTGTTGGCTAGGCAAACAAGACTCAAAGGAAAGCTCCCGCCCGAGCAACCACTTTAGTTGCACGATACCCCTCTAGCGAGACTCACCGTTGGGAAACTAGCAATATACATACCAATAGGTTCACCGGAAACCCCATCCAGCGAATTCGGCATCGTCATCGTCGAGTTCGCGGCCCGCGCCGCCATTTAGTACAATATCACTTCATCGTTGTCCCTAATCTGCGGAGATGCTTTGAATACGTGCCGTCCAGTTGATGAAAGCATTGGATTCTGCAACCTTACGGCGTAAATCGGTCGAACCGTCTAACGCAGGTCAACCGAAAGTGTCGAAATCTACAAGGGGGCGTAGTAGCCTCATGCCATAAAACGGAGATGGGCATAATGGAATCGACAATCGCAAAATGTCTCTCGATGGTAGTCTTTGCTTTGTTTTGTTTTGGTTGCCAGGGCGGCGTTGCGTTCAACTACAACGACGAAAGTCCGCCGCCTCCGCGCTACATCGTCGTAGAGCAGGGGCACGTTTGCACGCCTGCGTGCCACCACTACTGGGACGGCGCCCACTACGTTGTGGTTAGAAGAGGACATGTTCACGGTCCCGGGTGCGGACACGTTTTGACCAGCGGTCGCTGGATCGTCGTGGCCGCCGGCCCGGCGGGACATGTTCGTCCGGCCCCCGTGCCCGTAGCGCGTGTCCATCCGGCGCCGGTTCGCGTCGTGGAGATTCCGCCGCCGCCCGGACCGGTCAACGTCTACGTCTTCGACCGCCGCGGCAGCAAGTGGCTCAAGCTCCGAGCCGGGCACGTCCACGGTCCGGGTTGCGGACACATATACGTCGAAGGCCGCTGGTCCATCCACGATTAAACGACGGGTTTCTTGCCGACAAGAGCCGCGGGGTTTAGCTTGCGCCCATAGTCGCGCGGGCTGAAGTCCGCGGCTCGGAGCGTTGCTACATTAGTACATCGCAACCGTTAGCATCAACAATGGTAGTCGATGCGTTCCACACCGCTCTACCATCACGGGTGCCCGACGGGACAATCCGCTTCTCAAACTCGCAACCCGTCTACTCGATATTGATCTTGGCAAGAGAATGCTGCCCGGTCGGCACATGATTGCATTGACAAGAGGCATGACTTTTCTCTAGAATATCCCCCCAGGGTTTACAATCATCCTCCATTCAAAGCGAATGGCGTATGAAGTGTTCGCCGACTGTATTGCTCCAAAGGTATTTTCAGTTCACCTTTTTCTCAGGAGGCATTGACATGCCTATTCGACATCTGACACTATCGTTTTCGGTTTCCGCCTTTTTGTGCACCGCTCGCGCATTCGCTGGGCCTGTCGTGAATTTCGACCCCGGAGTTGGAGGGACAGGCATCAACTCCAATCAAACCTTGGGATGGTCATTCGATGTGCTTGATCCGGTCACGGTCACTGACCTGGCTTGGTTTGACCAGGACGCCGACGGGCTGTCCATGGCTCACAGCGTGGGTATTTGGAATCCATCGGGACAGCTTGTTGTCTCTACATTGATTCCAGCCGGAACGGCGGCCGCTCTCGACGGAATCTGGCGCGTTGTTCCGGTGCAGTATATCACCCTGCCTGTCGGAAACGGCTACACAGCAGGAGGATTGAACTACGCGACCTCGACCGATCGCGTCGCCGGAGGTTATCTTAATCACGTACTGGATCAGCGCATTGCGTACGGTGAATCCAGGTATTCGCCGTTCGGAGGACAGCTCCAGCGCCCGACGCTGCCGTCAGCGGGATTCCAGGGACTGTACGGTCCAGGATTCAACGTTATCCCCGTGCCGGAACCCGCAACCCTGGCGTTAACGCTGCCACTCGCCGCATTCTTTCTTCGATGTCGCAACCGAAGATAGGGTCGCCCCCAAACGTCGCCTGCATGTTCCAGCAATCATCGCGCTATCCCCTTGGTGTTGCGTGCCCGCCCTGTTCCGCGTATAGGTTTCGATCTGGCGTGGAACACGGCATTGTCGACGACAGGCGATACTATCATCATTGGCGGCGGAGTGATCGGGCTTTCGGTCGCGCGACGCCTGGCACGCGACGGCGTTCGCGTGAGGGTGTTGGAGCGGGGCCGATGTGGCTGCGAAGCGTCGTGGGCCGCAGCCGGAGTGCTCGCGGCGTGCAATCCGCATCGTAATGATGCCGTAGCCGCGCTGCGTGATCGAAGCCTCCGTATGTACCCCGCCTTCTGCGCCGAACTGGCTGAAGAAACCGGAATAGATGCAGAGTACGAGCCCTGTTGCGAACTGGAACTCGCTTTGAACGAGGACGCTTTGCGGAGTCTTAAGGACGATGCGAAGGCCGGGGCGGAGAAGCGATTACCCGACGGACGACCGGCCTATCAGTTCCTCACGCCCGAAGAGGCCCGGCGGATCGAACCCTTCGTTTCCGGGTCGATTCTTGGAGCGCTGGAGTGCCGGGACACGGCACAAGTTCGCAACCCACGGCTCATGCGCGCACTGCACGCCGCCTGCGTAAAGATCGGCGTCGATATTCACGAGGAAGCGACCGTCCATGACTTCGTGCTCGATGGATCGCGTGTCACGGGGGTCCGGACCGAGAAGGACGAATTGCTCGCAGAGAAGGTTGTTCTTTGCGCCGGGGCATGGTCGTCCCAGAAGTGGCCGCGTCTGAACGAACTGATGCCGGTTCACCCGGTGCGCGGGCAAATCATCCTGATGAAGTTGGACACCCGGCCATTCACGCACGTCATCTCCCGCGGCAAGACTTATCTGGTTCCGCGGCGCGACGGGCACGTGCTGCTCGGGGCGACGCAAGAGGCCAAAGCCGGGTTCGTGAAGCGCAACACACCGGCGGGAATCGCCAAGCTTATCGAGAAAGGCGTGAAGCTCGTGCCGATGATCGCCGATGCCCCGGTAGTTACCCAATGGTCCGGCCTGCGCCCCGGAACGCCCGACGACAATCCGTACATCGGCCCTGTGCCGGGCTTCGACGGCCTGATCGCGGCGACCGGGCACTTCCGGTCCGGACTGACTCTCGCACCCGTGACCGCCGAAATCGTCGCCAGTGTCGTCGAAGGCCGCGAGTACGATATTGACCTAACTCTCTGCCGCCCCGGGCGATGAACCCGACGCGCGGAGATCTATGGAACCAGGAGCATTCCCAAGTCAGCCGAGTTCTTCATATCGAAACGGTCGCGTTCAGGCCAATCGTCGCCGGGCACTGAAACCGATCTTGGCAGCGGTAAGCAGCAGCAGAGTCAAGATCACGACTCCCCACTCCGAAACGGTGGGAATCTGGTTATCACGGCTGAAATTGCACAGATCGTCGGCGCCGTTGTTGTCGGCATCACCGAGGCAGACCGAACCTGGTCCGTGGAAGACGTTGTGTCCCGGGAACCCGAGGCAATCGGAAAACGTAACACTGTCCACACAATTGCCCGTCTCAATGCAGCAGGCACCGCAGATTATCGAGTGTGCGCAGCCTGTCGGGGTGCACGAGTCCTGGGTACACGCATCTCCGTCGTTGCAAAGTCCAATGTCCACCACATGTTCGCAAGCGTTCTTGGCGACGTTGCAACTGTCCATGGTGCAATCGGACAAATCGGCGCAGTCGGGCGGCGTTCCGGCCCGGCAGCCCACGCCCGGTACGCAAATCTCGACGCCGTTGCAGAATTGCCCATCGTCGCACAAAGCGTTGTTGGGCACACCCCCCACGCACGCGCCGGCCGAACACACGTCGTTCGTCGTGCACTCGATCCCATCGTTGCACGGGTTGTTGTTGTTGGTGTACACGCAGCCGGTGGTTCGGTTACAGGTATCCGTCGTGCAGACGTTGCCGTCGTCGCACACCAGCGGTTTACCGCCCACACACACCCCGGCCGAACAGACATCGCCAGTCGTGCAGGCGTTGCCATCATTGCAGGGATTGTTGTTGTTGGTGTGCACGCAACCCAGAGCCGGGGAGCAGGAATCCGTCGTGCAGATGTTGCCGTCGTCGCACACCAGCGGTTTACCGCCGACACATGCGCCGTTGGCGCAGGTATCGTTCGTAGTACACGCATCGCCGTCGTTGCACGGGTTGGCGTTGTTCACGTGCACGCATCCAGTTGCAGGATTGCAGGAGTCGTCGGTACAGACGTTTCCGTCGTCACAATGGAGGGCGGGACCGCCGACACATACTCCGCCGGAGCAGGCGTCGCCGGTGGTGCAGGCGTTTCCATCGTTGCACGGGTTGTTGTTGTCCGTGAACACGCAACCCGTGGTCGGGCTGCACGTGTCCGTCGTGCAGAAGTTTCCGTCGTCGCAGACCAGCGGTGGACCGCCGACGCACACTCCGCCCGAGCAAACATCGCCAGTGGTGCAGGCGTTTCCATCGTTGCAGGAGACGGTGTTGTTCACATGCACACAGCCCGTCGCGGGGTTGCAGGAGTCGTCAGTGCACACGTTGTTGTCGTTGCAGTCGGGCGGGAGACCACCAACGCACACGCCGGCCGCGCAGGTGTCGCCGGTGGTACAGGCGTTGCCGTCGTCGCATGCCGCCGTGTTGGGGACGAAGACGCAGATGCCGCCCTGGCAGGAATCGGTCGTACACACGTTGTTGTCATTGCACTGACTGCTCTGGCTGCACTCGATACAACCCGGGATTGGAGTTCCGACGCAAGTGCCGTTTGCGCAGACATCGCCGCTGGTGCACGGATGATCGTCATCGCAGGTATTGGAGTTGTTGGCGTGCGCGCATCCGGTGGCCGGGTTGCAGGAATCGGTCGTGCATACGTTGTCGTCGTCGCAACTGACCGGCGCGCCGCCGCAGATCCCGCCAGCACAAGTGTCGTTCGTCGTACAGGCATTACCGTCGTCGCAGGGCGCCGAGTTGTTGGCATGGACGCAGCCGAGCAGCGCGTCGCAGAGGTCATCGGTACAGACGTTGCCGTCATCGCATTCCAGTGGTGCTCCGCCGACGCACACCCCGCCGGAACAGAAGTCGAGTGTGGTGCACGCATTACCATCGTCACAGGGGTTGCTGTTGTCCACGAAACGGCATCCCTGGATCGGATCGCATATGTCATCGGTGCAGACATTACCGTCGTCGCAGACTAACGCAGGACCGCCCACGCACACGCCGAGAGCGCAGACATCATTGGTCGTACACGCGTTGTTGTCGCTGCACGGCGCCGTGTTATTGGTGAAAACGCACCCTCTCCAGGGATCGCAGATGTCGTCGGTGCAACCGTTGCCGTCATCGCAAACCAGCGGCGGTCCGCCGACGCACACGCCGCCGGAGCAGAAGTCGCCCGTGGTGCAGGCGTTCATATCGTCACAGGGGTTCGAGTTGTTCGAATGCGTACAACCGACGTCCGGATGGCAGGCGTCGTCGGTGCAGATGTTGTCGTCATTACAGTCCGGAGGAGGACCGCCCACGCACACGCCCGCGGCACAGGTGTCGTTGGTCGTGCAGGCGTTGCCGTCGTTGCAGGAAGCGGTGTTGTTGACGAACACGCAAACACCGCCCTGGCAGGAATCGTCCGTACAAACGTTGTTGTCATTGCACTGACTGTCCTGGTTGCACTCGATGCAAGCTGGGATCGGCGTCCCGGCGCATGTGCCGTTCACGCAGACATCGCCGCTCGTGCAGGGGTGCCCGTCATCGCAAGGCCCGGTGTTGTTGGCATGCGCGCATCCGGTGGCCGGGTTGCACGAATCGTCCGTACATGCGTTTCCGTCGTTACAACTAACCGCCGTACCAGCACAGACTCCGCCCGAGCACACGTCGTTGCTCGTGCAGGCGTTGCCGTCGTTGCAGGAAGCCGTGTTGTTCACGTTCACACAGCCAATAGAGGGGTTGCAGGAGTCGTCCGTGCACACGTTGTTGTCGTTGCAGTCGAGCGGAGCGCCGCCCACGCACACACCCGCGGCGCAGGTATCGTTGGTCGTACAGGCATTGCCATCGTCGCACGCCGCAGTGTTGGGGGCGAAGACGCAGATCCCGCCCTGGCAGGAATCGGTCGTACACACGTTGTTGTCATTGCACTGACTGCTCTGGCTGCACTCGATGCAACCCGGAATCGAAGTCCCGGCGCATGTGCCGTTCGCGCAGACATCGCCGCTGGTGCACGCGTGACCATCATCGCAGGGGTTGGAATTGTTGGTGTGACGACACCCCGTAGCCGGGTCGCAGGAATCGGTCGTGCACACGTTGCCGTCGTCACAATTGATCGGCGTACCGCCGCAGATGCCGCCGGAGCACACGTCGTTGCTCGTGCAGGCGTTGCCGTCGTCACACGTCACGTTGTTATCGGTATGCGTACAGCCAATCGCCGGATTGCAGGCGTCCGTGGTGCAGACGTTGCCGTCATCACAGTTCGGCGGCGGACCGCCCACGCACACTCCGCCTGAGCAAACATCGCCGGTGGTGCAGGCATTGCCGTCGTTGCAGGAAGCCGTGTTGTTGGTGAAGACGCAGATGCCTCCCTGGCAGGAATCGGTCGTACACACGTTGTTGTCGTTGCATTGACCGCTCTGGCTGCACTCGAAGCACCCTGGGATCGAAATTCCGGTGCATGTGCCGTTAGTGCAGACATCGCCGCTGGTGCAGGGGTGACCGTCATCGCAGGGGTTGGAATTGTTGGTGTGATGACAGCCGTCGGCCGGGTCGCAGGAATCGGTCGTACACACATTGTGGTCGTCGCAACTCAGCGGTGTGCCGCCGCAGACTCCGCCCGCACAGGTGTCGTTCGTGGTGCAGGCATTCCCGTCGTCACACGGCACGGAGTTGTTGGCGTGCATGCAGCCGTCCGGCGGAGAGCAGAAATCATCCGTGCACGCGTTTCCATCATCACAATTGGGAGCCGGACCGCCGACGCACGCGCCGCCGGAGCAGACGTCGCCCGTGGTGCACGCGTTCCCGTCGTCGCACGCGTTGCTATTGTTGACGAACTGGCACCCCAAAACGGAATCGCACGTGTCGGTGGTGCAATCGTTGTGATCGTTGCACACTAGGGCCGCACTGCCGACGCAGACGCCTGCGGCGCAAGTATCGTTGGTAGTACACGCGTTACCGTCATTACAGGCCGCGGTATTGTTGGCGAAGACGCAGACGCCGCCCTGGCAGGAATCGGTCGTACACACGTTGTTGTCATTGCACTGACTGCTCTGGCTGCACTCGATGCAACCAGGGATCACTGTCCCGGAGCACACTCCGCCCGCGCAAACGTCCCCGCTCGTGCAGGCGTGACCGTCATCGCAGGGGTTGGAGTTGTCGGTGTGGTAACACCCCGTGGCCGGGTTGCACGAATCGGTCGTGCATGGGTTGCCGTCGTTACAACTAATCGCCATACCCGCACAGACACCGCCCGAGCACACGTCGTTGCCGGTGCAGGCGTTGCCGTCGTTGCAGGCGGCCGTGTTGTTCACGTTCATACAGCCAGTAGCGGGGTTGCAGGAGTCGTCCGTGCACACGTTGTTGTCGTTGCAATCGCGCGGAGCGCCGCCCACGCACACGCCCGCGGCGCAGGTATCGTTGGTCGTACACGCGTTTCCGTCATTACAGGCTGCGGTGTTGTTGGCGAAGACGCAGACACCGCCCTGGCAGGAATCAGTCGTACACACGTTGTGGTCATTGCACTGACTGTTCTGGCTGCACTCGATGCACCCCGGGATCGAAGTCCCGGCGCATGTGCCGTTCGCGCAGACATCGCCGCTAGTGCACGCGTGCCCGTCATCGCAGGGGTTGGAGTTGTTGACGTGCTGACACCCCGTGGCCGGGTTGCAGGAATCGGTAGTGCACACGTTGCCGTCGTCGCAGTTTATCGGCGTACCGCTACAGACGCCGCCGGAGCACACGTCGTTGTTCGTGCAGGCGTTGCCGTCGTTGCACACTACGTTGTTGTTCGTATGCGTACAGCCGGTCGCCGGGGCGCAGGCGTCCGTGGTGCAGATGTTGCCGTCATCACAGTTCGGCGGAGCACCGCCCACGCACGCTCCAGCGACGCAAGTGTCATTCGTCGTGCAGGCGTTTCCGTCGTTGCAGGCGGCCGTGTTGCTCACATGCACACAGCCCGTAGCAGGGTTGCAGGAGTCGTCCGTGCATACGTTGCCGTCGTTGCAGTCGGGCGGAGCGCCGCCCACGCACACGCCCGCGGCGCAGGTGTCGTGGGTGGTACAGGCATTGCCGTCGTCACACGCCGCAGTGTTGGGGGTGAAGACGCAGATCCCGCCCTGGCAGGAATCGGTCGTACACACGTTGTGGTCATTGCACTGACTGCTCTGGCTGCACTCGATGCAGCCGGGGATCACCGTCCCGGAGCACACTCCGCCCGCGCAGATATCGCCGCTGGTGCACGCGTGACCGTCATTGCAGGAGTTGGAGTTGTTGGCGTGCTGACAGCCGGAGGCCGGGGTGCAAGAATCGGTCGTACACACGTTGCCGTCGTCGCAGCTAATCGGCGTACCGCCGCAGACGCCGCCGGAGCACACGTCGTTGTTCGTGCAGGCGTTGCCGTCGTTACACGTCACGTTGTTGGGTGTATGCGTACAGCCGGTCGCCGGAATGCAGGCGTCTGTCGTGCAGATGTTGCCGTCATCACAGTTCAGCGGCGGACCGCCGGTGCAGGTTCCGCCTACGCAAGTGTCGCCGGTGGTGCAGGCATTGCCGTCGTTGCAAGGGTTGCTGTTGTTGGTAAACCGGCACCCAGAAACCGGATCGCACGAGTCGGTCGTACAGTTGTTGCCATCGTTGCACACGACCGGCGGGCCGCCCACGCATACCCCGGCGGCGCATCTGTCCCCTGTGGTGCACGCGTTGCCGTCGCTGCAGGCGATCGTATTGTTTACATGGCGGCATCCGAGCACAGGATCGCACGAATCATTGGTACACGGGTTTCCGTCGTCGCAATTAAGCGGAGGGCCCGCGACGCACGCCCCGCCTGAACAGACATCCCCCGCGGTGCACGCGTTCCCGTCATTGCACGGGTTGTTGTTGTTCACATGGCGGCATCCGAGCACGCGATCACATGAATCCGTAGTGCAGACGTTTCCATCGTTGCAAATCGCACTGTTGTCGGTGTGCGTGCATCCGGTAGCCGGGTTGCAAGCGTCGATCGTGCAGACATTGCAATCGTCACAATTAAGGGGCGTGCCCGCCTGGCATCCGAGCGTAAGGCTGCATGTTTCCGCGCCGTTGCAGAGATTACCGTCATCGCAAAGTGCGTTCGACGGAGTATGCGTGCATGCGTGCGTCGACCCTTTCTTCCTGCTCGACTCGTCAACGCATGCATCGACAGTGCAGGCCTTGCCGTCGTCGCAATTTGGCGGAGTACCGTGGACGCAACCGAGAATGGGATCGCAAGTCTCGCTGCCGTTGCAGAACAGCCCGTCGTCGCAACCCCCGTCGTCGTGGACTTCCACAAACGTCGTCTTGCACTGCACGCAGGCCTTCTGTGTTCCGAGGTCTTTAATCTTGACGCCGACCGTGTGGCTCGAACCGACCGTTGTTGTGACGCAGCAGGGCTGATCCGGCGGGCAGTCCGAATCGCCGGTGTGTGTCGTCCGATCGCCAAACCCGCCGCCGCCGATGCATCTTCCGTTCGGACAATCACTCGCTTCGGAGCATTTTCCGCCGCTATTGGAGCCGCCGGAACAAAGGCCGCAGATGCCGTCGCCGGTCAAGTCCCAGTCGTACTCAAGATTGCCGCTGCCCAGCGTTCCCCCGCCGAACTTAAAGGCACAAATTCGGATAGTATCTCCGCAGTCCAGATTAGCGCCTGGCTCAACGCTGAGCGTGGCGCCGCTCAGCAGGCAGCTATTGTTGCAACCTCGAATCCGCAAATACGGTTTGCCCGGACTGTCGGGGAACACCTGGTCGACAGACCCGCTCACGCAATCCGCGCTACGCTCCTTGATCTCGATTCGCCAATTGGCGGCGGACTTGAAGTCGGCGTTTTGTTGCACCGGGGAAATGTCCACGAGGAGATGGTCGGCGAAAACCTCGGCGGTATCCGTGCCGCTCGAATTGGCCGATCCGCAAGGCGAGCCGCCCTCGCGCTTAATGGCGACCTGATAGCACTTACTGACGTTAAATGATCCGAAGAGGGTGAGCTGAAATTGGTTGAAAGGCGGGGATGAGACTTCGTGCGGGTTGCCGAGAGTGGCGTGCGCCGGGTCAACCTGGAAGTCCGTAACCGTATATGCAAAAGCGTGCGTGGCAAGGAATGGGATAACACCGGCGACAAGTATGATGACTCGTCGACAAGGTCTACCCACCAAGCACCGGGCACCCGAGAACTCCGCCTCGCAACACGCACCTGCTCCGGTAATTACGTCCATGCTTCTTCTCTCCTCAGTGATCCATTGTCGGTTGACAATCGTCGATTGCGAGGCCATGAGTCTCATGGCCCTGCATTATCATTAACTCTCTTAGATGGAAGGTTGGTTTCGGCGCGAAATGCGCAGCGCGGCACGGTGTCACGATAGTGGCACGTTACCAAGACGTCAGAGCGAATACAGCGCCGATACGTTATCGCACACTTAATTCAACCAACAGCACTACTGCCAAATCGCGCCGTGCGAATCTGGAATCTGCACGGCACAATCCCGGCTCACAGGCCCAGTAATGCGGTCGGCTTTGCCCCGCCGCCTTCATCCTCCCATCCCATAAATGACTGATCTTAACGGATAGGCATCAATCTTGTCAACCCAAATAAACGGCGCCGTAAAGTGCCAATGCATTGGCCGTTTTATACAGACCAATACCTGCCAGCCCGAAAGCCACGAATCGGTACCCAGACACCAATGTAGCAGGGGCCGCGGAATTACTCCCGGAGCTGTCGGCCGGCGACACTAAACGCGGGATCAGCGGCTTCAACGTTCCGTACGGCCCCGCAGGTCCGAGAATCTAAGGTTGGGCGGACAATCATTTTGCCTTCGTTGGCTCAACAAAGTTGAAGCGGGCGGTTAAACGTGCTAAAGTGTTAAACAAGGGAAGTGCGCCTTTGGGGGGAGCACGGCCCCAGTGGTCGGGCTAGCGAAGCCACGTTCCAACCGCATTGGCGATGGGGGAAACGCGATCTTCGGAAAAACTCCGTCTGCTCTTTTACCGGAACCGGTAACCCGTCAGTCGAGGTGGACAGTCGACTTGTGCGTGGACAGTGCGGATCGGACGGTGTGATGGAGGGGTCATCACCGTGAGCTTTGGACGAAAACGGATTGCATTGCGATTGGTGAATCGACCAGCGTTTTCATGCGCGCTCGGTCTGAGTCTAATCGCGGCTGGGGGGGCAATTGGCGGCCAGGTGTCTCCTACAGGCATGGTAATCGACCCGTCGTCGCCGGTCGTGAAGGCGACGCAGCGTGTCTCGCGCCCGCGTGGTCGGGCGACCGCCGATGCGACGCGGGCTTGCGGCAGCGCCGGCGACTGTAATGACCGATTGCCGTGCACGGAGGACCTCTGCGTAAACGGCGCCTGCATGAATCTCCCGATACCTGGTTGCGTTCCCTGCAAGGTTTCGTACAGCCATTGCCCGATCGCTGAGATCGTATTCATTATGGACACGTCGGGTTCGATGCGGGATGAAGCCACCGCCCTCTGCTCCGTGATGAACAACCTGGAGTCTGAGCTGGCGTCTATCGGAATTACGGCCATTCCGATTCCATTGGGCATCACGCAGACACCGGGCGGCGCGTTCGACTGCCTGTTTGATTCGGTGGTGAGCTTCTTCGGAGATGTTGTTCCCGGCCCTTTGCCGACGTGCCCGTTTCCCAATGGGAGTTCGCCGTATGAATCGTGGGGGCCAGCGACGGCCATTGTCGCTGAGTATTATCCCTGGAGAACCGGGACGACGCGAATAATCGTCCCCATCAGCGACGAAGGTCCGTGCAACGGAAGCCGGCCCGAAGGGTGCAACGACCCCGGTGACGACCGCGATTCGATCACCAACGCGATCGCCGTCGCCACTGCCCGCGGCGTTATCGTGTCGCCCATCGCGGGGACCAGTTCCGACGCCTGCGTTATCAACCTCGGAACGGCGATTGCCGCGGCGACCGGCGGGCACCTCTACCAGACCAAAGATCCGATGGTCGATTTCAAGGACTCGATCATCTCAATCATTCAGCAAACTTGTCAAGCCGACGATCGTTGCGACGACGCCAGCGTTTGCACGTCAGATGATCGCTGCAATGAGGGAGTATGTCGCGGAACGCCGATCGCGGGTTGCCGCACGTGCCTGAACGGCCTCGACTGCGACGATCAGAGCTTGTGTACGCTCGACTCCTGCGTGGGAGGACTTTGTCAGTGGGCGGCGCAGTACAATCCGCAGATCGAATGCTGTGCTCCGAGCACAGGAACGCGAGTAGCGATTGACGACGGTAATCCCTGCACGGTGGACACATGCGATTCCCAGACCGGGCGAGTGGACCACACGAATCAGCCCGTAGGCGTTTCCTGTGACGACGGGCTGCCCTGTACCATTAGTGATGAATGCGACGGTGCCGGTGTATGCCTTGGTAGGCGTGTGTCGACGGTAAATTGTCTGTCAGATGCGGATTGCTACGGTCACTCATGTGTAATACCCAAAGGCTCACGCACAGGCTCCTGCGAGTGCAGCGTCAAGCAGCAACTATGCCTGACGCCCCAGAATGGCTCGCTCCCGTCGGGGGCGGCTTATGCTGTCGGCGAAGAGGTGATTGTAAGCATCGAATTGGGGGACCGGGTGGATGTCACCGCGGTCAGCGGCGGGCAGTTCTTAGTAAGCTACAACCCAGCCGCTCTGAAGTTTCTGGGTACTCTGCCTGGCAGCTTGGTTGATCCGAGTTCGCCATTCAGCGAAGTATTGATGAGCGTAGTCGACGAAACTGCCGGCACAGTATTTTACGCAGTGGGAGTCACGCCCGGAGGACAGGCGGCGTACGGACCCGCTATCATGGCGGGTCTGCGGTTTAGGGCGCTTTCAGGCTGCGCATCAACGTCTTTGTGTTTTGTCAAGAATCAAGCGCTCCCACAGGGCAATCCCAAGACACGCCTAGTCGATTCGACAGGTCACAATGAACCGTTTGATGCTCTTTGTACAACTGGTCCCGAGAATCCCGGTTGTGAGGGCGGCGTCGAGTTGGATCTTCATATTAGCGGCACCGAGCCGGTGTTGAGTTGTCCGAGCAGCGTTACCCAAAACGCAGATGCGGGCCGACCGACTGCAACGGTATCATGGAGCAGCCCGACGGCGTCGAGCCCGTGTGGTCGATCTTTGCAGCTTGAATGCCACGGCACGGACGGTGGCGGCTTGCCGATTGATTCTTTGGCCATGTCCGGTGGAGTATTCGTAGTCGGAGATGACCAGCATTTCGCTCGATTCAGTTGCACTGCAGTTGATTCGAGCGGGTTGACCGGAACTTGTGAGTGGACTGTGAGAATCCGCCCCGAAAACACCTTCAATTTCGATCTGCAGTTGTCTCCCCCGATGACATTCGCGCCCATTGTGCGCTGCATCGAGTTCGAGTTCTTTGCCGACTGCGTCTCAGATGCAGTGGTGGTTGCGCAACCAGTGCTCTTCGGTGGGCCGTTTGCATTCCCAGGTTATGCACTTGGAGTAAGCACTAGCATACCAATGGCGAATGGTCGATATTTGTGCGTCACGGCACGCGATCCGCTGCACACCCTTCGATCGTCCGCGCACTTGACCATAGAGAACGGAAACTACGTAGCCTCTTTCGTTGGAGACCCAAGGCTGGGAGGAAACTGGCTCATCAACGGCGATCTGAACGGCGACTGTGTCATCGACATACTCGATCTGAGCGTGGCCGAGGATCAGTATCAGAGGCAGGCCCACCTGGATCCCAATACGCTATGTGGCGACATTGGTCCGCACGCCGATCTCAATGGTGACGGTTGGGTTACCTCGGCTGATTTGGCATTTATTGGGCGCTCATTCCTTATGACGGACAAGTCCGCTTGCTGTGGAACTGCAACCGCCGGCGCGCCCTCGGGTATCGAGGAGATCACGCTCGAAGAGCTTTCCGCGATGGGCTACGGCGACCTCTCTGCCGCCGATATCAACGGTGACGGGATCATCAACCGGGATGACATGACGATGCTGATAGAGCGGGAGTCCGCCAAAACAAAGACGCAGCGGCCGTAAGGGCCGCGTCACCACCGATCCCTGGCGCCTTTCTTGATACCCACCGTGCGGATGTCGCATTCCGATTTCCTTCAAGCACGGAGGATGCGCCCCGTCGGCGCACACGCCAGCCCGTGTTACAATGGCAGCGCATGAAGTGGTACGTACTTGTCCGCGCGCCCAACATTAGAGGCTCGATGCAAGCTCCCTCTTCCTTCCAGGGAGAAGGCAGGGGTGAGGGTCAAGCGCGCGACGCCTCGTTGTTTTCCCCCTCACCCAACCCTCTCCCCCAAGGGGGAGAGGGCTTTACATGCAGATACTAAAACATTCGGCAGAACATTCGGCCGGCTGTGTAAGGTGAGCCGATGCTCAAATCTCTCGCACAGGATTTAGTCGGTGAGCGACTGCTGCGGCGTGATGACGCCCTCGTCGTCGGGGTGTCCGGCGGGCCGGACTCGATTGCCCTTCTCCATCTGCTTGTCGGACTAAACGAAAAGGCGGGATGGCGACTGCGTTTGCACGTCGCACACCTGAACCACGGGCTGCGCGGCGAGGAATCTAACCGGGACGCGGCATTCGTGCAGGCCGCAGCGGACAGCCTCTCGCTTCCCTGCACGATCGCCGAGCGCGACATGACGGCCCTGGCGGAGGCGGAATCGAAAGGTATCGAGGAGATCGGTCGTCGTGAACGATACGCGTTTTTCGAGCGCGTGTGTCTGCAATGCGACGCGCGGATTGTCGCGGTGGCGCACCACGCTGACGACAACGCTGAAACGGTCCTGCATCGCATCCTCCGCGGAACGGGACTTCGCGGGCTGGCGGGAATACCTCGTTCACGCCCATTGAGCCCGGGGAGCATGGTCCTTCTGATTAGGCCGCTACTAGGCGTGACGCGGGAGTCGCTGCGCTCATACCTTAGCGACGAAGGCATCGCATTCCGCGAAGACCGCAGCAACGCCCAGAATGAACCCATGCGTAACCGTCTTCGCAATACCATCCTGCCGATGCTTGAGGCCCAGGTAAACCCGCAAGTCCGCGAGGCGCTCACCCGCCTCGCCGCCCAGGCGCGATGGTTCGAGGAGTTTTTGCAGGAGACCGTACAACGAACTCTCGAGACGCTGGTCATCTCGCGAACGGATCAGGTCCTTGCACTCAACGTCAACGCACTGGCGCGAAAGAGCCGAATCGTTCAGACGGGGCTCGTGCGTCAGGCCTACGCGTCCTTCGGTCTTGGCGAGCAGGACCTTTCGTTTTCCCATCTGGTGGCCGCGCTCGATCTAATCGCCGATCCAGCCAGCGGGAAGCAGATTCAACTTCCCGGCGGAATGTGCGTGGAGAAACGCTATCATCAGTTGATTTTCTCGCTCCCCACGGAAGAGCCGCGAGAAGACGTCGCGCCGGAAGTCGCCGTACATCTGCCGGGGCGAACGGTCCTGCCCATGCGCTTACTGGAAATTCGCTGCAGCGTGGAGGAGGTTTCGCCGGAGAAGATCGCAGCGCTGCGCCGCGAGGGGAGACCGATGAATGAGCACGTGGATTTCGATGCTGTACATCCGCCGCTAGTGATCCGTCCGCGCCGCACAGGCGAGCGGTTTTTTCCGCTGGGCGCGCCCGGCTCGAAGAAACTCGCGGACTTCCTGATTAGCGAAAAGGTCGATCCTCGAGAGCGGCGTAATATTGCGGTACTATGCGACCAGCTCGGACCAATCTGGGTTATAGGATTTCGGATCGACGATCGTGTCAAGCTGACTCCGCAGACGCGGCGTGCACTGTACCTGGAAGCAAGGCCCTTGGAACGTTGACCAGCCCCAAGACCAAAAATCCGTCCCAATGTCGCAGTGAGCCGCGGGCGGAATGCAATCCCGGCGCGCCGGGAGCCCGCGCGAACTCTCCGGACTCGCTCTCTGGGATAGTCGCTAAGCCCTATCCGCCGACTGGTAGTCCATCCTGGCGTCTTTTGGCCACGGTGTTTACCGTCGCCCTTGCGGCCCGCGCGGGGTGGGGCGTGCTACGAATGGCGCGCTCCGCCGAACCCTCCGCGCTGGAGTTCCCAGACGAAGAACAGTACTGGATGATGGCCCGATCCTTGTCCGAAGGGCATGGCCTGCGCGACGAACTCGGATTTCGCGCCACGAGAATGCCACTCTACCCGGGTTTCCTGGCGCTGTTCGTCGCCCAGCCGGATGGGGCCGCCCGTGCCAGGGCTGTTCAGTGGTTCTTCGGCGCGCTGGCCGCATCCTTCACCGTAGGTCTGGCGACCTCGCTAGCCGGTAGACGGGCGGGGTACCTTGCGGGTCTGATTGTCGCACTCGATCCTTTTCTGATTTTTTTCGCATCGCTACTTCTTACGGAGACGCTTTTCATTACGGCCTTATGCGGCTTATGGTGGACGCTCGCCATTGCCATGCGCCGCGATCATGGAAGCTCGATCGCCGGAACTTGGTTGGCGATCGGTGCGGTCGCCGCGCTCTGCATCTACCTCCGCGAATCAAGTTTGGGTCTGGTCTTCGCCGGGCTGATCGTCGTGGCACTGGTGCGGCGCCTCGATCGCCGTGTGCTCATGGGCGCCGCCATAGCCACGGGCGTCGTCGTCGTTTCACTTATCCCCTGGGCCGCCCGCAATCGCAGCGTAACGGGGGATTGGTGTTGGCTCACCCACCGCAACGGCATCTCGCTGTACGATGGCGTCGGGCCACAGGCTGCGGGCGACAGCGACCTGGGCCGGGTCAAGCAATCGCCCGCCGTGCGCGACTTGAATGAGGTCGAATGGAATCGGTATTTCCTTAAAGAGGCGTTTGCTTCCATCAAGGCCGACCCTGTCCGAGTCGTGCGATTGGCGGGCGTGAAGCTGCTGCGGATGTGGAACCCTTTTCCAAATGTCGAGACCTACCGAAGCGGCGGCGCGAGGGTTGTATCGGCGATTTGGACGATCCCATTGTTTGCGCTCGCTATCGGCGGTGCGGGGGTGTGGTTGATGTGCTATCGGCGACGCGGAATTTGCGCGACGTTATTCTTGCTCTTGCCGGCGATCTATTTCAGCATGTTGCACAGTTTGTTCGTCGGCAGCGTACGCTACCGCCTGCCGGCGATGCCGATGATTGCGGTGTTAGCCGCTGCCGGACTGTCGATGATGGTCTTTGGTCGGCGATCTATCGACGGGGCAGGGTCGCCCTCGCCGGTTTTCGACGAACCTATCGCCAAATCTCCTGTCAGGCCCTCTTGAGTGCAAACACCCGAACTCTGATCATGCCGCTTATGCCCACAATGCAGGACATTATCCTCGAACCGCCACCGCCCGACGAGATCGTCGATCCCATGACCTGGTTCGATTCGCCCGGACCATTCGAACTTGAGATCGGCTGCGGGAAAGGCGGTTTTTTGCTCAGCCGCGCCCGGGCCAACTCGGACCTGCGGCTCCTCGGCATCGAGTGGGCCAACAAGTTCTTCAGATACGCCGCCGACCGTATGGCCCGTTGGGGACTGAGCAATGTCCGCGTCATGCGAACCGACGCCAAGCTCTTCGTCATGCGCAACCTCCCGCCGGCGTGCGTTGACGTCTTGCACCTCTACCACCCCGACCCCTGGCCGAAGAAACGGCACCACAAGCGCCGCCTCGTCCAATCAGATTTTATCGAGGCCGCCATCCGCACGATTGCGCCCGGCGGTCGATGGCTCGTGCAATCCGATCACGCAGAGTACTTCGAGCAAATCGAATCACTCATCGGATCGCGCCCGGAACTAACCCGCATCGAATGGACGCAGGCCGAGGCTGACCCCGACGACGACTGGCAGGGAACCAACTTCGAAATCAAATATGCCCGCGAAGGCCGAATCATCCGCCGCGCTGCCTTTCGACGGATTTAGCCTCGAGTGCTGTTCGCATGTAATCTGAGCCACGACCGCAAGCTTGCGGACACCGTCGGTGCGTCGCCCACTTTCCAGAGCCCGCCGCCCCTGGCACATAAGATGCGACAATCTTGACCAAATCCACTAGTGCTCCGTCACGCATGATTCGAGGGGTGCCGGAGTCGTGCGCCTGCCCGAGCGGCCCGATTTATTTGGTGGGCACCCGCGCGGCATGAATGCCGCGG
>Ga0209777_10003698_pt1 | contig 18741 bp, 19 predicted proteins | sample FrelakmetHBP12HB_FD_187147 | JGI IMG/M metagenome (GOLD analysis project Ga0209777, IMG submission 187147) | Freshwater lake sediment microbial communities from the University of Notre Dame, USA, for methane emissions studies -HBP12 HB (SPAdes)... | ecosystem: Environmental > Aquatic >...
TCAAGCGCGTGCTCAACTATTTGGAGGAACAAGGCGCATTAGGCCTGCATAGTGAATCAACCAAAACGAGGAGGCGCAGTCCGCTGGCAGTAGCTCTGCTGAAGAGCGATGTCATTGAGAGCCTGGGCATGATGATAGTGGAAGGCGACCCAGTAGAAGGTCTGGCAAGCGCGATAGCGGAGATAGTGCCCTATTCCCTGCACCAGATCCGGGAGAACGTTACGAAGTGGGTTAAGGATGGTCTTTTAGCATATGATGTCAGGGATGGGCGTTTGATTTGGAATTGGAGTTGATATTGAGGATACAGCCCTCCCTTAGTGGTCAGCTAAAGTGAGAAAAGCTATTTGAAGGGAGTTTTGATGCCATCGTTAGACAAGTATTTGAAGTGCACGGAGATTATTGATTGCGACAACAGGTCAGTGAAGCGGAAAGCCCAGTCTTTGACCAAGGGCTTGAAGACAGACAAAGAGAAGGCAATAGCCCTTTACTATTTCGTCAGGGATGAGGTCAAGCACAACCCTTATGCGCCCCTCTACGATGCTAACCGCTATAAGGCGAGCGTGACCCTCGAAGAAAGGAACGGTTTCTGTCAGCAGAAAGCAATCCTTCTCGCTGCACTGGCGCGAGCTGTGGGCATACCTGCGCGGTTGGGCTTCGTAGATGTGTATGATCACCAACTGTCTGAGAATTTCAAGAAGATGATCGGAGGAGTGAACAAGTTCCCCTTCCATGGCTTCGCTGAGCTATACGTCAACGGGAAGTGGCTGCATGTCAGCCCTGCTTATGATAAAGGGGTCTGCCAGCGCAAAGGGTTTATCCCCGTGGAATTTGACGGGGAGCACGATGCCAAAGACTCACCTCGCAACGTAAAGGGTGAGCCCCACATCGAGCATGTCGAATATCACGGGCCCTACGATGATTTCCCCTGGGAGGAAGTCAGAGACTATTACAAGAAGTGGCTGGCAGGGATGGGTCTCGACTACGATGAGATGGCGAAGATGGGGGATCAGGTACGGCAGACCAGGCTAAAGAGCTGAGGGTAGGTTTTTTGCTGCGAACTTGGCCTGGCACTCAGCCTTATTCTCACACTTCCGGCACAAAGTAGCGTCAAACTCGCCCTTGGAAATGCATTCCCAGCAGGGCATGACTTCTTCTCCGCACATAGGGCAGCAAACTTCGTTCAGGTTGCCTTTTCCCGTATCCATAAACATGTAGCCGCAGAAAGGGCAATACCAGAATTTCGGACGCATCTTGGATTCCTTCCCAATCGCCCGTTGTAAGTTGGCCATGCATACGGGCGGGTTGGAAACCCGCCCTACACGGCTTTGTAATCCCCCTAACCCCCTTTAGAGGCAGGGACAGAATTTATGTTAAGCAATTATAACACATCTGGCTTTGGCGATTGCCCCATCGAGTGGTAGAGTAATAACAAGGCCCCAGCCTAAATTTTGTCGTCTGGAGACCCCCTTCCTTCTCCATGTTCCCAACCCTTCGGGGCGCTGTAGACTTTACCATGTAGCTTGAAGGCCTTATAAATTTTCCGTTTTAGTAGCGTGTCAAATGACTTAGCACAATTAGGGCAGCCCCTCTTCCATTTCTGTAGCGATGTGCGAAACTCCACCCGAAGCTAAATCGTAGCTAGAGTCTATATCCTCTGGCATTTTCTAAAAATCGTTCACCCCAAGTTAAGCTCTCCTTCAAAGGCTACTATTCAAAACTCCCTGTGGTATAATATGGAGACCTCGCTAGAGACACTTGCAGGGAGGTAACCTATGCCACAGATATCTGATGCTAGTACAATCGGTTCTAAAGAGGAAAAACTGCTAATCAAATTGACAGGGTTTGAATCGTCGCAGCGATACCTAGGTCGGCATATATTGAGTCCTTTAATGGGATATGGTGGCTTCATTAAGGTTGAGTTACAAACTGACACCGGATTGTTTCAAGGCGGAGAGTTTAGAGCTAATCTCTCTTGGCAAGCGTATGGAGGGAGCAGTTCCGTCGCTACCACTAGGCCCCTTGGACACATTGAGATACCCTCCATGGGATCCCAAACGAGGCTAAAGTTCAAAATTCCCACAGACGCGTTGCCCTTCGATAGTGGACTCTTAAACCCTGCCCAGTTATACCTAGAGGTAATCAAAAAGATAGATGGGCGTGAGAAAGTCTCAGCTTCAACCTCTTTCCCCCTATTTCTAATTACAGAAGATATAGCAAGGAAGGAGGTTTGGGGAGAATCTATCAGCCAAGTTACTCTTGGGGTTCTCCTACTAACCCTCTTAGCTGTCATTCTGGCCAAAGTTCTTTAGGAACAAAAACAAAGAAGAAACAGCCACACCATCCTGAGAGAACCTAGATTCAAGATTTACTCTCTTGTGGTGGTTTAAGATAAACATTATGCACATCGCTAGGTTCAAGTAAAGCTTGAAAATAGCTGACATCTGTGGTATAATCGGCAACAGCAATTCAAGATAGTCTTGAAGATGAGGGTATATTATGGGAGAAGGCGAGCGTCGCCAGATATTGGGCAAGCGCATCCGTGTAGCTAGAGAACGATTAGAGATGACACAGAAAGAGCTGGCTAGTGAAGCCAGCCTTTCTGTTCATCAGATAGTATCGCAGATAGAAAAAGGGCAAAGGGAGGTAAAGGCCTGGGAACTGGCAGCTTTAGCAAAAGCATTGCGAATGGGTATGTCTGAGCTTCTATCTGAGACTGAGCTGGAAGCAACTCCAATAGTCCTTTGGCGTAAGAACCCCCAAGAAGCAAAGGAAGTCATCGAAGCTACCTTCATTAAGCACTGTCACGAGTACGCTACATTGGAAAAGCTGTGTGACGAGGTTGTCAAAAGGGATTTGCCTGATATTAACGTCGGCATCGATTCATTCGATTTCAAAGACGCCAAGCCTCTCGCTGAGAACGTAGTAAAACTGTTAAACCTCGGTTCCCGTCCAGCGATTTCTCTCATTCGCACGTTAGAAGATACTTATGGTGTGAAAGTATGGTACGAAGACTTAGGGGAAGAGGGCTCTGCGGCGTGTACCATCGGCTCATTTGGTCGCGCTATACTCATGAATTCTGTGGAGGCTCCTTGGCGAAGAAACTTTAGTTTTGCACATGAATTATTTCATATTCTCACGTGGTCAAGCCTTGGCGCAGAACGATTGTCAGAAAGTGAAGAGTTGAAAATCAAGTTTGAAGCAATAGCAAACACATTCGCCAGCATAGTACTTCTTCCGCGGAAACCATTGAAGGAGGCCTTTGATTCTCGCGTCAAGAACAGCCGCATTGAATACACCGCCCTAATCGAAATCGCTCGGGCATTTGATGTTTCAACCAGTGCTCTCCTGTATCGCTTGCTGGACCTCCAATGTATGGATAGAGATACGGTAGATTCTTTGCGAGAAAACTCCGCCTTCCGCGCTCTTGACCGCAGTACTATGCCCGGGAAATGGTGGCAGCCCCCTGAAATGCCAGAGAGATTCGTCCACCTAGCATTTACGGCTTATCAGAAGGGTAGGTTATCGCGGGCGCGTCTGGCGCAGTACCTCAACACAAGCCTTCTTGACTTAACCGATGTTTTGTTGGAGTATGGGCTGGATGACCGCGAAGACTATAAGGCCGAAGTGCGTGCTTCTCGATGCTGATATTGTAATCGAGCTGCACGAACTAAAAATATGGTCAAAGCTGATCGAGATAATTGAAGTTATAATCCCCTCAATTGTTGTTAAGGACGAGGCCCTATTCTACCATGAACGAATAAAAGGCATTCCGGAAGATATCAATCTCCCAAAACTAGTGGCAGAGAATAAGATTACAGAAGTAGCTGCGACCCTTGAGGAAATTGAGGGTCTAATTCAAGTGTTTGACAGACTCTTCGTAAATGGGATGCATGATGGCGAGTCCGAGGCATTGGCTTTGTTGAAGGCTGGTAAGTTGGCAAACAGTTGTTTTTGCACTGGTGATGCAGTCGCTATCAAGGCCTTGGCAATGCTTGATATGTCAGAGCGTGGAATTTCTTTGGAGGCACTTTTGAACAGTGTGGGCCTCGGTAGGAAGCTGTATAAGATACAGTTTACAGAAGATTACTTTAAACAAAACATCCAACGCGGTGGCAAGAACAAGATCACAGGGGAAGGGCTAGCTCACAAAAGCTGAACCTCCTGGAAGTAGTACAATAATCGTGGGCTCGCCACAGAAATCTCGACTATTTGCTCGGGAAGGAACCAGAAATAGAGAACACAATCTCGGACGCCATAAACCAGCTGCTTCAAATTGTTGTGCGATTACAGAGTGCATATCCACACAAACGCTTTACTCTTGATGGCCGTCTCGTTGGCGATATCGGCGAAATCTTAGTAGAGGAAGCATATGATGTCAAGTTGCACAAGGACCTGCAGAGACATCACGATGGTATAGCATCAGATGGCAGACATGTGCAAATAAAAGCAACAATGCAGGATTCCCTTACCTTTCCTGCAGACCACATACCTGATTACTACATAGGCATCAAGATTCATGCCGATGGTACATTCACCGAAGTCTTCAATGGGCCGGGGTCGCTCGCTGGGGAAGCCGTCAAGAACCGCAAACACCCAAAGAACAATCTTCATTCTGTCTCCACTAGGGCATTACTGCGGCTTAACAAAATAGTAAAACCTAAAGATAGAATCCCCCCACGTTAAAAACAGCGGCGAATTTATAGGAGCGAAACAGAACACCAGAACCGCCAGATATGGCTAAGACAATTCTTACTGAGCGATTGTTATATGTATGGTTAGCCGTAAAGGTGCTGCCTTTCGCTGCCTTCATTAATATCGAAAACCCGTATTGACTAAGAACCCATGTCCTGCTATTCTTCGCCTAAGAGTAAATATGCAATGTGTGGCGTTGACAAGGTGGAGACTGTTTGCGACAGACTTTATCATTGTCCAAGGAGGGGTAACATGAAGCTCATATCCACTTTGAATTTCAAAGGAGGCGTAGGGAAAACCACTGTTACTTGGCTACTAGCTAGGTATTTGGTGGAAATGAAGGGCAAGACGGTTTTAGTGGTTGATGCTGACCCTCAAATGAGCCTAACCACGGCAGTCGAATTGCTGGAAGCTGGAGTATGGGAAGAGCGATTCCGTAAATGGAATGAGGAAGCTAAGACGAAGGGAATTACTATTTACCGCCTTCTGTCGGATTACGGGCAATCTGGCACAGTCACTCTTACTGAACTGCCTTTCTATGTTCACCGTCCTAACCTGTACCTTCTGCCAAGCGACGAGGAACTGTATTGGTATGATCTTGAGTCTCCAAAAGCCCAAGCTGTACGTGGGTTTATGGGCTCCTTATTAAAGGTAGTAGATCAACAAGAGGATTTCCCCAAATTTGATTATTGTTTTGCTGATTGCCCGCCAGCTTTTAATAGTCTATCTTTTTCCGTGGTGTCACACTCTGACCTCGTGCTGATTCCAATCAATCCGGACGTGTTCGCAGCGAACGGTGTTTCAATAATGCTACGGGGGCTAAAGAGGCACATGCAACCTTCGCCACCCTTTTTGGTTTTTATGAATCGAGCCAAAAGCCGCACAGACCGAGTGACGGGCCAGCCAACACTAACAAGGGAGAGCAGTGAATTTCTAAATAAAGATGTTGCCACTGCCGTTGATGCACAAAGAGAAGCAGGGATTTCAATCGCTCTTTTGCGTGATGTATTCATTCCAGAGCGGAAAGGAATAAAAGACGCATTAGCCGCGCGTCGACGGATTCCACCCGACTTAGAGAACTATTTCGCCGAACTGTGGGATGAGATAGAGGCGCGCTACCTACGAGTTGAAACTTCACCGAAAGTCCAGAATCTCTCTGAAGATGCATTAAGGCTAGACTACGAGCAATTGTCAAAGGGGTTTACCGAGAAAGGCAACAAAGCTATTGCAGAGTTTGTTGGAGGGCACTCTTCTGTATATTTGGACGAATTCATTAAAGCCAATACCTTAGGCATTCCAACTAAGGCAAGTAAGAAGGTGGTAGAGGAAAGCTTGCTGTCACACCTCGCTGAAAAAAGGATTATCACCCGCGGAAGCTGAGCTTTACTCCCCAACCTTGATTGGCATTCTAAAATCGATCGATGAGCAGCACTCAAAATAAGAGAATGTCTGGGTCGCTAGCAGATGTAGAAGCCAGAAGAAAGGTGCCATCACACTTAATCTGACACTTCTTTTCTTCTCATGCCCTCCTAAATGAGCTAAGTCTAAGCAAAGCCCACATAGAAATTATGAAAATAACGCTCTATAGAAGGTTTACATAAGGTTTTGCACGGCCCTACATTTCTGGCAGAGGTCGAGGTTTAGCTTTAGTTTCCTCTAGTATACCATAAAGTGGATTTCTGCTATGCGATGCTGACATGAGAATAGGTGCAGAAGGGCTCCATGTATCCGGCAACTTCAGCTGCTGTGATATGAACATTATCTCCTTGCCACGGTATCGTGAGTGGGCACTGTAGGGAAGTCTGTACACAAGTTGGCAGTGAGAACTGTACAAGTGATGTCTGATAGCTGCATCGTAATCGTATGTAACAGCCCAAGAGCAATTAAGCTGAACTACACTATCAGCCAAAAGCTGATGATCTTTTAGCTCATAGTTATTCAGATATAGAGCATCCCCTTTCTCAAGGTATGGAGGATCATAGAAGATAAAACTGTTGTGGCCAATTTGGGGCACTATCTTCTTTGTAAACTCCAGCGCATCCATTTGATAGAGGTTGATTCTAGTCCTGTACCGGCCTATCCTTGCGATCCGCTGGATCAGTTCGTTCCTATTGAATCGCGCATCAAGGTGCCACATGCCATTTTGTCCCTTGCCGCCAATGACGCCGCCATCAATAACACCAGAACGGTTCGTACGGTTGAGGAAGAGGGCAGCGAAGCCAAGGTCAAATAGAGTAGCCGTGGTTTGGTTTTCATACACCGTTCGCTGCCGCTGCCACTCATCCATCGTGATTTCAGCATCTTCAACCCTCTCGCACAAGTCCTTGGTGTAATTCAGGGCTGTATGCCAAAAAGCATAGACTGGTCGGCTCAAATCATTGATGTGCACGTCAGCGGCGTATTCCTCAAATAGGAGAGCTAAACCGATCGACGCACCGCCTGCAAACGGCTCGGCATATTGCACGTCTTTGAGCCCGTTCACTTCAAGCAGGCTCATTATAACCGGAGCCAATCGGCGCTTGCCACCTGGGTAACGGAATGGTGTGTAATACGGCATCAGATATACTATACCGCATTCTTAACCGTTTGGCCAGCCCCCTCTACGGAGTCCAAATCGCAACGATGAATGGTTGTAGGCTATCCCAATAGGCCCGCAAGTCTGTGGGGCTCGGTACCATGTTCAGGTTGTGTATGTATTGGTGCATCATTGTCACCGATGGACCCAAGAAAGAATCCTTCGCGCAGGCACGGCGCACAGGCTGGGCCTGTTTTTCCGTGAGCTTGTTCTTATCTATCAAGTCCTTCATCACGGTTTTCAGCTTCTTATCAAGGGTGTCCTTCTCTGTTGCCGCTGTTAGCTTAGCTCGACTGATGTATGCGTTACAACTAAGTTCGACGAAAACACGGAAGAGAACGCCGACCGCATTGGGAGTGTCTTCAAGACTAAGGTGTTTCTGAAGTTCTCTTTCTATATCAGCTAGCCTGGCCTCTCCGATGGAAAGTGCACAATCGCCAGGGATTAACCTGTCACGTGGTTTCACTTTCTTCACAGTCTGTTTTTTAGCTTTCGGAGTGGGTATCCCGGTAGCCAAGGGAATGCCTTCCCCACTCTTCTTCGTAGGTGTTACAACTATGTCTTGGGGCAGTTCATTAGCGACTTTGATCCGGTCTTGAATAAGGTAAATATCCTTTGTCTTTATTTTCTTTGAAATCAAGGCTCTAACAGTGTACAACAGAGCCTTGGCTACGCTGTCCTCGTCAGCCAACGCAACAAGCTCGCCGTCATCTAACTCAACCCCCATCTTCTCTCGAAATACAGGAGTGTCAAGCAGCCTCTGGAAGCTCGTGGCGGGAACCTTTCTACGTTCAGCAATTGTCAAATCTCCATGGTTCTCCAAAAAATTTAGAGCTTGCGTCTGGATTTGCAGAGGAGATTTCTTGGCTCCTCCTATTCTTGCTCGATACCGTGACTTCTCGTCACTTCCCCATGTGACCGTGCCCGCCCCTCCCAGTTCGCCATCGTGCTTAAGCTGAATCCAAGGATCGGCTTCCTCGCGCGATTTGAATACTATACACGAAACATCCTCGACAGGCGCCTGGATGTATTGTTTGTTGAGGCGACGTAATGCTTCAAGCAAGCTAGGAGGGATGGCACCATCAAATAAGCCTGGGTTTTCCAGTCCTTTCAATGCGGCAAAGCGCCGATTGCCTTCCAATACGACAAACCGTTGTTCCTTGCCCTCGAATGGCATTACCCACATGTGCTCAGCGGGGCTTAAGCCATTTTGGACAATGTGTCTGGCCAGAGCCAGTAGTTTCTTCGGCCCTTGCTCATCTTCGGTTGCAATTCCGCGAATAGCATCCCGCTGTCCCACGCTTGGCTGGGGAAGACGAGGGTTCTCAACATCGACAAGAATATTGACGAGTGGAATCTGCCGCATCTCTGCCATTGTCCCATACCTCCTTGAATCCTAGAACGTGCAAGGATTATACCACTTCCGGTATGGCAAGTATATTTGCCCTATCTAGGCTAGCCTAGACAACCTTGCGTGTACAAGCTCTCACCCTGTCAGTGCAGTTGGCATTCGCTTCAGCCAAAGACGTTACTAGCAAGGAAAGAACACTCATTAAGCCATGAAGGCGAACCTTAGCCAAGCCTCTATGACAATGAGAATTTAGCCTCCGGTGTTCTTTTAGTTTTGAGTTGACTCTTTCAATCGCCGTCCTTTTATCATACAGGGCATTCCATTGATCACTATCCCGTGGAATCGGGCAGAATTTGCGGTATTCACGGAAAGGTGCTATCCTGGCGACCTTAAGTCTACATTCGTCGGCTAGCGGACAGTCATACCTCCCAGCCCGATGAGGGCATATATACCTCATACCAGTTTTCTTGTTGCGATCTTTTAACAAAAGTGCTATGCCAGCTTTACAATGAGGAATGCCCAATTCGTCAAGCCTGTATCTGTCATCGGGGTTTGTTTTTGTGCGGTTCACCATTTTAATTATGGGTATCGCTCCTGCATCGTGAATAGCTTTGTAGTTGTATCCAGCATCATATCCCCTATCTGCAACTACATGCCAGGGCTTAAACCATGAAAAACGTTCTCTGGCCTTTTCAAGAAGTGGAATCAATCTTGTCATATCACTGTCTTTAGCCAGTGAAACTTCACACGTAATCGGTATCTCCCAGGCAGTATCGGATACCATATGTAATTTGTAACCCCATTTCCAAACCTTATTAGAAATACCCTCTTTCGCAATAAAACCGGCTTCCCTATCCGAAATCTCTTGTTTATGAGGATTTGAATGGCTTTTTATTGGAGTGGAGTCAATGGCAACCGTAACTCCAAAATCCGGCAACTTTTCCTTTAGTTGGTCCACAGCTTTATGAATCAATTTCTCAATTATTTCGGGATGTTCGCTCAAAGTGATGACCATACGATCAAAGGTCTTACGGCTTGGCAGTGGCAAGTCCATATTGAAACCGCTTATCTCTGCAAAGCTCGGATTTTCTTCTAGCTTTCGTACAAGGTCATTGGTGCAGTCCATGTTTAGAATAAAGCTGAGCAGATAGGCCTTCCAAAGAGGTTCCATAAGGTAGCCAGCAGATAATCTGTGCTTGGTTCCCTGGAGTTCACGCCGCAATTCCCTATCTACTAAACTGTTTATTATCGTTTTGAGTTCAGCAGTTATGGAGTAGCCGTTTTTCTGTTGGTAGCTTTGCTGTGCTAATTCTTGATTGGATGTAGTATAATCAATAATGGCTTGGGGGTTCATCACTGGCCTCCTAGTCATGCTCTCGTCTGTCTTCGCGGGCTGGCGGGAGCACTTTTATTTCTTCAATCTATCTTCAAAATCAATATTCTCCCAATAATCTTTCAAGGCTGTTTGATAAGCAGTTATCTTGGCATCGAGGGATTTGATTTGGCTTTCCGCTTCCAAGCGCCTTTGTTCCCACGCTTTGCGAAGTTCGAGGGCCTTGTCTATAAGCATTTTCAGTTCTTGTTCCGTCTTGTCGATGGATTCTTGCATTTATGATTTCCATTTGGCACCCCATATCATAGATGGTCATTACGTATATATAATACCATATATTATATGGGTTTGTCAATAGGTAAAATGGGCAATTTGGCGGTTTATTTCGGAGCTGCTATCTCCTTTAATTCCAGTTCCTGTTCATCTTCGGGAAAGTTCAATAGTAGCGGCAATGTATGATTGTAACGAGGTAGAGACCTATTAAGCAGAGAGTAGAAGATACGCCAGTTGGGTGATGCTCTCATTAGTGTCGTGAGAGCGACAAAATGTTCAAGTAATTTAGGATGTCCAACATCAGGTGTTAGGTGTTGATATAGCTTGGTCTTTAACCTCCCCTTTTCGTCTCGCTCCGTAAGGTTTCTGAGATTTTCGAGCACGTTCGGTGCCAATCTGTCGTAAACAATGTCCACTGTTATACCGGCCACAACCCCAGGTCGTTTTCGTATGTTCGTAGCATTCCAATTTCGCAGCCTAAATATGTGAGTGTAAAATTCGTCAGGGAATGTACGGGGGTAATACTGCAATTCAGGTGTAATATATTTCCTGAGAATCTCCTCGTAGTATCGTCTTGTTACTATTTTGTCATAGCCTGTTGCCTTGTCCACAAGGGCTATGATGCCAACTCGTGCAAAACCTCTCATTAACATTTCGCAATGATCAGCGACACTCTGCTGGTATTTTGTCCTTAGCAAATTTGCTTTCCGAGCAGAGAGCATCGCTTCGCAAAAATCGGCAAGGATTGTAGCTTCATACCCAAAGGCGGTTCGTCCTCCTTTTTGGGGCTGAAATTCTATAGGTTTCGCTAGGCGCACCAAAAATACGTTCAATTCAGGTACTTGGTCACCGAATCTACGAGTAAACTCTGCCAAACGAGGCGCACCGCTTGTTCCACCGCCTTCAGACATTCCCAAACTACGCTGTAATCCTCTCTGGCTAAGGACCCGAGTCTCATCTTCCAGAACGTAGCATTCAATTTCTGCATTGCCAATTCTGACGGGACTGTCAGGCGTGCCACAGATGATTTTCAAAACCGTGCGTTTTTCATTTTCTTTATCCATTGCTCCCCTCCTTACTTTGCGCGTAAATTCTATGTAGTAGGTTTCTTTGTTTGGAGTCTAGTAAAGCCATATCTATTCGTTGAAGCATCCGGTAGCCTGTATTTTTGTTGACGCCAATTGTTATTGCCAATACCCTAGAAGACACATGATTAGAAGACTCAAGGACAAATGAAATTGCCTCAAACCATTTTACGAGTGGTAAGCGACTCTGATGAAACAAAGTCTGTGCGGTAACGCTAAAAGCGGTATTACAAGAATTACAGTGGAATCGGTGATTTTGAATCGGGCAACATTTGGGGGATTGGCAGTATGGGCATATTGGCTTATCCGCCCATCTGATTGATTGCAATAATGCTATGCAATTATCTTCGCTGATGATCACATGGAGCAGAATAACATAATGGCAGCATTGTGTCACTGTCTACAGCTAGGCCAAATCTGCCATTAACTAGGACAATTCTAACCCCATCTAGCCCTTAGCTGCCTTACAGGCAATCTCTAATTGCTGCTCCAGCGTTAGTTTCTTGGCTCTTGACTATTCACCCTTCCTACCAAGCATGGCAGTAGGATTGACTGACCATGTTTGGACAATTGAAGAAATTGTAAAGTTAGTTAGATTGTGAGTTTACCTTAATCTAGCCGGCATGTTGCGCTTGTATATTGGGAGAAGAAATATTTGGATAATCAACATGTGTCGTAATGATAGTCTTATGAGCGACCGGTAAGTCTTCACAATTAACATTTACCCACCCACAATCTCTCCAACGACATACTTCTACACCACGATTATAATCGTAAGATATTGAATAGTGATTGCATTTCGGACATAACTTAACGTCCAACGTCCCCTCCTTTCCTCTAGTTAAGGTAAATGCTCAAATAATCTGTGATAGGCTCTACCCTTTACACCTTCAAATAACTGAGCCGTAATACCTCCTTCCTTTAAAGAATTGATTGCATCATCTTGAGGATATGCTTCTGCAAAATAACATATTTTAATTCCGGCCTGGACTATCATCTTTGCACATAAAGGGCATGGAAATGTCGTTGTATATAATACACTTCCATCAATCTGTGTGCCACCAAATCTTGATGCTTGTAGAATAGCTGACTCTTCGGCATGAACCGCTATACATAAATCTAACATACGTCCCGGAATAAAGTCTTTGCCTATTCTAGCATCACACTTAGGATTTGAACAGATTACAGGTAATCCAAAGTTTTCCTTAAACTTGATTTCGGCACCACACTTGGGACACATTTTGTAGTCTCTTTTTAATACCTCTTTTATCTTCTCGTCTTTATAACAATATTCAGGATTGTTTATACCGCCCCGATCTGTACATGATTTGATTTTCAACGGAACTTCATTATAGCCAGTAGCTATAACGTAATTTCTTCGTCGGCGGTCATGAACATCAGTCTCTTCTTTTACCACAACAGCTCCGACTTTTCTCTTGCAACAACTGGATGCAAGACTTGCATCATAGGCTTGAGCCATGTTTAACTCCCAAGGATGTGGTTCCCTCCATCCAGGTTTCTTCATTAATTTTACATATTCAGCTAGTTTATTCTGTAACTCCTCCTTAATGCTTGGTTGCTCAAATTGCAATTCATTACTGATTAGAATGTCTGATCTGTCAACACAAAGCTGAACCTTTTGCCCATATAATGGTTCTGACTCACCGGAATCGCGTTCATCATCTCTGCGAAAAGACCATTCATTGCCATTGTATGCTTTCTCGCTTCGTTTCCGTCTAGTATCGAAAGAGGCAAATACAGATATGACGAAAAAATGCGGAAACTTATCTCTTAAAAAGGTCATCTCTCCTGGATTTCTAATGCCATCGATTACGATGTCGGTAGACACAAGTTTTTTATTTTTCTTTTCGTCATTATGTATCTTATCAAATATGTTTGTGGGTATCGCGTGAATATCCTGCTTTCTTATCTGATTTCCTACCCACTGTTGATATGATCTATCTTTCGGAGAAACCAATTTGTCTTTGTCTAGGTCTTTGATAAATTTAGGTGCCAATTCACGCATTGCATCAGTTAATGAGTATTTCCTAAAATTATGACGATTTTCAAGTTCTTCAGCTAACGTGGAACACCCAGCTCCGAACGGTCCAGTTAGACCTATTACAATTTGCCTTTCAATACTCAATTACATGAACCTCGGCCTTATTTCGCACATTTGTTCTGTGTAAACACTTGCCCTCATTCTATACAAAACTATCAATTTGTCAATATATTTTTCAACAAATGGGGTAAAAAATGAGGGATTTCAAAATGATACATTACCCCACTTCTGAATAGCTTGACAATGCCATACGTTATATGGTAGATTACTTCCTGATGAATGAAATTCAGGCCAAGATAGCTAAACTACAGGAAAAAGGCTGGACTCTGGCGGCAATATCTGATGAGCTAGAAGTAACTGTTAATGCTGTTGAAAAATGGAAGGCTGGTGATGCACAGCCTCACAATGCCAAAGGCGTATACCTCTTGCTAGATCAGTTTCTAGAAAGAAAAAGGATACCAAAGCAAAGGCGATATAATAAGCGAAGATGACATTGAAAGAGTGCAATAGGACACAGCTCCATTACCACCACGCTTGATATTTACGCCCATGTGACGCCGGGGATGCAAAAAGAGGCAGCGGTGGCGTTTGAAGAAGCACTGCGGGTGAGTGTGGATAGCAAAGCGAGGACGCAGAAGGCGTGATGCTGAGATTGTGCCCATACTACTGCTTGCTTAGCCGATGTTAAGCAGTCCTCATTATGACTGTTTTTTGGTACTCGTGAGTAGAGATTCAATAATGCCTTGCAAGTTTTTTCCAGTGATATGTCTACGTCCTAATTAGCGGATTCCGAAGGCGAATTTTTAGCCTTCTTTGTATTGTATTTGAACGCCAAACGGAAAGTAAAATCATGAGATTGCCTTTCAGTATGAAGTCGCATTCGGTAGAGGGAGTCAACGTCTTTTGGTTGTCCGCTAAACATGAGGTTTAGTTGTGATGTCTCCACCGCGCCCGCAGGCAGTTCCTGGAATACGAGTTTGAGTCTGAATTGTCTGTTAAGCCCATCAGGAGCGTCTAATGGATTTGCTACGAAAGACGGCAGCGGGTAGGGAACTTGCATCGGGCTGACGAGAAATGTAGTAAATCCCGCGGATGCCCCCTGTCGAGCCCATTCGTAATCACAGGGTACGATATCTGCTTCCTGCTCACAAAATAGGTAGACGTACCTTATGGCTGACGCCGTCTCAAATGACTCGTTTCGCAACTGAAACGGCAGTCCGAAGTCATTAGAATCCAGTATGCCTTCGATGACGGGTACTTCTGCTGCCGTTCCAGACTTGGGAATGAGAGTGCCCAGTAGACTCAGGGAAAAACGCTCGACTGACATGGTATTCAGTTTCTTCCTCGATTCAGCGATAGCCCATTGAAGCTTGGTGATCAGGTCAGATTTGAGTTTGTCTATACTGCCCCCATATACGATATGCTGGCGATGCTTGAGATCAAAAGGAATATCATCTGTATCTTGGGTCAACAGTAGCACAGTCTTTCCAAGAGCATGGGCATAGCCAACCTCATAGAAGACATTGGGATTTCGACCTGTCATGTCGGCTACTATGACGTCGGCTTTGCTAATCTGATTGAAGATGCGATCTAAAATGCCCTCTGTGAAGATCTGTTCATCGATTCTATCTGCATAAGCACCAACCTCATTGGCTGCGCCCTTGATACCGAACTTATAGATATCATTGAATTTGGGATCAAAAGGCATGAGGATAAAAATAAAGGGTTTGGGGAGCGTTGATGTTCCACTCGTGTTCATAAACCTTGCCTCCCGTCTGATGAGAATTTCCATCAACAATTAACGATGAAATAGCAGCATGCTCTTTCTCAGCCTTTTGATATTCTTGCAGGAATTACTGTTTCATTATAGATACAGGGCCTTCCAAAAACAAGCTTTCCTGGAGTCACTCCTTACCAGTACGATGCTATCGTGTAAATCCGTCATCCCCTTGCAGAGCTTTCTTTTTGCAATCTCTCTCGGGCAAATTTGACAAAAGATTACTGCCATGTAGAATCTACAAAAGATGCATTTTATCTTTGAGTAGTCGTTACAAAAAGCGTTCCCTTTTTGGGCTGCAAGCGTTCTTATTTTTACTGGCGTTTGTTCTTAGGCAACTTCATTAAACACCGCTGCCGACTTTTGACGCAACGTAGTCATTTTTGATACAGAAGGCAATCTTAATATAAAGGGAGGCTATCAATGACCGATACATTGCCTGGCGATACACGACCCCGCTCCCTCAGAGCCTTGAGGTTTTTGCAGACAAAGTATGGGCGTGATTCTGCTAAGTTTCGTACTGCTTGGAAGTTCTTTAAGGCGGGCTATGACGCAGCACTGGACGACTTCTTGGACGCCACTGGTGAGCAGGAAAATTCTAACTGGCACAATGAGACCCCAGCGTTACAGACGTTTAGGCAGAAACTGGGGCTACGCCGTCAACTACGCTTGTGATGACTTTTGAAAGGAGAAGGCATATGATACAAGGCTAAAAGGTTCAAACGGAGGATAAGCATGGGTGAAAATGGCAACCAGAAACCAACAAATTCGCCAACTCCTGAATGCAGGGGAAAATCTAATAATCTCAGTGTAAGTGATTGGGTGGCTTATCTTACTAGTGAGAAGTTTGGCACTATGGGTACCGTATTGAATGTCAGCGCAATTTTGGTTGCTTTAGTGGCCCTGATTTATGCAGTAAGCACGACGCACAGCCTAGGGGAAGAAATCAGTAACGGGATTCTCGCCACTGCACTTGCGGTATATTTATTTCTGACAGCATTTAGGCCGCTTCAGCGAAGAGGTAAGAGGGCGGAGGAACTACTCAAAGCTGTTATGACTGGAAAGCTCAACGAGGAATGTATACGTACACTATGGGAAGAAATGACATAAACCAAAAAGTCAGCCAGGAAAATCGGCTGGAACAATTGGCTGATCAAAGCTAGAAAAATTTTAAGGAGGGGAAGCAATGCTAGATAAAATCGTAGATAATGTAATACGGGCAAAGGCAGATGCTATGAGGAATAGCGCGGAATACAAGAAGGATGTAAAAGAATTTACACAAGAGATTAAAGACCCAGAGAAAGTTTTCTTGGCTGGGGCGATAGATGCAATGAGCTTCGATGTGGCAGCGTTGACGAACCCTCGTCGTCTTCCCAGTTTTGAAGAAAGAAGGAAGCTAATTAAGGACATCCTGAGAATATAAATCCGAAGGTTATTTAATGGGACAGAAGCATAACCATGATGCCAGATATGTTATAATTGCTTAACATAAATTCTGTCCCTGCCTCCCCTTTAGAAAAGGGGGGATTTAGCAATGAAGGACGATCTAATTATACACTGGATTGACGTTCTTGTGGTTGACCATGATATTTCGGATGTATATACTAGCACATAGCCTTTAAACCTCTATGCGAAGATAGCTATGCCCAAATTGAATGACGAATACTATATGAAGCTGGCTCTGCGCCTGGCTCGCAGGGGGCTGGGCAAGACCAGCCCTAATCCTGTGGTGGGCGCGCTGATTGTCAAGGGTGGCAAGATAGTCGGTCAGGGCTATCACCGCCGCTTCGGCGGGCCGCATGCCGAGATCAACGCTATAAACGATGCCAAAGGTGATTTGAACGGGGCAACGCTCTATGTCACGCTCGAGCCCTGCTGCCACAGGGGAAAGAAAACCCCTCCCTGCTTAGATACCCTGCTCAAATACAACTGGAAAAGGGTTGTTATTGGCACTTTAGACCCCAACCCGAAGGTAAACGGCAGAAGCATAGAAATCCTGAAACAGAAGGGGATTGAGACGAAGGTTGGTGTGCTCAAGGAGGAGTGCCAAAGCCTCAATGAAGCCTATTTCAAGTACATTCAGACGGGGATACCCTTCGTCACCCTGAAGTTCGCCCAGACCCTGGACGGTAGAATCGCTACCGCCACAGGCGACTCCAAGTGGATAAGCTCCGAGCCGTCGCTGAAGTGGGCGCACAGGCTGCGCAGCCTTCACGACGCGGTCCTGGTAGGAGTGGGCACTGTGTTGAAGGATGACCCCCAACTGACTGTGCGCCTGGTGAAGGGTAGAAGTCCCCTGCGCATAGTCGTTGACAGCAGATTAAGGATACCTCTGAACTCTAAGATTCTGAAAGACCTGGAGAGCGCGCCCACCATCATCGCTGCCACCTCGCAGGCTGACATTGAGAAGGCCTTCGCTTTAAGCATCATGGGCATCGAGGTTCTGACAATAGGAGAAGATAGAGAGGGCATGGTAGACCTTAAAGAACTGCTCCATAAGCTAGGGAAGAAGAATATTTCCTCTGTTTTAGTTGAGGGCGGGGCGACGACTATCACCTCTTTCATTCGGCAGGGGCTGGCAGATAAAATTGTAGCGATTACAGCGCCGAAGATTATGGGGGAAGGGGTTGAGGCGGTGGGAGAGCTGGGAATACTGAAAGTCGGTCACGCCTTGAAGCTGTCATTCGACAAGGTTTACCGTAAAGGGGAAGACGTCATTATCGAGGCTAGGACCAGCTAAAAGGGGGGAACATGGCAGAACGTGCTCTGTCGGGCGTTCGGGTGCTGGATTTGACCCATTACATCGCCGGGCCTTACTGTACCAAGATGCTGTCTGATTACGGGGCCGATGTGGTCAAGGTCGAGAGGCCGGGATTGGGTGATGCTGCCAGGTCGCTGGGACCCTTCCTCAACGACGAGCCTCATCCTGAGAAAAGCGGCCTCTTCCTCTACCTGAACACAAACAAGAAAAGCATCACGCTCAACCTGAAAAGCGCTACCGGCGTGAGCATTCTCAAAGAGCTGGCCAAGCAGTCGGACATCCTGGTGGAGAACTTCAGCCCGCGGGTGATGCCCAGCCTGGGGCTGGATTACAAGACCTTGAAGAAGCTAAACCCCGGCCTGGTGATGACCTCCATCTCCAACTTCGGGCAGACCGGACCTTACCGGGACTACAAGGCGACAGACCTCAACATCTGGGGACTCAGCGGCATTCTCTACGAGTGCGGCGAGCCCAACCGCGAGCCTCTGAAGATGGGCAACAATGTAAGTGAGTACGTGGCCGGGCTCTATGCGGCACTCACTACGTTGTCTGCTCTTTATTATCGGGATGAGGCAGGTGTGGGGCAACACATAGATGTCCCGATGTGGGAATGCTTTCACACGATGCAGCCCTCGATGACGCTGGTGTATTCCTATGCCGGGTTCATCAGGAAGAGGGCCGGGGTACGTTTCCCCTGGGGCATACTGCCCTGCAAGGACGGTTTTATCGGGTTCTTCCTGCCCACTCAGGTTCACTGGGAATCGCTGTGTGCCCTTATGGAGATGAATGAGTTGAGGGAGAAGCCTGAGTATGAGACGCCGATGCTGCGCGA
>Ga0209777_10003699_pt1 | contig 18740 bp, 17 predicted proteins | sample FrelakmetHBP12HB_FD_187147 | JGI IMG/M metagenome (GOLD analysis project Ga0209777, IMG submission 187147) | Freshwater lake sediment microbial communities from the University of Notre Dame, USA, for methane emissions studies -HBP12 HB (SPAdes)... | ecosystem: Environmental > Aquatic >...
TACTGGTGGGCATTTCAGATCAGAGTGACTGTCGGGTACGACAATGAATATGGCAGTTGCAGGAGGAGGTACCGGCGGGCACCTGTTCCCCGGGATTGCCATCGCAGAGGAGTTTTTGCAGCGCGACCCGGAAAACGCCATACTGTTCATCGGCACCAGTCACGGTCTTGAAGCGCGCATCGTGCCGCAGCTCGGATTTGCGCTGCAGACCATACGGGTGAAGGGGCTTAAAGGGAAGGGAATGGCAAGCCAGATGCTTTCTCTGCTGCTGCTGCCCGGAGCATTGCTGCAGTCCCGGAACTGCCTGCGCCGGTTTAATGCCGACATTGTGTGCGGGGTCGGCGGCTATGTATCAGCTCCTGCGGTCATGGCTGCAGCGCTTCAAGGGACACCCGCGGTGATTCACGAGCAGAACAGCTTTCCCGGCTTAAGCAACCGGATACTGGGAAATTATGCGGACCGGGTGTTTGTTTCCTACGAGGAGAGCAGATCTTTTTTTCCTCAGGATAAAACGGTCTTCACCGGGATGCCGCTGCGGCGCACGCTTCTTGAGCACCGGATGCCTGTTCGCGACAGCGTGTTCACCATCCTGGTGCTGGGCGGAAGCCAGGGCTCCCATGAAATAAATGAGGCAGTGGCAGAAGCGGTTTCGCATCTTGCAGCCCTTAAAGAGCGGGTCCGCATTATCCACCAGAGCGGAGCAGCAGACGCCGCCATGCTTGCCGGGGTCTACGAAAAGCACAGGCTGGACGCACAGGTCATTTCTTTTATTGATGACATGACGAGCGCCTACGGGAAGGCCCATCTGGTTATCTCCCGGGCCGGTGCTGCAACCCTTGCGGAACTTGCCTTCTGCGGGAGAGCAGCGCTTTTGATACCGTATCCGCATGCGGCCAATAATCATCAGGAAAAAAATGCCCGGGTCCTGGTTGAACGGGGTGCGGCACAGATGCTGCTCTCGCCTGAGCTGACGGGGGAGAAGCTGGCGCAGGCGATTATCGATGCGGAGCTGCACCGCGAGCAGCTGCAGGAAATGGAGGAGCGGGCGCGCGGCCTGGCAAAACCTCAGGCAGCCCGGGAGATTGTTGATCACTGCTATGAGCTTGTTGCCCGGCGGCAGCGCGCGCGAAAAGGTACGTTTCATTAAGGCAGATGCAGATAGTGTGGCATTGAATTTATTTTGAGGAGCTATGTACAAGAAAAACCAGCATATCCATTTCGTCGGTATCGGCGGCATCGGCATGAGCGGCATTGCCGAGCTGCTGCTTAACCTGGGATACCGGGTGAGCGGCTCTGATGTTAAGCGCACTGATCTCACCCAGCGCCTGGCATCACTGGGGGCAACGGTTTATGACGGGCATCTGCCGGAAAACATAACCGACGTTGACGTGGTGGTTATATCATCGGCCGTCAGGCCTGATAACCCTGAACTCCTGGCCGCGCAGGAGCGCAGCATACCGGTTATTCCCCGCGCTGAAATGCTTGCAGAGCTGATGCGGCTGAAATACGGCATCGCTGTCGCCGGTGCGCACGGCAAGACCACCACCACCTCACTTGTTGCCGCAGTACTCGGCCACGGCGGCATTGACCCGACGGTTGTCATCGGCGGGCGGCTCAACACCACCAATACCAACGCCCAGCTTGGATCGGGGGACTTTCTGGTCGCGGAAGCAGATGAGAGTGACGGGTCGTTCCTCAAGCTCTCGCCGACCATCGCCGTAGTGACCAACATAGACCGCGAGCACATGGATTACTATAAAAACATCCGGGACATAAAAAAGACCTTTCTGGAATTCATCAATAAAGTCCCCTTCTACGGGCTGGCGGTAATCTGCCTGGATAATGAGAACCTGCAGAGCATCATCCCGAAAATCAGGAAGCGTTTTCTGACCTACGGGTGTGCCGCACAGGCAGACCTGCAGGCGCGCGATATTTCGCTCCAGGGATTCCAGAGCAGTTTTTCAGTGTGGCAGCATGACCAGCTGCTGGGCACGGTGGAGCAGAAAATTCCCGGCATACACAATGTATACAATTCCCTTGCCGCCATCGCGGTAGGCCTTGAGCTCAAGGTGCCGTTCGCGGTCATCCAGGAAGCGCTGGCCCAGTTCCGGGGCGTGCAGCGGCGGTTCCAGGTGCGTGAGGAAAAGCAGGGGATTATCTGGGTTGATGATTACGGGCATCACCCCACTGAAATTAAGACCACCCTGCGCACGGCAAAGGAAGTATGGCAGAGAAGGCTCGTGGTGGTGTTTCAGCCGCACCGCTACACCCGTACCAGGGATCTCTACAAGGAATTCATGGTCGCATTTTACGACGCAGATGTTCTTCTGGTGACCGACATTTATCCTGCCGGTGAAAGCCCAATCCCCGAGGTGACGGCCCAGGGCTTATGTGAAGGGCTCAAAGACTACGGCTGCAAGGACGTGACCCACATCTCCCCGGGGGACGAGATGAGGGCACATCTCAAGAGCATCCTGAGAACCGGCGATATTGTCCTCACCCTGGGAGCAGGTGATGTGTGGAAGGCAGGCGAGACTTTGATGCAGGAACTGCCCGGATAATACTCGAGGCTTCGGCCGGCACGCAGCAATAGAAATAATTAGTGAAAGAAGCAATGCATGGAGAACCGTACCACAAAGCAGGCGCCGCAGCCCCCTGACGCGCTCAGGGAACGATTCCGGCACACAAAGATCGGGGTGCTCATGGGCGGCCTGTCATCGGAGCGGGAGATATCCCTCAGAACCGGAACCGCCATTCTCAAGGCGCTGCAGCATAAAGAGTATACCGCGGTTGCCATTGATGCGGACCGGGAGGTGGTAAACAAACTGCAGGCCGCAGCAGTCGAGGCAGGCTTTATCGCGCTTCACGGTGCACTGGGAGAAGATGGATCGATCCAGGGGCTGCTCGAAATTCTGCACCTACCCTATACCGGCTCAGGAGTGCTTGCCAGTGCACTGGCAATGAACAAGGTGGCGGCTAAAAAAATATTTACATACCATGGCCTGCCAACGCCGGGGTTTCAGTCGCTGTGCGCGGCACCGGGAGGCGCAGGCGACCTGCTGGGCGATATACGCATTCCCTGCCCGATGATTGTCAAGCCCTCTGAAGAGGGATCAACCATCGGCGTGAGCATTGTCAGGACCCGGGAGGAACTGCTGCCGGCGCTTGAGACCGCACTGCGCTTCGGCACCGAGCTGCTCATTGAAGAATTTATTATTGGCAGAGAAGTTACCGCGGGGATACTCAATGACCGGCCGTTGCCCCTTATAGAAATTATTCCCCGCAACGGTTTTTATGATTACCAGGCCAAGTACCAGAAGGGTGAAACTGAATATGTTTTTCCTGACTGGCTGGGCGCTGAACGGGAGATGGCGATACAGGACCTGGCGCTGCGTGCGTTTCAGGCCTTGGGGTGCAGCGGTGCAGCACGGGTAGACTTCATGGTTGACCGGGGCGGCAACCCTTTGATCCTTGAGGTCAATACCGTGCCGGGAATGACCGAGACCAGCCTGCTGCCCAAAGCAGCCGGTAAGGCAGGAATCGATTTTCCGGATCTGGTGGAAAACATGTTGTGGAGTGCTGCTCTGCACAAACACACGCCACCAACCAGGTAAAGGCGGAACAGGCATGAATCTTTTTACCCGGAAAAGGAAAGCATCATATAAAAAGCCGGCCAGGGCCGGACGCAGGGCGGGCCTGCAGGATAAAAAAGAACTGCTGGCAGGGATCGGTGTTGTTATCGCTATCGTGGCGCTGGTAATAACAGGCCCACCCTTCATCCGGCAGAGCAGTTTGTTTGAACTGAGAGAATTAAAGATTTTCGGCTGCACCCTGACCAGCCCTGAAGACATTATGGCCCAGGCTCAGATACGGAAAGGTATGAACCTGCTCTCAGTCAATCTCAACCAGAAAAGTTCACAGCTTGAACAGTACCCCTATATATATAAAGCAGTGCTCGAGCGAAAACTCCCCAACACCCTGGAAATATATGTGGAGGAGAGAAAACCGCGGGCTGTTATCAGACTGGAAGATTTTTATCTGGTCGATGCGCGGGGCGAGATTTACAAAAAGGCGCAGGCCGCTGAGCTTAATTACCCGCTCTTGAGCGGGCTTTCTAAAGACGACCTCTACCGCGACAGCGAGCATTGCCAGCACCTGATCCGCAGTGCTCTGGGTTTGCTTGACTCGATAGCACAGGACCAGCGCTTTAAAGGGTCAGGGATTGAAATAACCATAGATAAAACCGCAGGGTTTACCATTATCACCGCTCCTGAACGCATGGCAATATATGTCGGGTTCGGGGACTTTGCGGAGAAGATGGAAGCGCTGTGGAAAATAGTTGATGACCTTAAAAACAAAGGGCTGGCGCCTGAAACAATTCATTTAAAATCAGCTCAAAAAGCATATGTTACGGTGAAAGGACAATCATAAAATTCCCGGCGTGAAAAAGTGCTTGAAAATAATTTTACTATATATAGTATTTATTGGAAATTATCCTACTATTTGTGGTATAGCTTTCCACAATTATCCAATTATCGAACCAAGAACTGCCTCTTAGCAGATAAGAGTTTATACTGGAGGAGTTCCCATGAGTAAGAATCCCGAGACCATCGTTGGTCTTGATATAGGAACCACCAAAATCTGTACTGTTGTTGGCGAGGTGCGTGAGAACGGCATCACTATCATTGGTTGCGGATTACAGCCGTCGCGCGGGATTAAAAAAGGCGTCATCATCAACATGGACAGTACGGTGGAATCAATAAAAAAGGCGGTTGAAGAAGCGGAAAAAAGCGTCGGCTTCAACATTAAAACCGTCGTTACCGGAATTGCCGGCAGCCATATTAAAGGATTTAACAGCAACGGTGTTATACCCATTAAAGATAAAGAAGTGAAAAAGGGGGATATACGGCGCGCCATGGACGCTGCCAAATCAGTGGTGATTCCCATGGACCGGGAAGTTATTCATATACTGCCCCAGGAGTTTGTCGTCGACGATCAGGATGGGATTAAAGACCCGCTGGGACTTTCCGGCGGTCGGCTTGAAGCACGCGTGCATATTGTGACCGGTTCGGTGACTTCGGCGCAGAATATTATCCGCTGCACCAACCGTACCGGGCTTAATGTGCAGGATATCGTGCTGCAGCCGCTGGCATCAGGGGAATCAGTGCTCACTGAAGATGAAAGGGAGCTTGGCGTGATGCTCATTGATATCGGCGGCGGCACCACGGACATCGCCATTTTCAGCAAGGGCAGTATTCGCTACACCGCGGTGCTGCCCTTAGGTGGAGACCACATCACCTCAGACATTGCCATAGGTATGCGCTCGCCGCTGTCAGCAGCAGAAGACATAAAACGGCAGTACGGGTGCGCACTGACGTCGATGGTTGACAGCAAGGAGACCATCGACGTGCCCACCATTGGAGAAAACAAGCCGCGCCCCATTGCCCGTAAAATGCTGTGCCAGATTATTCAGCCGCGGATGGAAGAAATGCTGACGCTCATGCAAAAGGAGCTTTTGAAATCAGGATTTAAGGAATTTCTGTCCGCCGGAGCAGTTATCACCGGAGGCACTGCCCTCCTGAAAGGGATCGTGGAACTGGCGGAGCAGGTATTGCATCTGCCGGTTCGTGTTGGCTACCCGCAGGGAGTCGGGGGATTAACCGACGCTATGAACAACCCCATGTATGCAACCGGGGTGGGATTGGTGTTGTTCGGCCGCCGCGCAAAAACAAATGGAGTCAATGGGGGCGGCGGCAAACATGCGATGAGCAAGCTTGGTCAAAAAGTGAAACAATGGTTTGAAGAGGTACTATAAAACTTTAAAGGGGGAGGTAACCTATGTTTGAATTCATAGAAAAAACCGGTCAGGTAGCAAAGCTCAAGGTCATTGGTGTTGGCGGCGGCGGCTGTAATGCAATCAACACCATGATTGCTTCCAATCTGGAAGGCGTTGAATTTATATCAGCAAACACTGATGTGCAGGCGCTGAAAAACAGTAAGGCTTCGGTCAGGCTGCAGCTGGGAGAAGCGCTGACCAAAGGTCTGGGAGCAGGGGCTGATCCGCACATTGGCAAGAATGCAGCCTTGGAGGACATTGATAAAATCCGCGAGAACCTTGAGGGTGCGGATATGATTTTTATTGCCGCGGGACTTGGCGGCGGCACGGGTACCGGCGCTGCGCCGGTTATAGCAGAGGCAGCCAAGGCGCTGGGAGCACTCACCGTTGCTATCGTCACCAAGCCGTTTAACTTTGAAGGCAAGAGGCGCAGGCGCATAGCAGAGGAGGGATTAAAGGAACTTGCTGATAAAGTTGATTCCCTGATTGCCATTCCCAATCAGCGGCTCATCAGCGTGGTTGAGCGGCAGACCAGCTTTGTCGAAAGCTTCAAGATGGCTGATGAAGTGCTCCTGCACGGGCTCAAATCCATATCTGACCTGGTTACCGTTCCCGGCCTCATCAATCTTGATTTTGCCGATGTTAAAACCATCATGAGCGAGCGCGGCATGGCATTCATGGGCATCGGCATTGCAAGCGGCGAGGACCGCGCCAAGGAAGCTGCCCGCAAGGCCATCTCCAGCCCGCTCCTGGAAGACATTTCCATAAGCGGTGCGCGGGGCCTGCTCATCAATATTGCCGGCAGCAGTTCTCTGTCTCTCCATGAGGTGGATGAAGCGGTCTCGCTCATTCAGCAGGAAGCCCTTGATGATGAAGATTCAAATATTATATTCGGTGCTGTTATCGATGATTCCCTCGGCGACCGGATCCAGATAACGGTCATTGCCACGGGCTTTGACCGGACCGCCGAACTTTTAAAAGAACAGTTCGGCAGCGAGTTTGCAGCAAACCGGTTAACCCGTGATGCCCAGGTAATGAATGCAGCAGAGTTCAGCGGCGCAGCGTTCAAAGAGCCGGCCAAAGTTATAAAGCTTGGGACTATTATCAGCGAATTTGCCGATGACGGCATGTATGATATCCCCACGTTTATCCGCAATCAGGCTGATTATAAATAAGGCACCGGCAACAGACCATGCCGGCATAAACTACCTGCAGGGAGGATCGCTACTGCGTCATTGAAAAAAGCACTTTCCGGTCCGGCTGAAGAATCGGGCGCCGTCCATAAGGCAGGTGGCGGCAGGCTTAAAATTGCACTGGCCTTTCCCAATACCTACTATGTCGGCATGTCCAACCTGGGCTTCCAGTTCGTCTACCGGCAGCTCAACCGTGCCGCAGATGTAGTATGCGAACGGGTATTTCTGCCGGATAGAAGCATCGCAGCGGAACAAAACCGCACACCGCTTTCCTCCCTTGAGTCACATCAGCCCCTCAGTTCCTTCTCGGTGATTGCCTTTTCGGTCTCCTTTGAACTTGATTACCTCAATATCCTCACCATGCTCAGGCAGGGGCGCATAGCACCGCTGCAGCGGGAGCGCGACAGCTATGCCCCGTTAATTATCGGCGGCGGCGTTGCTCTGTTTTTGAACCCCGAACCGCTGGCAGACATTTTTGACCTGGTTGTTATCGGTGAGGCAGAAGAAGTGCTCGAAGAGGTGCTCACGGTGCTGCGGGAAGAGCGCAGCGGAACGCGCTGGATAAAGCCGGCGCTGAAAAAATTTGCCCGCATTGACGGCGTGTATATCCCCTCGGCCTATCAGGTCACCTACCATGACAACGGAACGATTAAAGCGGTTTCTCCGGAGAAGGGATTTCCTGCGCGCATACGGCGCAGATGGGTGAAAGACCTGAATCAGGTGAGCGCCTGTTCCTGCCTGAATACGCCCGGCACCGAATTCAGCAGCATGACGCTCATAGAGGTGAGCAGGGGCTGTCCACGGCGCTGCCGGTTCTGCGCGGCAGGCCATGTCTACCGGCCGTATCGCATCAGAAGCGCCGACACCTTACAGCAGGAACTGCTGGCAGGACCGGTCGCGGAACAAAAGATTGGCCTGCTGGGTGCTGCAGTGGCTGATCACCCGGATCTAGAGCTGTTGATGCGCTCTATCGCTGAGCACGGGGGATCGGTCTCGATTTCATCTCTGCGCGGCGATGCCCTCACTGATTCCCTGGTGCGCCAGCTTGCAGAAAGCGGGCATAAGACCTTTACCATAGCTCCTGAGACCGGGAGTGAACGGCTGCGGCGGGTACTAGCCAAGGATCTGAGCAATGCGCAGCTGTTCAGCGCAGTGGAGATGCTGGCGCGCGCTCGAGTTCAATACATAAAGCTTTATTTTATGATCGGGCTTCCGACCGAGGATACAGACGACATAGAGGCAATCGCGGACCTGACGCGGCGCGTTAAGCATACCTATTTTAAAGAGGCGCGCGCAGAGAAGTGGCTGAATCAGATAACACTTTCTGTCGGCATTTTTGTCCCCAAGCCATTCACTCCGTTTCAATGGCACCCCTTTGCAGACCGCGCCGTGCTCAAACAACGCTTGACAATTATCAGCAGGGGACTCAGAAAAGAGAAAAAGGTTACCGTTACCCATGAGATTCCCAAATGGGGTTACCTCCAGGCGCTCCTGAGCCGCGGGGACCGGCGTGTCAGCGCATTTCTTATCCGGGCTCTGGAAACAGGAAATACCTGGAGCAGCGTATTAAAAGAAGTGCCGCTCAATCCTGATTTCTATGTCTATCGCACAAGGGATTTTTCCGAGACCCTGCCGTGGGATTTCATTGACCACGGTATCGACAGGGAAGCTTTGTGGCAGGAATACCGGAAAGCACTGCGCACGGGCTAGCCGGGAAACGGAAGTGTTTGCTGGTGTGATTTTTCCCCGGCCTTGCTTTTTGCAGCAGGTTTGGTGAACGAGTCAACGCGATTCTGCAGGGTATTCCGGGTAATGCCCAGAATTTTTGCCGCTTTACTCTTATTGTTCTTTACTCTGCGTAAAACCGTCTGGATGTAGATGCGCTCTATTTCTTCCAGGGCAAAAAAATCTTCCTGGCTGAAAAAGCTTTCCAGAGTGATTGACTTTTTGGAAATGTTGAAGCGGATGTCATTTTTTGTTATCAGGGGGCCCTGCGCAAGCAGCACCGCGTTCTCCATGACATTTTTCAGCTCGCTTACATTGCAGGGCCATGCATAGGATTTCAGCAGACCGAGCGCCTCGCTGTGTATCCCGCCGATGTCCTTCCCATACTCTTTGCTGAACCGGTCAATGAAAAATGAAGCAAGGGGCTGCATATCCTCCAGCCGCTCGCGCAGCGGAATAAGATTGAGTGTGTCCGGGTGAAACACGTTCTGCAGGGATTCTTGGCACGGGGCATTCTCCTCCGGCTTTTCACTATTCTGGCAAAAGGAGAAAATGAGATGGATGGATGGGGGGGCAACGCCTGATGAGCGCACTGCTTTACCACAGTTTTCTTTTAACACGTCAAATATTTTACCCTGAATGTGACTATCCAGCTTGCCCACATCGCGCAGAAATATGGTGCCGCCATTTTTCAGCGGGCTGCCTCCGGAAGAGGATGAAGGGTCAGCGGCATGGGGGAGCGCTGAAAGATACTGCTCCAGCTTTTTTTCAAAATGATCAAGTGCCAGGTGGGAGCAGTTCATAATGAAAAAAGGCTGCTGGAGTGAAGAGGATATATAATGGATGTTCTTGGCGAGAAATTCCTTGCCGGTTCCCTTTTCGCCGGTGATGAGAATGGGTGAATTTCCCCGGGAAGATATTTTTTTTGCCTGCTGGTATATCTTTTTTAAATACTGGCTAAGGCACAGCGTGGGAAAGTAGTCTATGGTTTCGAGCAGTTGTTCCTGAACGGTTTGCATACGTGACGAATCAGCGCAAGATGTTAACATGTATGAAACAGTAGTCCGCAACGCTTCAGTGCCGCTGGCTATGAGGCTGACAATTTATTTAGTATAAAAAAGAAAGGGAGGAACAGTAGAAGCTGGTCGCCTTAATTTTTTTTGCAAAATATTCTTTTTGAATGCGTTCCATAAATTAGATAGATTGCAATATCAAGTCAAGAGATATTTTTAAATAAAAAAAATGAAAGGCATTCTGATAGAGAAGCAGTTTTTAAAAATCAAAATTAGCGATACATTTTATAACGGATGGTGCATGATTGCGGTGAGGTAATTTTACAGCAGTAAAATTAGATGGCTATGCTGTTTTTCTCTTTTCAATCACAGGGATTATCTTCAACCATGTGAAATGGATAAAAAATATTTTTATAATAGAGCGAAATGGATAACGCACCGGTGCTCATAAGTGAAAAATATTTTTATTGCACGGTATCAGGTAATATACTATTAACATAAAAGAGAAAAAATATTCTACCACGAGGTATGATGTGGTCAATAACCGGTTCTACATTACCTACTTTCAGGAGGAATCAATGAGTAAAAACAAGGAGTACGCGAAAAAGTTAAAAGAGCACGAAGGATATGAGCGGGATATCATAGCCTTCAAGCTGTGTGATGAGGTCCCGGCAGGGTTTGAATACTATGGCGATGATGTTTCATTTATGTGTGCCATTGTTGCAGAAATCTGGGAGGGACGGAAGAGTTTCTATATCACCAATAAGAATGTATTGTGCGGCGGTGCCGTATATGCCGGAATCGGGAATAAGAAAATGACGAAAGAAGATTTTGATGCCGGCATGTCAACATCGCTTGGCAAGAATAAAGCCTATGCCGACCGGCAGGTAATGCGAAGGGTTAACCAGCAGATACCCCACCATTTTAAACATTACAAGTACCTCATAATCGGGAGACTGGAAGACGTTGAAAATCCCGACCAGGTTATGATCGTGGCGGATGCCAACCGCATTATGCGCCTGTGCAAAGTGTATACATGGAAAACCGGCGAGCTGGTGCACGGACTCCAGGGGACTGCCTGGTGTACCCAGTCATTTCCCGTTGTCCACAAAGCAAAGACCATGTCCCATACCCTTGGAGATCCGCCATCACGGTTCCTCATGCATCTTGAGCCCGGAGAAATGTTCTGCAATATTCACTATGACCTGCTGCCGCTCATAGTTGAGAACATTGAAAACATATCAAGCGGTCATGTCCTTGATTAATGAAAGGAGAAGCGTATGGCTTACTTTATAACTGAAGACTGTGTTATCTGCGGGACCTGCTGGGAGATCTGCCCCACCAAATCTATAGTTGAATATGACTGGTACTATAAAATTACCGACACCTGCGTTGAATGCGGTGCCTGCGCACGGGTGTGCCCTAACACGGCAATTACCAAGGGTAAAGAAAAAAAAGCAAAAGAAAGCAAGAAGGCTGGTGCATAACGTATACAGCATAACCTGCCATGAAATAAAATAAAACCAGAGGCACTGGGTATACCATCCAGTGCCTCTGGTACTAACAGTATCCTGAAAGGCAAAGCGATTACTTGGCAGCCGGGACCTGCTCGGCATCCTGCTTTGTTTCAGTCGCCTGCTCCACTTTCTGCTCGACCTTCTTTTCTACCTTCTCCTTTGCTTCATCAGCAGCGGACGCTTTTTCTTCGATCTTGGGCTGTTCCGGTACAGGCACCGCCTGCTCGGCAGCGAAGCTTGAGCCCGTCAGGGAGCATGCAAACAGCATGGCAATAAGTATTGACAGAATTTTCTTCATGATTTCACCCCCTTTCGTTTTCCTGTTTGGTATAAAGCGTGGTTCTTTGATTTGAGAAAGCATGCCAGCAGCAACAGACGACGGTGTTTGAGCAAAGAGATTATTTCATCCGGTTTTATATGTATTGACCGCATGGCTCATGCTCCCCTGGTTTATTGTTGTATCTGCCACCGGCCATCAGATATTTTTTTGCGAACTGCCGGCGAAGCATTTGTTCACCCCCCGCAGGGTTCTTCCTGCGAGGGGAGTCTTTTGGATAGAAAAATTTAATTCCTCAGCCATAGCGAAGGGCACAAAAGTTGGGAGTTTAAAGAAAATCAGCTGACAGCTGTTTGCTTTTGTTATGCTTGGAGGATTAGTTGTATGAAGAGCTTAATGGACATACATTCTATTGTGCAGGAAGAGCTGAGGAAGCGGTATATGCTTGAGCCGGTGAAATTAAAACATCCGTTCCCGGAGCGCCCCGTTCGCGCGCTGGGGCTCATGAAGATTAACGGCGAAGTGTTCAGCACGGACAAGCTGCTGCGTATCGTCTTTATCCGGCCTGACCTGCCAATTTATTTTTCTGTGCGCTCCATGTTTATCCGGCCGCGAGTGGAGCTTGATCTGCCGGTATTTGCGGGAGAAGTTATGAGGACCGGAAAAAAGAAGATGGTCATTGTTGACATCCACCGCACCGGCAAAACCCATCACGATGATTCAGCCCTGTTTGGCGAGATGCTGAAAGTTCAGGAGCGCTATCCGGAGTTAATTAAATATACTAAACAACGGCAGGATGCAATCCAGGAAGTGTTCTCAAAGGCAGCCTGCCAGGTGGTGATCCCGGAGGAGATGGAAGACCAGGCTGTACGCCTGTGGAAAGAATACCTGAACCTGTTCTGCGACGTGGTTGATCGGGCAAAACCGGTGGCAGGGGAAGATTTGAAGAAAACGCAGGAGGTTTTTGAAGACTATTTGAAAACACTGGTGGACCATGACCCCGGCGTTGGTATATGGAAGGTTCTGTTCGGCGCAAAGGGCGGGGTGGAGCGGTCAATGGATATGCATTTCGGGAGGTGAAATAATAAGGCCCCTCGACCATGCTCGGGGCAGGCACAGAGGCAGAAGGCACAAAGTCAATAATGGTTTCAGGTTTAAGGTTTAAAGTTTATTTTGGCCACAGAATTTCACGGAAGGCACAGAGTTCCTCCTCATCGATGGGGGGAGGTACGGTGGGGGGGGGTGAAGAACCTGGCGCAAAAGCAGACGGCTGACAGCTTCTATGAGACCGTGTCGTTCTGTGTATTCGGTGGCTGATAATATAAGGCAGAGGTTAAGCATATAGGCTGCCTTTCATAAGAAAGGTAAATCTGGATTGTATAAAATATTTTTATACGATATATTGTTTATAGTAATGAGCATAAAGGCCATCACAGGCAACAGCTAATTTCCGGCTGATTAGAATGAAAATAAATTTTACTGACACAGCCTTAAAGCAACTGCGTGCTATAACTAAAGGAAATAAACAGGATGCCCAAAGGATATTGAACAGGATAGAAGCCTATGCTCAAGAACCACAAGAAAAGCATGACGTTAAAATACTAAAAGGCAGCATGGGCGACAGATACAGGCTAAGGGCTGGGGATTACCGGGTGATTTTTAAAAAGGAAAGACAGGGTATAACAATTTCCCTCATTAAGCACAGAAGGGATGTATATCATGATTAAAACACAAGTGATAAAAAAAGGCAAAGACCCTATCGCCGTTATTATTGATTATAGGGAATATTTGAGACTAAAGGAAATGGCGCAGGACAGGGCTGAATATGCAGAGGCTATAGACTCTGAGAAAAAAAACCGCAGACTTACACCTCTCAAAGAGGTGAAAAAGCGTCTGGGACTGTAATTTACAATTCTTGTTTAAAAAGATATTGCAGTTGGTGGAATTTAAGGAACTGATCAATGAGCAAGCGCCAATATAAAAAACTCATACATGAGGGGAATTATGTAGCTGAAGTCAATGTTGACCTGATCGATACTGATGAGGGATGGTCACCGGTTATTTCCTTGGATGATGCACAAAAACTCGATGATGTGAGAGAAGCTCTCCGCCGAGGTGACATCAAATCGGCCAGCAGATTAGCTCGTGTATTTACTTTAGAGAACAAAAGGGGGTCAAACCTCAACTATCAACTATTGACATAATCCGTCTGCTCTGCTTTGTATGAAACATGGCACGACCTATACAATTTATCAAGCCTGACCCCAATATAGGTCCTTGATGGAAAAGAAACACCTGTAAACAAATGGGGTCAAACCTCAACTATCAACTATTGACATAATCTGTATGCTCTGCTTTGTAGAAAAATGGAGGAACACTTCCCCTATTAAAACAATGAGGCAGTGAATCACTCATTGGAGTTCTATGAGTGATTTATCAAAAGCAGAATCAGGGATTAGCGTTGCATGGCTAATCTCTTTCTTGTAGTGCGCCCGGCAGGGCGCAGACACTTGGAGGTGGAAGTCCTCTATACACCCGGTAAGGGGAAGTATTAGCTGAAGGGCAAGGGCAAAGTCGTGAGGCAATGTCTGGAGGAAGCCCATAGCAAAACACTGGCCTGATGAACAAAAACCCCATAGGAGGCTGGTCTGCCGGATGAGGTGCCTATTATCGCTAAAGTCCAAAACTTACCCGGAAGGCAGATTAGTAAATGGGGCAGGCATAAGTGGGAAGGTGTGTGCGCATTACCCGGGGAGATCTCAAGAATTGTCCAACTTATCGGGACTACTATCGTCGAGAGGCGATGGGAAGAGACTTGAGAAGTCAGCAGAGGGCATAGTACCCCGAGAAGTCGGGAGAAGGCCTGAACCGGTTGTCGTGTGTCGAGTCGCAGTTCAGCATGCTTTGAGTAGAAGCCTCGAAAGAGGGCCTTAGCCCGAGGTAGCGGACGGAATCCGCAAGGTACGGCTGGGTACTTATAGAGCACCTGGGATTGAGACATAAAGAGTGCAAGACAACAGGAACCGCCGGATACGTGAACCGTATGTCCGGTGGTGTGGGAGGTGTAGGGCGTGAGCCCTACAGCCTACCCGATTTATGGGGCGCATGGCAAAAGAGATATTACCCATAACACCGGCAATAAGAGTTCTGAAGGCTGAGAAGGTTGAGTTCACGAGCCATCTCTATGCCTATGAAGAGCATAAAGAGTAGCGGTGGTCAGGCCTTGCTTTCGGGCTGCAGATCTTCTGTGCGCAGTCTGCTGACGGCTTACAAGAATAAATTCTGACTCCAGTCTTTGTATATGATTGCCTGAAAATTATACCCGTCTCCCCTGCAGGGCAGTATTTTATGCCCAAAACTTTTCCTTGCTTTTTAATTCATTATGGAAATACTATTATGGTACTACAATAATGGTAGTACCATAATAAAGAGGTGTGCCATGGGGAACCCGTTTTATTTTCAGGAAGTTCCGGTAGATGCCCCTTTCTGTGACCGGGAGGATGAACTCCGGGAGCTGCAATCTTATGCAGAAGCAAGAGCCAACGTCGTGCTCTATTCGCCGCGCCGCTATGGCAAAACCTCCCTGGCAAAAAGGGTTCAGAAGCAGCTTGCTGACAGGGGCGCCATTACCGTTTTTGCCGACCTGTTCGGGGTTGCGTCAACAGAAGATGCAGCCGCGCGGCTGGCAAAAGCGATATTTTCCGTGACGCATAGCAAAGAGCCTCTCTGGAAAACAGCCCTTCGGGTGATGCAATCCTTCCGCCCGGTTCTAAAACCGGAAGCTGATGGCAGTGTCACGCTCAGTGTTGAGCCATCGTCTGCTTCTAAAAGCGGCATGGCTCTGCTTCATGACACCATGGAGTCGCTGGGAGCGTTTATCAAAGCAACGAAGAAGCTGGTTCATATAACACTTGATGAGTTTCAGGAGATCGTTACGCTGAAGGAATCGCTGCAAATTGAAGCAGCCATGAGAACCAGTATTCAGCAACAACAGGCTGCGTTCTTTTTTGTCGGAAGCCGCAGGCGGGTGATTCTGGGCATTTTCAATGAGCGCCAGCGGCCTTTTTTTCAAAGTGCCATAAACTACCGGCTTCCATGTCTGCCGGCCGATGCGCTTACTGAATTCATAGCAAAACAGTTTTCTGCCGGCAAAAAGAAATGCAGCCAGGCAGCGGCCAGAATCCTGGTGGCGAGTACTGGTTGTCATCCATACTATTCGCAGAAACTGGCATTTTTTGTTTATGAATGTCCGGGGGCAGTGACGGGAGAAACAGTTGCTGCCGGCATGGACAAACTCATGCAATCAGACAGGCCTGTTTTTGAGGCGATACTGCAGGGACTTTCACCACAGCAGAGATTGCTGTTGCAAGCAATTGCCAAAGAACCGACATCGCAGATGCTTGCGGGTGATTACATTCGAAAACACCGCTTTGGGTCGGTGGGGGGGGTTCAGCACTCGTCGCGACAGCTTGAGGACCTTGATTTAATTGAAAAGAATGCAACGACAGGCTGCTGGGAGCTTGTCGATCCGATTTTGTCTCTCTGGCTCAAAAAGCAGGCGGAAACAAAAGTATAAAATGGCTCCAGCTGTAAGGTATAATCAGAACGCCGGAAATAAAGTTGTAAGTGTTCTGTTCCATCGTTGCTTTAGTACCTATGGCAAAAGAGAAATTACCCATAACGCCGGCAATAAGAGTGCTGAAGGCTGAGGAGGTAGAATTCACGAGCCATCTCTATGCCTATGAAGAGCACGGCGGAACAGAAGTGTCAGCGAGGGAGCTTGGGGTTGACGAGCACGCGGTGGTGAAGACCATTGTCATGGAGGATGACAGCAGGAAGCCGCTTATCGTTCTCATGCATGGGGATCTGCAGGTTTCAGGAAAGCAGCTTGCCCGCATAATCGAAGCAAGAAATATTTTGCCCTGTTCTCCGGAAAGCGCCCTGAAGCATACCGGGTATCTTGTCGGCGGAACTTCACCGTTCGGCACCCGCACGAATATGCCGGTCTATATGGAAGAAACCATCATGGACCTTCCCCGTATTTATATAAACGGCGGCAAGAGAGGCTACCTTGTGGGCATTGACCCGAAAGATGCCGTGCGCGTTTTAAAACCGGTAATGGTGAAGGTCGGGGTGGAGAAGTAAATGCGTGGCAGATAAACCTCTATCAGGCTGTTGAAAAACAACCATCTGCTGCGTTGCGCTCATCCCTCGTCATTGCAGCGTACCGCGAAGTACGCCTCATTCCTCGTGATGTCGCGCGCCTTGCATCTGAATGTTTTTGACCAGTCTGAAAAAAACAACTTTTTTATACAATCCGCTATTCAACATCAGTCGCCATTTTTAAGATGGCCTTTGTATCGTTGGCATCAAACAGCATAAATTTCGGCTCCCGCGACCTTTTGCCGGCTGGCCATTTCGTCCACTCAGGAAGCCCTGCACCATTCGGGTTGCCGGTACGGGCAAACTGCGCGGTATAAGCAATCATGGCATCAGAGAGAGCCAGCTGCCCCTGGCGATTATCTTCCCGGAATAAATAATCAGTAGCATCTGCAAACAGGGGAAACGACCCAATCAGGCCGAAATTAAAGGGAACGTCCAGCGCGTGAAATGAACCGAGCGCGATGGCCCAGCTCATTTTGTCCGTAGGGCCTGAGTCAGTCGGCCAGGCATTGTAACCATTCCTGTTGTATTGCCCGTACTCAAAGATATAGCAGTAAACACCCGGCTGGCTTTCATGGGCGCTCATTTTTTGCGCAATCTTATCCAACCCGTTTTGCCTCCCGATCTGTGTGACGCTTTTCCCGATCCACTGGTACAGCCCGTTACCCAGGTATTTGTGCAGGCCTCCAAGGTACATGAACAGCTTGCCCTCTTCAGAGGTGCTGCCGATTATAACCGGGACCTGATGGTATTTTGCCGGGTCATCAAAGGCATTAGCGCCGTCCTTGTCGATAACCGCGCCATCGTTAAAAACCGCGGGGTTGCGTTTCATCCCGGAGATGGCGGTGAAAAACTCTTCCATGGTCTTTGACCTGAGATAGGTCCTGATTTCAGCAAAGCTCATGCCTTCCCTCGCGCTTCGGGCGCTTTTTTCAGGGGTGCCATCACGTACCAGCAGCGCCTCTATGACAGTATTGGCGTAATCATCCCCGTCTTTTTGTGACGCGGGCTCCAGGCCGCCACTCTGGGATATTACCCGGTGAAAAAGATCTTTAGCCACGGGCGATATCATAAGAGTCAAAACATTGATGCCGCCTGCGGACTGGCCGGCAATGGTAACATTCTGGGGATTGCCGCCGAAAGCTGCGATATTATCACGGACCCATTCAAGCGCCTTTATCATGTCCATGGTAGCGTAATTGCCGGAACTGTTGAGAGCATTCTCGCCGTCTCTCAGCGCCGGGTGGGTAAACCAGCCGAGCGGCCCAAGACGGTAGTTGATGGTGACGATTACCATGTTAGACCGGCTGGCCATGGTTGCACCGATGTAGGGATCAGCTGACCCCTGGACATTGCTGCCGCCGTGAATCCAGAAGTAAACCGGAAGATTGATTTCTGCGGACTGCGGCCGCCAGATATTTAAACAGAGACAATCCTCGCTGCCCGCAATTATAGTGCCGGTTTCAGTAGTAGAAAATTGCGGGCACATGCTGCAGAATTCTGTTTCCTGCCTGGTCTCTGACCAGGAGTCCGGGGCCTGTGGAGCCTTCCAGCGCAAGTCTCCGACCGGTGGCCTGGCATAAGGGATTGCCTTCCAGGACCATGTTTTAAAACTGTCTGCAAAACCTTTTACCCTGCCAGGCGTGGTGCTGACCATTGCTGTTCCTTCCCATGATGATGCGGCACCAGCATTTAAATTCAGAAAATCTCCGTTTCCTGCTGCCAGATTCAAAACCGGCGATAATGCCACAATCAAAATTGCTAAAAAAAACATCCTGACTGTTTTGGTGAGCTTCATTGGGGTTTCTCCTGCAGGCAGTGAATAAGGTTTATCTTAAGGCAGTGCGACCATTGTCGGGCAGGTCAAGTATTTCTTTATCAGTTATATATTATTAGCCAGTGGCGTCATTCCCAGAAATGACGATTAGCAAAAGCATGTCCTGAGCCGGATTTGAGGTAACGCTCAAAGCGTTGGGCGCGCGCTATGTCTTCGAATGCTATATAAAGTTTTATTTT
>Ga0209777_10003700_pt1 | contig 18736 bp, 12 predicted proteins | sample FrelakmetHBP12HB_FD_187147 | JGI IMG/M metagenome (GOLD analysis project Ga0209777, IMG submission 187147) | Freshwater lake sediment microbial communities from the University of Notre Dame, USA, for methane emissions studies -HBP12 HB (SPAdes)... | ecosystem: Environmental > Aquatic >...
CGTTTACCGGGCCTCTCGTGAAGGCCCGGTCCGGTGCTTAAGGATGGAGCAACGCCGAAGACGGAATTGCCAACTGCTGCATCATCACTGAATCTGCAGGGTTTCACGAATTCCTGCGGAGAGCCGTTTTTCGTTACTACCAAAATTCCCTCGAGGCCGGCCAGCGGACCGCGCTCGATGAGGACGCGGTCCCCCACCTTCAAGAAAGGCCAGGGTCCGGCAGCCAACCGGGATGCCACGATTGCCTGGAGGGCAGTAATCTCGGCGTCATCGACCACAACCGGCGTCCTGCCGATGCCCACAATCTGGAGGACACGCGGGATCTGCAAGATCCGAAGCTGCTCAGTCGGATGGAACCGTGCGAACACGTAGCCGGGGAACAGCGGAGATTCGATTTCCTCCCGGTAACGGGGCCGGCGGCGGCGGTACACGGGGAGGAATTCCTCGTATCCCCTGATTCGCAGAATCGACGCCGCGGCCGTTTCGCAATGTGATCGAACCCGGATCGCGTACCAGGGTCGGCTCGAAGTCGTTGTCGCGTATGAACCGACAAAGACGGTGCTCGAGTTCATAGGAGAATTCACACGAATGCCTCTTCCCCGGAATGGGGAACCGCGGCAGGCTACCGCCCTTTTTGAGTATTTCTCCGTACGCTCTGTGTAGTACTGGCTACGAAGACTTACCATTACTGCTATGAGGGTGATGATCTCTGGATTGCCAACCTTTGTCAATACAGTTCCCCTCGTCGATGGCGTAACGTTACCAGTAACAATGGTCAGCACCACCGACCGGTTTATAGTAGTCAGATCCTAAACTCGTATTGCAGGATCACTGTCTTACAGGGAAAGAGTCGCCAGCAAAGCCACAACTCAAACGTGCTATCGTTTTTTGCGTGTTTGACAGACATCTGTCAAGCAGAGGGTGACGGGATTTCGGCAGACGGCCGGCACACGACGGGAAAGGTGCTTGTTGCGGTGGCGGTCTGCGAGTACTCAGGCCGGGACGCTCTGACCGAACGACGGCAGCCCGCTGGCCAAGGAAAGGTCCTTTCGAATGCTGATCGCTCGCGCAACCTCGCCTGCGATATGCTCCTGCAGGCCCACAACGTCCTTAATCGAATCGCGGTACATATGGGACCAGAGAACAGAGCCATTCTCGACCTTGATCAGCCGCACAGACACGCGAACCGTGTTCTGAGATCTCCGGCTGCCCCCTTCGAGAATTGCGTACACGCTGAATTGCCTCGCAACTTCGCGAACGCCCGACGCCTTCGGATGCGAGGGTACGCCAGCGTGCCAGGCCAACACTTGGAGGCCAGTGAGCTCATTCAATGCGTGGACCAGTTCTTCGGTAAAACCACGATTGAATGATTCGCTCCACTTGCCAAAACTCGCAAACGGCGACACCGCGATCGACCTGCTGACCGAATGGGGACCCATGCGTGACGGCGAAGACGCACTCCCGGCTGGCACTCTGCTGATCACAGGGGAGTAGCACCGGGGGGGCAACTCGATCACGAGAACGTCCTCAGTGCCTGCGGATGCGTAATACGTCCTCAGCTTGGCTCGCACCCGGGATGCCTGAACACGGACGATCGGGTCCACCCGTGGATCGAATGACTCGGGTTTGCCAAACACTTCTCTGCCGATCTGCTGCTCTGTAAGAGTTGCCGCGGAATCCTGAAGCGCCCGCTCCACCACAAAGGACAAGAAGCGGCTCAGTTGTGCTGCGGCCGCGAAGGTGCGGCTCGCCAGAATCTTCTCGAGTTGGTTCCGGACCGAGTCTCGAGAGACGCCGATCGAAATTGCGCGCTGGGTCTGAGCCATCTGCATGTCACTTCCCCGCCCGATCTCCGTCCGTTCATGCGGCCCCCGCCCATTCGCGAACTCCAGACCCCAATTGGGTCTGCGTGTTAGTATGCGAGTGCCCCCCGCAAATGTCAATCGCTTTGCCGTACTGACAGTACTGATATCTTATGAATTACAGCGCCGGGTACGTATAGAACTAATCTGGGGCGAGGTGCTGAAAACTATGATAAGCCATTTGGAATCAGCAGCCCGGGCCTTTTCCGCCAAACCGTCGCCGACTGCCGCGCAGCAGGGTTTGTTTCGATCACCGGCCCGGCTGCTCTCGCACCGCCCTCCGAATCCGCGTCAGCCTCTGTTACGATGCCTGTTTAGCAGGAAACGGCTCCAGTCTCAATCACAAGCCGCCCAAACGAAACCGCTCGACTTTGCACACCACCACGTGATTCCGGCAGCGTAAGCTCCGCTGAACGGATTCGCGTCGTGCGCCCCTCCTTGCGAACATTCCGGCACCGCGCGATCGCGCAGGACGAACTCTCCGGGTGATAAGATCCGCTTCGAGTGTTTCTATGAACCGCATACTCGGCACGTCATTGCTGTTGCAGGCCGTGTTCCTGCCGGCCGCAACCGGCCAGACGCCGCCCGTCGAGATGACGGCGCAGCAGGATCACGAGCGGCTCATGCACCTGCTCGGCATCCAGTCCATCCGGCCCGGCGTGAACGGCATGAATCCGAAAGCGCCGGACTACGCCAACTACGACGAGTCGAAAGCCAATCCGTATCCCGGCCTCCCCGACTCGCTGCGGCTCGAGAACGGCAAGCCGGTCAAGAACGCAAAAGCGTGGTGGAAGAAGCGGCGGCCCGAAATCCTCGAGGATTTCGACCGTGAAGTCTACGGGCGCGTGCCCGCCGAGACGCCGGGTATGAAGTGGGAGGTCACCAGCACGTCTCAAGAGACGAACGGCGGCGTGCCGGTGATCGTCAGGAAGCTCGCCGGGCACGTGGACAATTCTTCGTACCCGCTCGTCAGTGTCGATATCCAGCTCACGCTCACCACTCCGGCGAATGCGAAAGGGCCCGTGCCGGTAATCATGGAGTTCGGGTTCGGCGGCTTTCCTCCGGGCCGCATGCCTCCGCGCGTGCCGATCCCTCCGCCGCCCCCGGGCCCCACGTGGCAGAAGCAGGTGCTTGACCGGGGCTGGGCCTCAGCGAGCATCGTCGCCAACAGCATCCAGGCGGATAACGGAGCCGGGCTGACGCAGGGAATCATCGGTCTCGTGAACAAGGGGCAGCCGCGCAAGGTGGACGACTGGGGCGCGTTGCGCGCCTGGGCATGGGGCGCAAGCCGCGCGTTGGATTATTTCGAGACTGACAAATCCATCGACGCGAAGCGGGTCGGCATCACGGGCCACTCGCGCTACGGCAAAGCGGCGCTCGTTACCATGGCGTACGATTCACGCTTCGCCATCGCCTACGTCAGTTCCTCGGGCGAGGGCGGCGCGAAACTGCACCGCCGCAACTGGGGCGAATTAGTGGAAAACGTCGCGGGCTCGGGTGAGTATCACTGGATGGCCGGGAACTTCATCAAGTACGCCGGGCCGCTTCACTGGAATGACCTGCCGGTAGATTCTCACGAGCTGATCGCGCTGTGCGCGCCGCGGCCAGTCTTCATCGGCGCTGGCGTGACGAACGGCGATGGATGGGTGGACGCGAAAGGCATGTTCCTCGCCGCAGCCGGCGCCGGACCGGTCTACCGCCTGCTCGGCAGGAAGGACATGGGTACGAGTGAGTTTCCGCCGGTTGAGACCGGGCTGCTCGATGGCGACATCGCCTTCCGCCAGCACAGCGGCGGGCACACGCCGGGTCCGAACTGGCCGTATTTCCTCGAATTCGCCGCGCGATATCTGAAGGCCGGGGCGAAGTAGTGCTGTGAGCGTCGCTCGCGCTTCGGGTGGTTTTCCGAGCCGCGACCGTGAGGGAGTCGGCCAGGCCCCGGATATGACGAAGCGCAGAGCCACCCTGTCCGATGCAGAACCAGGAGCATCGGCGGCTGGTCTGCGTTGCGCTTGCCCGCTTCATCCGAATGCTCTTTCAAGCGGCGCCGCACGCCCTCTGTGGCGCACACTTCCGTGGGCGTGGTTGTATGATTGCTGCTGGAACGAACCTGACCCGCCCGGCAGGAATCGCCGGCGGGTGCACGACCACACCGCAATGACCTCCAAAGAACGACTCATGACGGCCCTCCATAAGGAGAAGCCGGACCGCCTCCCCGTCAGTGTGCACCAATGGCAGGACTACCACCTCCAGGAGCACCTCGGCGGCATATCCGCGCTCGAGGCGTTCCGCCGCTTCGGCATGGACGCGCAGATTCAATACTTCGCCGATATGGGGCAGTTCTGGCTCGTCGCGGCCGACTTCAGCAGGTTCTCAACCGCCGACTGGCGCGACGAAGTCGATGTCATCAGCGATGACCCGGACAATCGCATCTGCCATCACACCATCTACACGCCGGGCGGAACGCTGACGTACAAAACGGCCGGCGACCGCAAGACCACCTGGATCACGGAATACCTCATCAAGCGCGACGAGGACGTGGATCTGATCGAGAAGTTCATGCCGGTTCCAATGCTCGACCGCGCCCCCGTTCAACGGCTCTATGACGAGGTCGGCGACCGCGGCATCCTTCGCGGTTTCGTCTGGGGCGACCAGGCCGGCTGCTGGCAGCACGCCTGCTGTCTCATGGACGTGAGCGAGCTGATATTCCGATGCCACGACGACCCGGCCTGGGTGCACCGCCTGCTCTCGGTCCTGCTCGGGAAGAAGCTGCGTTTCATCGAATCACTTGCGGGCGCGCGCTTCGACGTCATCGAAACCGGCGGTGGCGCGGCGTCCTCCACCGTGATCTCGCCCAAGCTGCACAGGGAGTTTTGCGTGCCGTACGACCGCCGTCTCCACGATGCGGTCCACACCTTCGGCTTCCTCGTGAGCTACCACACGTGCGGCGGCACGCTCGGCATCGAAGAACACATCATCGCCAACGGCGCCGACATCTCGGAGACGCTCGCGCCGAAGAGCATCGGAAGCAACCAGGAGCCGCGGGACTTCAAACGAAAAGTCGCGGGAAGGCTGGCGCTGATCGGCGGCGTCGATCAGCACAATGTCGTCACCGCGGGCACGCCGGAGCTGATCCGCTCGACCGTTCACGACTTGTTTGAAGCCGTGGGCGCCGATGGCGGCTACGTCTGCTCGCTCAGCGATCACTTCTTTCACGCGCCCGCCGCGAACCTGCGTGCGTTCGCCGATGCCGCGCGCGAATGCGTGTACGCGTGACAGTCATCGGTGAACCGGCTGCAGTCACGCTCTGCTGAAAAGTCAGAAAGACGAAAGCCGCCTCCCGACTTGTGTCAGCAGGCGGCCTCTCCTCGCGGCGTGGCAGATCCTCCCATACGAGGCCGTACCAGTTGCACGGACTGGCCGGTGGAGCGAGCAAGAACTCTTCAGCCTGCAATTGGCGATGTCTAAGGCGCTTTCACCTTTCGCACCTCTTCGGCGACCGCCGTGTGCGCGGTCCGCGCCCTTGGCGAGGCCCTCGCGAATGGTCTGCGCTGCCTGGGATGCTACGGCGCCGGGAGGGTGAACACGCTTGCCGAGATTGTCGGCGGGGCGGCACTGGCCGGTGAAATCTCCCTGGCAGCGGCCATTTCATCCGACGATTGGCTGCCGAGCCACGAAAGATTAGGCCGAAACGGATAAACAGTGTAAAATTTCCGGAATATGCAGATGCGCCAGCCGAGAGCCCGCTCAGGCCGGCGGCACGTCTGCAAGAACCTCACCGCTCTCGAGCCTAGCCGCGCCTTCTGTGCCGGACCGCTCGCTCGAGACGCGCATGGAAAAGGTGTATGATGCGATTCCTGAATATGAAACGTCCCCCCTGCGTCCCGGCGGTGCTGCTGGCGGCGCCGCTCCTGTTGCTGCTGAGTTCAGTGCTCGTCGCCCAGCAGACCTATGTTCCCCGATACGATGCCTACGTCGGCTACGCGTTCCTCGACAGTCCGAAGGTCAACCTGTTCGAAAACGGCTTTGCGGCGCAGATCGGCTTCCGGCCGAAAACCTGGTACTCATTCGGGTTCGACTACAGCCTGTCGGCCGGCGATCTCCGGATCACGCCGGGTCTCCTGCCGACGGCACTGCAGCAAACGCTGGGCGCGCAGCTTGCCGCACTCGCGGCGGCGGGTCGGCTTCCAGCCGGGTATCAACTGGTAGTTCCGGCGCACTCGACGACACAGACCTTCGCGGTGGGCCCGCAACTGGCGTACCGCCACTTCACGCACGCGACGCTGTTCCTGCGGCCGGTCTTCGCCGGAGCGATCCACGAGACCGCGACGCCCAAGCCCCAAGACCCGATCGCGGCGGCGATTGTCCAGGGACTGACCCCCAAGGGAAAAAAGACGGACACGGTGGGCTTCGTCGGATTCGGCGGCGGGTTCGACATCCTGTTCTCGAAGCACGTCGCGCTGCGGACGCAGGCCGACCTGGTTTGGGACCACCTGTTCAACGACATCCTCGCGCAGGGGCGCTACACGGTGCGGTTCTCGGTGGGGCCGGCGTTCAACTTCGGCAAGAACATCGCCAAGTAACGCGGCCGGACACGCGGCTCGCCCGCCTGGTCCCGTGACGATGCAATCGCGCCGCGGGCTTCTCAGCCGGCCACGGCCGAAACCAACGCGTGTGAGCCGAGGAGGGACTGGCCGCCGTCGCACACGCAGATTGCGCCGGTGATGAAGGACGCGGCGTCCGAGCAGAGGAAGAGGGCGAGGCCGGCGATTTCGTCCCTGGTTCCGAAGCGCCCGAGAGGAATCGCAGCCATGGCGCGGCGGCGTGCTTCTTGGCCGGGCGCGAGGCGGCGGATGCCTTCCGTGTCGTCGATGGGGCCGGGCGAAATCACGTTGACGCGCACGCCCGACGAGGCCCACTCAATGGCGAGTGTCTTCGAGAGCGTGTCCACGCCGGCCTTAGCCGCGCCCACGTGGGCCTGATACGCGGCCGGCATGAACGCGAAGGTGGCGGAGATGCTGATGACCGAGGCGCCCGGTTTACGCAGCCAGTCGAAGGCGGCGCGGCAGGTGTTGAATGTGCCGAGCAGGTCGATGTCCACCACCGCCTTGAAGCCGTTGGCGGACATGCCCATGACCGGGGCAGGGAAGTTGCCCGCCGCCCCGCACACGAGGATGTCGATGAGACCGTACTCCTGCGCTGTCTTGCGGATTGCGGCTTCGACCTCGCCGTAGTTGCGGACGTCGCCCGCCACGCCGAGCGCCTCGCCGCCGGCGGCGCGGATGCCCTCCGCCGCCCGCTCGAGTTTCTCCGCGGTGCGGCCCATGAGCGCGACTTTCGCGCCGTGTTGGGCGAAACGCTCGGCGATGCGGAGGTTGATCCCGCTGCCTCCGCCGGTGATGAATGCCACCTTGCCTGCGAGCAGGTGATCTTGAAAGACGCGGGCCATGGGTAGTCTCTTCGTGAAAACAGCTTTCAGAGAACGGCTTTCAGCAATCGGCTCTCAGCGAACAGCTCTCAGCGAACAGCTTTCAGCGAACGGCAGCGGGTCCACTGCTGATCGCGGAATGCTGATCGCTGACCGCTGCGGCCGGGCAAGTCTCACTCGGCGCCTCGAGCGGCTCCGGTCCACTGCCAGCCGGCGAAGGTTTCGCGCAGCCTGGACTTCTGCATCTTTCCCACCGAAGTGCGGGGAATCTCAGGCACAAAGACGAAGGCATCGGGCAGTTGCCAGGAGCTGAAGGACGCGGCGAGGTGAGCCCTGAGCTCCTCGGCGGTCGCAGTGCAGCCATCCTTCAACACCACGGCAGCGAGCGGCCGCTCCTGCCACCTGGGATGGGGCACGGCGATGACGGCGGCCTCGCGGACCGGGGGGTGGCCCACCAGTGCATTCTCGAGGTCCACAGAGCTGATCCACTCGCCGCCGGACTTAATCAGGTCCTTCGTGCGGTCGGTGATCTTGACATAGCCGTCCGGGTCGATGGTGACCACATCACCGGTACGGAACCAACCGCCGCCGGTCCAACACTGCATGTTGCCGGTGTGGCTGAAGTAGCCGGCCGCCACCCACGGGCCGCGCACCTGGAGTTCGCCCATGCTCTCGCCGTCCCAGGGCACCTCCCGGTCACCGGACATGGCGCGAATCTCCATGAACGGCACCTGCGAACCCTGCTTGGCGCGGATGGCAAGGCGCTGTTCGGCGGGCCAATCGGCCATGTAGCTCCTGGGGATGCTGACCGTTCCGACCGGTGTCAGCTCGGTCATGCCCCAAGCCTGCCGAACCGCAATACCGAGGCGATCGAAGGTCTGGACCATCGCCTGCGGCAGCGCCGCGCCGCCGACCACGGCCAAGAGGTCCGGCGGGAGCTTCCATCGCCCCGGCTGCCTTTCGAGAAGATCCAGAACGCCGAACCAGACGGTGGGGACACCGGCGGTGCGCGTGACCCCTTCGCTCTCCAGCAATTCGAGCAGGCTCGCGGCATCCAGGTGGGGCCCGGGCAGCACCTGCTTCATGCCAACCATGGTTGCTGCGTACGGAATGCCCCATGCGTTGACGTGGAACATGGGCACGACGGGGAGGACGCAGCCGGTCTGCGAGAGGGCGAAGACATCCGGGAGAGCGATGCAGAAGGAGTGCAGGACGAGAGCGCGGTGTGAATAGACGACTCCCTTGGGCACGCCGGTGGTGCCGGTGGTGCCGGAGGTGTAGCAGATCATTGCGGCGTCGTATTCGTTCAGTTGCGGGAAGCGGTAGCCTTCGCTGCCGCGCTCGAGGAACTTCTCGTAGTCCTCGCAGCCGGCGGGCACCGGCTGGCCCGTGGTGGGAACAACGAGAACGCGTTCGACGGGCGCCCGTGCGCGCAGTTTCTCGTACACCGGGAGGAGCGAGTCGCTGACAATGAGCAACGTGTCGCCAGCCTCCTTGATGATGTAGGCGAGGTCATCGGGGTGGAGCCGTGGGTTCAGCGTGTGCACGACACGGCCGGAGGCCGGGATGCCGAAGTAGGCTTCGAGGTGCCAGGCGTCGTTCCACATGAGCGTGGCGACGCGCTCTCCCGGGCCGACGCCGGCCGCGTCGAGTGCGCCGGCGAGGAGGCGCGAACGCCGGGCAAGATCGGCATACGTCGAGCGGCGCAGGCTCCGGTCGGGGAGCCGGCTGACGATTTCGACAGGCCCGAACAGCCTGCCGGCACGCTCCAGGATCGAGGTCAGCGTCAGGGGGAACTGCATCATTGTGCTCAGCATGAGTACCCTTCGAAAAGGAGTGTTTTCCGATTTAATGCGGCGCGCTTACGAAGCGGCCCGGGAGGATTGTTGCTCGGGCTCCTCCCAGACGACCGGCCGACCCTGTCTACGCCAGCTTTCGACGGCGGAGAGGTAGCGCGATTCGAGCCACGCGCGCCGGCCCGCACTACGGCTCTCGCCGGCCGCACCTCACCCCGGGCAGGTGCCCCGAGGTGGTAGCCGTCCCGTCCCGTCCCGATCTGGTCGCAGCGAAGAACTGCGGCCCCTCTTTGCGGCGCCCCCTCAGACGCCACTTGCGATTTTAACTTACCCGTGGGTAAAATACCAGCAGTCGCACCGGGTGTCAACATCCTCGGGCAAGCTGGGTATGCCGAAAAACGCCTTGGCCGCTCAATCGCACTTACGAGCTTTCTCCAGCCGGCGCCGCGATCCGGCGGCCAAGCGCGAGGCGATTCTCACCACAGCCGCGCAGCTTTTCCTCGAAAAGAGCTACGGGCGGACGTCGATGAACGACGTGGCCGAGCGCCTGAAGATCACCAAACCCGCGCTCTACCACTATTTTCGCAACAAAGAAGAGATCCTCGTCGAGTGCTACCGGGTGGGGACGGCCATGGTCGGCGAGATGCTGAACCAGACTGCGGCCGGTTGCGGAACGGGCTTGGAAAAGGTAGAGGCGTTCATCGAAGCCTACGCGACCGTGATGACGAAAAACTTCGGGCGCTGCCTGATGCGGCTGGACGAAGGCGATTTATCGGCCGCGGCGCAGGCTGAAGTGCGGGCGCGAAAGAAGCAGATCGACCGCCGGCTGCGGTCCTTCGTCGAGGAGGGGATCGCGGATGGATCGGTGACGCCGTGCGACGCGAAGATCGCGGCGTTCTCGATTGCGGGCGCGGTGAACTGGATGTGCATGTGGTACGAGCCGAACGGGCCGATGTCCGCGGAGGAAATCGCGGGCCAATTTGCGCGCACCCTGACACAGGGAGTGGCGCGGCGGAACTATCAGGAGTCACAAGAATGAGCGCGAATGCTGTATTGACGCGGGCATCGGAGGGCGCATCGTCGCCCCGCCGGGCGCCATTGATTCTGATCCGCAAGGCGGCGGTGCTGGGCGCCGGGACCATGGGGTCCCGCATCGCGGCGCATTTGGCGAACGCCGGGCTGCAGGTGGTGCTGCTCGACATTCCGAAACAGGGCGGAGTGCGAAGCGCCATCGCGGCGGGAGCGCTCGAAGCGTTGAAAAAGGCCAAGCCGGCGGCATTTTTCGACCCGGCGCTCGCGGCGAACGTCGTGACCGGCAACTTCGACGATGACCTGGGCCTGCTGGCGGAGTGCGACTGGGTGGTGGAGGCGGTGACGGAGAACCTCGCCATCAAGCAGGCGCTGCTCGACAAGGTGTCGCCGCACCTGAAGCCGGATGCCCTTTTCACCACGAACACGAGCGGGCTGCCGGTGGCCTCGATTGCCGCGAAGATGCCGCAGAACATCCGGCGGCGCTGGTTCGGCACGCATTTCTTCAACCCGCCGCGGTACATGCGGCTGGTGGAGATCATCGCGACACCGGAGACGGACGCGGCTATTGTGGAGGCGTTCTCCGAGTTCGCGGACATCCGGCTCGGCAAGGAGGTTGTGTTCGCCCGGGATACGCCGAACTTCATCGCGAACCGGATCGGCGTGTTTACGATGCTCGAGGCGGTGCGGCTGATGCAGGAAGAGGATCTCACGGTGGAGGAGGTGGATGCGCTCACCGGGTCCGCAATCGGCTGGCCGCGAACGGGGACGTTCCGCCTGGCGGATCTGGTGGGGCTGGACGTACTGGCGCACGTGGTCTCCAACTTCCCGCGCACGCACGCGGAAGGCGGACGGGAAGTCAGCATTCCGCCGTTCATTCAGGCGATGCTCGAGCGCAAGTGGATCGGAGACAAGGCCGGCCAGGGGTTCTATCGAAAGGAGAAGGGCGCGGACGGAAAGGACGTCCGGATTGCGCTCGACTGGAAAACGCTCGAATACAAGCCGGCGGCAAAGGTCAACCTGCCATCCCTCGAGATGGCAAAGAACGCCGAGCAACTGCCGGAGCGGCTGCGGCAACTCCTGAAGGGGGACGTGAAGAGGGACAAGGCTGCGCGGTTCCACTGGCGGCTGCTTTCGGGGCTGTGGAATTACGCGGCGGAGTGCCTGCCGGAGATCGCGGGCGACGCTTCGAGCGTGGATCGCGCCATGCGAGCCGGATTCAACTGGGAACTGGGCCCGTTCGAGATGTGGGACGCGGTGGGCGTTCCCCAGACGGTGGGGCGCATAAAGGCCGCGGGCGAGCCGTTGAGTGCGGTGGCCGAACGGCTGCTCGAGACCGGAGGAGAGGCTTGGTATCGCGAAAACGGCGTCGAGTGCTTCGATCCGAACACGGGCGCCTATCGGCCGGTCGCGGTTCCCGAGGGCATCGCGCGGGTGGCGACCTTCCGGGCAAAGAGTGGCGTCATCCGGCAGAACGCCGGGGCATCGCTGGTGGATCTGGGCGACGCCGTGGCCTGCATCGAGCTGCACTCGAAGAAGGACGCGATCGGGGAGGACATCGTCCGGCTGGTCACGGAAGTTCTCAATCCTGCGAGCGATGTAGTGCGGAACTTCTCGGGATTCGTGATCAGCGGCGATTCGGCAAACTTCTCCGTGGGCGCGAACCTGCTGCAGTTGCTGCTGAGCGCTCAGGAGGGCGAATGGGATGAGATCGACCGCGCCATTCGGGCGTTCCAGGGCATGACCGCCGCGATCAAGTTCTGCCCGCGGCCGGTGGTGGTTGCGCCGTTCGCCTTCTGCCTGGGAGGCGGCGCCGAGATGAGCATCCACGCCGTGCGGCGGCAAGTGCACGCCGAGCTGTACATGGGCCTGGTGGAAAGCGGCGTGGGGCTGGTGCCTGCGGGCGGAGGCTGCAAGGAGATGACGCTGCACGCGCTGGAGGCGGCGGCCTCGGTTCGGGACGGCCTGAAGGCGGAATCGGTGGAGACGTTCACGGCGCTGCGCCACAACTTCGAGACCGTGGCCATGGCGAAGGTTTCCACGTCGGCGTTCGAGGCGCGCCGGTTGGGGTTCGTGTCCGGCGGCGACCGGATCACGATGAACCGGGAGCGCCTGGTGAACGATGCGAAAGAGCTGGCGTTGAGCATCGCCGACTCGGGCTACTCTGCGCCCGTGCCGCGCAAGGACATCCCCGCGCCGGGTGAGAACATCCTGGCGACGCTGAGGCTGGGCGTGAGAATGATGCGCGAAGGCGAGTACATCAGCGACCACGACGTGAAGGTGGCCAACTGGGTGGCCTACGTCCTGTGCGGGGGCAAGGTGACTCCGGGCACGCCGGTGAGCGAGCAGTACCTGCTCGACCTGGAGCGGGAGGCCTTCCTGTCGCTCTGCGGCGAAAGCAAGACGCAGGAGCGGATCGCCTTCACGCTCAAGACGGGCAAGCCATTCAGGAACTGACCAGACAGGGGTCGCCCGCTGGGGTGCACGGGCGCCAGGCTGACGGCCACCGTCCTGGCCGAAGTGCGGCATCGCGCGGGCTTGAAGCATCCATCCCGAGACACTTCACCACCGTGGTCCTGTGTGTCCCGGATGGCGCGTCAACGGATCAGCCCGGATAGATGCGGCGTTTCGCCGCGTCGTACGCCATGCGCGTGCCGCGCGTCCACGATTCGTCGGCCATCAGGCAGGCGACGGCGTGCTGGTAGCCGGCATCAATCGGCGCGGCGGGCGCCTTGCGGCTGCGGAGACACTCGAGCCAGTTCCTCATGTGCGGCGTGCTCTCCATCTCGGGGATGCGCGCGCCGCGTGCGATGCTGTCAGGCTCGTCCTCCTGTCCGGTGAGCACCCAGGGTTTGTCCCATTCGGTTGCGTCCATGACGCCGCGCGTGCCGAAGAACTTCAGGAAGCTGTTCGAGTCGGTTCCGAAGCTGGTGTTGTAGCGGACCAGGAAGCCGTCGTACTCGAGCAGAGCCTCAAACGAATCCGGCGCGGTGCGCGCGTCTTTCCACCGGTAGATGCCGCCGAGGGCGGTGACGCGCCTGGGGAACTGAGCGCCGGTGACGAAGTGGACCAGGTCCACGAAGTGGCTCATGAACCCGGTCTGCGGGCCGAGAGAGAATTCGCGATAACCGTACCAGGCCGTGTACTGGTCGGCGTTCCAGGGCCGGTATCTGCGGTTCAGAAGAAAAGCTTTCCAATCGACGTCCGCTTCCTGGATGGGGCGTTGGCCGTAGCGGTGCCAGTAGGGCCGGTAGGAATTCCTGGACTGCTCGATTTTGAAGATCTTCCCCAGCCCGCCCGACTGGACAAACGCCCGGCCGGCCACCGAACTCGCGAAGCTGCGCACCTGCGTGCCCACCTGCACGACGCGGCCCGACTGCTTCACCGCGTCCACGGCCTCCACGAGCTCCTTCATGTTCATCGCGAGGGGCTTCTCGACGTACACATCCTTGCCGGCCCGGACGGCATCGCGAAGCATGGTGCAGTGCAGGTGGTCGGGCGCGGAGATCACCACGGCGTCCACGTCCTTCATCGCCAGCACGTCCTGGTAGTGCACGAGCATCTTCGGCTCGCGGCCGGCCGCTTGCTGAATGGAGGCGGCCGCCTTTTCGCGTTGCTGCCGCCAGGTGTCGCACACGACGGTGATGCCGGTGTTCGTCCCGGCCAGGTGAGGGAGAAGCTCTCCGATGAGGCCGCGGTCGCCACAGCCGATCACCGCGACGGACAACCGGTCGTTCGCTCCGAGCGCGCGCGGGCGGCCGAGGGCGGTGACGGAAGCTCCGGCAACAAATGCGCGCCGGCTGATGTTCGAGTCGTTCATGTGCTCGATCCTCGCTTCGGAGTATACTCCGAACGCTAGGACTCCTCATGAACGACACGACCCACATCAACTCTTCGCGGCGGGATTTCCTGCGCGGCGCCGCGGGCGTGGCAACCGCGGCCGCTCTCAGCACGCCGGCGCGGGCCGGCGCAGCGTACCAGCTCGGATGCCAGACGCTGCCGTACCGCGCGCTGCCGATGGCCAGGGCGCTCGAAGGAATTCAGAAGGCCGGCTACAAATACGTGATGCCCCACTACACGCACGCCGGCAAGGACGTGTTCACTCCCGGACTGCCGGCGGGCGAGCTCGAGGGCCTGAAGCGGATGTTCTCCGACGCCGGGCTCACGCCATTCTGCCGCTTCGCCGGCTTCTCGGTGGAGTACAACACTCCGAAGGCGGGAGAGATCTTCCGCAAGGAGCTGGACCTGTGCGTCGAGTTCGGCATCCGCACCGTGGTGGGCATCGGTCCCTGGAGTTACGACAAGTTCCCGACCGTGCCCAAGCGCGCCCGCGACTGGGACAAAGAAGTGGCCGCGTACTTCGCGTTCCTCGAGCCGGTGGTGAAATACGCCGAAACGATCGGAGTGACGATCGCGATGAAGCCGCACACTGGCATCACCGCCACCGCAAGAGCCTGTATGCAGGTACTGAAGCGCATCCCGTCCGAGCGCCTGAAGATCTGCTGGGACGCCGGAAATGTGTCGTTCTATGAGGGCATCCAGCCGGATCCCGACCTGCCCGACCTGGCGCCCGACGTGAAGGCCGTGTGCATCAAGGACCACAAGGGACTGCGCGGCGATGCGAATTTCCCCGTGCCCGGAGCGGGGCAGGTGGACCACGACCTGATGTTCCGCGTTCTGTTCGGCGCGAAGTTCCGCGGCCCCATTGCCGTGGAGCGCGTAGATGGGACCGGGGACGCCGAGAAGATGCCGGCGGAACTCATCGACGAGCGACTGACCGCGGCGCGCAGCTTCCTGGTTCCGATCCTCGACAAATACGCGCGAGCCTGAGGCGAGGTGAGCGATGCGAGTTTTCGATCACGTCGGCGTGCCGACTGAAGTGAAGCACGAAGGGGAGCTGTATGTTCCCGAGACCAAGGTATGGGTGACGGACCCGCTGCGGGATCCCCAGCGCATCGAATGGCTGCGGTATGAGCCGGACACGCCGGTCGAAGGACCGGTGAGAGAGTTGCCGCACATCGCGTTTCGCGTGGACGATCTGGAGCACGAGATGGAAGGCGCCGAGATCCTACTCGGACCGTTTCAGGCCACCGAAACGGTTCGTGTCGTCTTTGTGCTGAAGGACGGCGCCATCTTCGAGTTCATGCACAACTCGGCCGAGGGCCACTGGTTCCCCGGCGGCGAGTGAGCGCCGCCAGTGGGACAGGCCTCCTGGCCTGTCGCTGGACTCTCTACATTTTTGGTGAGGACTCTGCGCCTCGCGGTTCACTATCTTGGAGTCGTCCGCCACCAAGCCCGAAGGGCGAAAGATCATAGCCCACGGCGCAAGCCGTTGGGAACACATCGGTCGGCCACCTAGCCCCGAAGCGGGGCGTAAGTCTATGCCACGCAGCTTTTCCAAGAGGAATTCCTGACATTGCTGAGGAAGCATGGCATAGCATACGATGTGCGCGACCTCTGGGGCTGAGACCAGCCTTTCGCCCCGTTCCGGGGTTCGCTATCCCTAACACGCTATTCCACACGGCTCACGCCGTGGGCTAGTATCTTTCGCCCTTCGGGCTTGAAAAGTGTAGAAAGTCCAGAGACAGGCCAGGAGGACAGCCCAGGAGGCCTATCCCACTCACTTCGCCGGTTTGGCGGGCGCCGCGGCCTGCTTGAAATCGGCTCCGGTGTGGCCGCTCATCATGTTGTTCTGCATCCTGACGGCGCCGGCTGCGGCGAGCGTGTAGACACCGTAGCGCTGCGTGCCGCCGGTGGCGCGGGTTTCGGCGATCTTGTTGCCCTCGAGCACGGTGCCGGTCACCTGGGGCGCAACATAGAAGCCGTAGCCTTCCTTCGCACCGCCATTATCGACAACCGTGTTCGAGCGGAACGTGTTGCGGTGGCCGCTGTTGGCGAAGCTCTCGTCACGGAAATAAACGCCCGTCTGCCCGTTCCGGGCGATCGTGTTGCCGGAGAACTCGTTATCCGTGTCCTTGTGCCCGATCGAGATGCCGAACCGCCCGTTGTTCTCAATCCGGTTATCGGCGAACTTCCCGTGACGCACTCTCCAGCACAGGAACAGCCCTACGTCCCCGTTGTCGTGAAGCCGGCAATTCTCGACCAGCGGGTTCGCGCTGCCGGTGCCCGGATGGACGCCGAAGCCCGCATGGCCGTGCGATTCGCAGTTCAGCACCTGCACGTTCTCTGAGATCTGGAAAGAGATGCCGTCGCCGTTGTAGTTGCGCGCTTCGCAGTTTCGGACCGTGGCGTTCCGGACGTTGTAGAAGTAGATTGCGCCGCCGCGGCAGCCGTCCAGATACTCGTTTTCGGCGCGATTGCCGTCCACAATCACGTCCTCGAACACCACGTTCCCGGCGTCCATCGCGCAGAGGATCGGGAACGTGTTCCGCACGCGCGCGTTGTGGCTCCCCCGGTCGTAATCGCGAACCGTAATCGGGTCGATGCGCAGGAACTGGCCTTCCACGCCGACCACCGACGCTACGCTGACGTCCCATCCCGACTTCTGCACATCGTCGAAGACGGTGATGCCCATACCGGCGTGGAATTTGCCGGGCTCTTCGACGGCGAGGAGGTGTTCGCCGTAGTCGCCGTCTTCAGCGAGCAGGCTCTCGACGCCGCGGCCCTTCTTCAGGATGGTCTGGCCCGCGGCACCCTTCACGGTGACGCCGGACGGGATCAGCAGGCTGTCTTCCATCAGGTACGTGCCGGGCCCGATCGAGAGCGTGTCGCCCGCGCGCAGCATGGCCGCGGCTTTCCGAAGCGCCGCGCTATCGGCGCCGACCACGTCGGCAGTCCCGGACTGCGCCACGGTAATCGTCCGGGGACCGCTGGTATTCGTCCGGGCGCAGGATGTCGTCGCAACCGCAGCGAGCACCAGAGCAATACCGGCCAAGGCCGGAGTGGAAAGCCGCATGGGTATTCTCCTCACGTGGCGAGTCTACAGGAAGCCGCCGGGCGCGGGCAAGGGCGGTGTCCGGTCGGCGGCGCGACATAGCGTCTAACGGGACGTGGTTGAAGCAGCGCGTTCGAAGCTGGTAGAGTTCTGTTGAGATTGAATCGCCGAAGCTTTCTGCACTCCTTGCTGGCGGCCCCGAGCCTGCCAGTATTCCGGGATGTCACCAGGCAATCGCGGGTGGACTTCCGCTGCCAGGGTAGCCCGACGTCACAGAAGTACCTCATCGAAACGATGCCCGGCGGCGTCGCGATGCTGGACTACGATGGCGACGGGTGGCTCGACCTGTACTTTGTGAACGGGGCGAAGCTCGAAGACCCGCAGCCGCCCGGGAAGCAACCGGACAAATCGGATCCCGCGTTCTGGAATCGCCTGTACCGCAACAACCGCGACGGCACGTTCACGGATGTCACCGGGAAGGCCGGCGTGCGCGGCCACTCCTACGGCATGGGTGTGGCTGTGGGCGACTACGATAACGACGGCCGGCCGGACATCTACGTCACGAACTTCGGCCGGAACATCCTTTTTCGCAACAATGGGGACGGCACCTTTACGGACGTGACGGAGAAGGCAGGTGTCGCGGGCGGCGGATGGTCATCGAGCGCGTGCTGGGTGGACTACGACCGCGACGGCTGGCTGGACCTCATCGTCACCCGCTACCTGGAGTGGGACTTCAACAACAACCCGTGGTGCGGGCCGAAAGACCCGCCCGGCTACCGCGGATACTGCCACCCGGCCACGTTCAAGACGGTGGGCCACCTGGTGTTCAAGAACAACCGCGACGGCACCTTCCGCGATGTATCGAAGGAATGCGGCCTCGGCGCCGTGCCGGGTTACGGGCTCGGCATCGCATTCAACGATTACGATCACGACGGCTGGCCCGACATCCTGATCGCGAACGACAACATCCCCGAGCAGCTCTTCCACAATCTCGGGAACGGCAAATTCGAGGAAGTAGCCCTCGAGCTGGGGCTGGCCTACGACGAGGACGGGCACACGTTTTCCGGCATGGGCGCCGATTTCAACGACTACGACAACGACGGCTGGCCGGACGTCTTCATCGGCGCGCTCGCGAACGAGAAATACGCACTGTTCAAGAACCGCAAAGGGATCTTCGAATACGCCAGCGGGCCGAGCGGAGTCGGGAGAATTACGTCTACGCACTCGGGCTGGGGGCTCAAGTTCATCGACTACGACAACGATGGGTGGAAGGACCTGTTCATCGCGCAGGGCCACGTGATGGACAACATCAGTATCAGCAGCCCGTCGATCAAGTACCAGGAGCCGCTGCTGCTGATGCGGAACACCGGCGGGAAGTTCGAGGACGTATCGAAGCAGAGCGGGGAACCGTTCGGAATGCCCCGGGCGTCCAGGGGCGTGGCTTTCGGTGATCTGAACAACGACGGGTTCATCGATGTGGCGGTGAACTGCCTGAACGGCGATGCGCTCATCCTGCGCAACGGAGGCAACGGCAATCACTGGCTCCTGGTGAACACGACAGGCACGCGGAGCAACCGGGACGGCATCGGGGCGCGCATCCGCGTGGTCGGCGCCTCGGGGCTCGAGCAGTTCGGCATCGTGACCACCGCGGGCAGCTATCAGTCATCGAGCGATAAGCGGGTTCACTTCGGGCTGGGCCAGGACTCGACGGCGCGCCTCGTCGAGATCA
>Ga0209777_10003701_pt1 | contig 18735 bp, 23 predicted proteins | sample FrelakmetHBP12HB_FD_187147 | JGI IMG/M metagenome (GOLD analysis project Ga0209777, IMG submission 187147) | Freshwater lake sediment microbial communities from the University of Notre Dame, USA, for methane emissions studies -HBP12 HB (SPAdes)... | ecosystem: Environmental > Aquatic >...
TACAGAGTTATACGGCTACCCTGGTCACTTCACCCCTAAGCCCTAAGCCTAGATCTACAGTTTCGCATAAAAACGCGCCACATTTGCGGAAAAACTCCGCTGCGGATAAACTCTCAAGTCTCAAGTCCAAAAACTCCGCCCGCCCCCTCGGGTAAATAGTTTAGCCGAAAATAAATAAAAAGTGGTAGTACATAATTTAAAAGTTTTACCAATCTTTATTAAAATAGAAATTTATAGAATCCCATTTAAATGACCAATAAGCAAAATCCAATATAGGGCAATAATACCAGTTACCATCATTTACAGGATCTTCAATTCCAGTAATATCTTCAATAATTTCGTGTTTACTATCTGGAGTCAATTGAAAATTATGGCAACAAAAGTAATAGTCCACATTCCGCAATCCATAACTGAACACATAAATGTATTCATCGGTACCATCAGTACGATAAGAGTTAACAAGACCGTATCGTATAAGCTGACTACGCTTTTCGCGGTTTTCCAAAAGTGTTTTCAAAGTCAATTTTCGTTCAGTCCACCTTTTAATTTTTAATATCCGCAACCAAAGCTCCAAAGGAAGACGCGGTAGATTACAGTACGCGTGGCAGCGGCAACCGGACATATGTTTGGTATTCGGACTTTTTGGAAAGTGGTGGGAGTAGACAAAGGAAAGAGCATTATTTGAATTAAGATTGAGATCGGACATATTTACTTAATCACCTGTCGACTCATTTCTTTTATACCTAAGTCTTTTTTTTGCACTTGGGGCCTCAATGTTTCAGGGTATGTCTTTAAACGCGCTATTCGCGTGCAAAATCATACGTAACGTTACAACACCACACTATGTTTCATAACTAAAACATTTATTAAAACACTATTTTGTACCGCGAATTTCTTTGGCGCGTTCTTGATACCTCATATGTAAATCGTGGTAATCTTCCCAAAGCTCCTGTCTTTCTTTTTTTAAGCACAAGAGCTCATTTGTTAAAGCTTCTACTTCTTCATTTTTAATAGCAAGCACACTTTGCAAGACACGACACTGTTTTTTTGCTTCACTCAACTTCATACCAGTATAATCCAATTTAATTAGCAAATCCGATATGGTTCTCTCCATAAGTTGTCGTTTAAAGGTTCTGGTGGAGGGATGCAATGGTTCATGAGTAGAACCATACAAACCACAAATAGAGTTAGGAGTATTGGAACTGCTAGCAAGTACGGGATTATCATTTGAAAGGCTAACATCTTTGGACATACTGATCAAGTAACTGGACAGAACATCTATTTATAAATAATTGACGCGGTACACGCTCAATGTTACATATGCATATGTTACACAATGTAAAACAAACACGACGTGTCAAAACACACCATGTTTCATAACGGGGGACCAGTGCAAAACAAACTATTATAAAACCGCGCCTATTGTCTCCCGACACCTATATGCCAATCCCTTCACCTATAGATGAATTGTCCGGAAACGAACTGGATTACATTAGAAGAGGTCTTTCTCAACTAGACCTAATCCTTGCTTGTAAAGATCGTCGTATACTAGAATTAGATCAGCAACTAGCTATTGCAAACTTTGACAATATTTCTCTTAAAAATGAAGTATCTCAATTACGGAGTACGGTTACTCAATTACAAATGAAATTAGAACAATTACAACCTGTAACCATTAATACTTTAGAAGCTCAACAAGCATTTGATAGATTATTTGAATCTTTTTAATAAAGCAAATTGTATGCTCATAATAGTATAATGTCAAATCCATTTTCAGAAGTAATTAGCAATTCAACAATTTGGATAACTTCTACAGCTGTTCAACTCAATTCATCTTTAGGATTTCATTTACAAGAAATTGCGTCTGGAAGTAATACTTCAAATGTAACTGGTTCCGTTGCAGCTGGAACTTATACTAAAACAACATTTGCTACAGCTTTTGGAGCTGCATTAACAGCAGCATCTCCAAATGGAAAAACATATACTGTGACTTCTGATCAAACAACTTATGCACAAGTCCCAAACACTACACCTACTCAATGGGGTTCTTCTTTTTCTGTATCATACAATGGTACAGGATCTTTTTTAATTACTATTCCATAGTTTATTCTTCTAATAAAAAACTATCGTCACTATCATAATTATTCCAAGCTATTCTTGGAAAAGTAGGAATATAATTGTTATCATCATTATCTACAAAAATAGTATTCATAAATAAATTATCAATATTAAAAGCAACTCCAAAAACTCTTTCATCCATTAACATCATAATTCCTGACCAATCAATACTTGATCTTCTTTGATTGTAGAAATGAGAAATTAGAGTACTATTTATCTGGTTACCGGTTTCTATATCCCATCGATGACCACCACAATATGCCTGCCAGTAATCAGCAAAAAACTCATCATCAATTCTTCTATTTATAAGAACAGGAAAAGATAATTGATCAAGTAAACATTTTTTAACATAAAATCTATATACAATTTTCCATATTTCAGGTGGCAACAATTTAATTATACAAAAGGGTAAATCTTCAAACAACATTTTCTTCAGGTATATTAACATCCACATATATTTTCTTTTTACAAAAACATCCTCCAATTGCAAAATGAAATACACCATTATATTCACATGTAGACATACCAAGAATTTCACTAATTAAAAACAAAGCCACAGATACAAAATTAGAAATATATAATAACGTATCATTTTCCATATTTATTAGCACATACTTTCTACCAAGTACTTAAAATAGGTTCATCTATTAAATAGTAAGAAATTTGTTTTGTATTGTCAGTATACACAAATATTTCATAAACATTTTCAAAATGAGTAAAAGTAGTTGTAACCCCTCGCCATTCGTAGTTAAAATTTCCGTTCATATCAAAAGCTTTTTTAGGACCTTTTGCATCTTTTAATAATTCTTCATCGTGAGAAGACATTATATAATTAAAACATTAAACTCATTCTGTTTTAAAGTATCACGGTATCACGCTTTATACACGACGTGTCGTTACACAAATTTCGCGAATTTCTCCTATAAAAACCCACTTGTTTTATCTCAATCAATATCGCAAATGTCACTTATCCTTACTCCTTCTCAATTATCAAAACAATCCAACGTTCGAATTGCAAATCTCGATATCAAAAAATCAGTTGCAAAGTACGAAGAGACAGGTCGAAATTTTTTAGCTCTTGGATCATTCAAAGCTGATAAGGCATCCATTAAAGTCATGTTGAAAGGAGAACTTACCACTGATGGAATTTCAAGTACCGAATTCAATCGAATCCCATCCTATTCTATTGGTATTCGTCTTGACAATGAAGACGATTTAGAAGCATTTGAAAATTTCAATACTTTATTGACTACTGTGTTAAACGACTCGGGATCCGATGATTGGGAATTAACCAACTTTGTAAAGGACGACAAATTGTACATCAAGCTCAAAGTTGTTGATAAGAAACGATTTGCTATTCTTTCAAACATCAAACTTGATCCAAAAAAATTAGGTGATTCTGGACTTTATCGAGGACAAAAAGTTTCTATTTTTGGTGAACTCGGTGTATATTGTCATCTTACTGACAAGAAAGCAGGAGTTACTTTTAATGCTCGCAAACTTGTATTTGAAGAAGAATCCGATGAGTAATAATATATGTACTCAATGCTATGGATGACGAAGAAGAAATTGATGCTTACAATGCAGCTCAAGCTGTTTATGGATCTAATAAACATCATGAAGCTTTACTCTCTAAAGGATATGTTCAAGATCCTTCTTTATCATCAAACGTTGCACGTACTTATACAAAACCTGAACAGACAATAGTAACTTATAAAGGAACAAATCCTCTTAGTCTTATAGATCTCGATGCTGATGCTGCTATTGGTTTAGGAACACATCGTCAAAATCAGGAATTTAAAAAAGCATCTGAAACAGCAAAGAAAGCAAAAGAAAAATACAAAAACAAAATTATAACAACAGGTCATTCGTTAGGAGGTACAAAAGCTATTGAATCGGCTAATGATATTGGCGGTAAAGCAGTTGCTTTTAATCCAGGAACTGGAATTAGAGGTTTAGAAACAGGCTCACATAAAGTATACATTCATGAAAAAGACAAAATAGCATCTAGAGTAAGAGGAAGCAATGTTACTACAATCAGAGGAGGTTCTATTTTTACTCCTCTCAAAAGTCATTCCATAAATGCTTTTGAAGATACATTTAAAACAAAAAGTGTAGGGAGAAATATAAGGAACGGTGTTCATAAAAAGAAAATGCGTTAAGTAAAATGTATGGTCTTCATATTATGACAAAAGGGAATAATGATGTGGAAGAAACTCAAGTTTCATCTGTAGGAATATCAGTACCTACTTTTTTAACAGTTACTAATTCACCAGTGACTTCAGAAGGAACAATAAATATTTCTCTAAATCATAATCCGTTACCTCTATCTTCTGGAGGTACAGGATTAACTGCTATTGGCTCAAAAGGTCAAATTCTGTCAGTAATATCTACAGAACCTGAACAATTGGGATGGACAACTGTAGAAGGTACTGGTACAGTTACATCTGTTTCAATGACAACACCAGATTTCATGAAAGTTACACCTTCGTCAATAACATCTTCTGGAACATTTGATTTATCAGTATCAACAATCCCAATTAATAATGGCGGTACAGGATTATCCGCAATTGGTTTACCAGGACAAATATTATCAGTTAATGAAAACTCACTTTTGGAATACAAAACTCCAGATCAAGGGGTTACATCAGTATCACTTTCTACTTCTACACCTTTTCTTACACCTTCCGCACACTCGGTAACAAGTTCAGGAGAACTTTCCATTGATTGTTCTACGATCCCTATTTCTCATGGCGGTACTGGTTTAACTACTACTGGAGAACCTGGTCAAGTTTTGACAGTATCTTCAGATTCACTTCTTGAATATAAAACACCAAATGTTGGTGTCACATCGGTATCAATAACAACTCCTGATTTTATGACAGTTTCCCCATCTACAATAACTTCAACAGGTTCTTTTAATATTAGTTTGTCTTCTACACCTTTACCAATCAGTTCTGGTGGTACAGGTATCACAACGCTTGGTCATCCAGGTCAAATTCTATCTGTTAATGAAGACGGTACACAAATTGAATATGTAACACCAAACCCTGGTGTAACATCTGTATCTCTCGCCACTTCTACACCTTTCTTTACAACCTCCACAAATTCTATCACCACAACAGGTTTATTAACTGTTGACTGCAACACGATCCCAATATCTCATGGAGGTACAGGTCTTACAACGCCTGGTCAACCATCGCAAATTTTAACTTCCAATGGTACTTCTTTATTATGGTCTGATCCTCCTTCTCTTGATCCTTATATTAAATCAATTACTGTTGTACCACCATTCACTTGTTCTGGAGGTCAAAACCCTACAATCGCAATTTCTGAATACACAGGTTCTGGAAAACTTGTTTTTGATAATTCTCCTGTTTTTACAAATCCAATTTTAAATGATGCCTCCGTATCTTCTTTAACTATTAATGGATCTCAATCAGGATCCGTTCGAATATCATCATTATCAGGAAACTATAATCTTACTTTACCAACATCTGCAGGGAACCTAAATCAAATTCTTACATCTCAAGGACCATTTAATCCATGTATTTGGTCATCAACAATTGGAAATGGATCTTTAGTCAGAAATCAAAATACAACTCTTACTGGGCAAACAACCTTTGTGAATGGGACACTTTTATGTCAATCAAAATTAATTCAGTCTCAAGGCTTGTTAACAATTACTTCAGATCAAACACTATCAATTGATCAATTTTTTTCTTTTTTAATTATTGATTCAATTTCACCAGTTACAATCACCATTCCTTCAGCGCAAGACTTTCAGGATTTAATGAAAGATTTTACTGTAGGAAATAGAGTATCAACTTTAATTCACAACAAATGCCCAGAATTACTTTTTACTGTTCCTGAAGGAATTACTTTAATTGATGGTCGTTCAGCAGCAGCTATTTCTGTTCAAGAATGTACATTTGTGTTAACAAATACAGCTCAAGGACTTTTATTACTCAAATAAATCTCTGTTTAATTTCTTCGGGTATATCGTTAAAAACATGCCCGCACAAAATTCCATCTTGTTGAGTTTGAAGTGTATTTAATACATCTTGAATATTTCTTCTGTACACTTCAGGTTCAGGTTCAGGAATCCGTTCTGAGGAAGGATAACATTTTTCAGTAGCTTCTTTCAACATTTCATCCATATTAAAATCACCATCTAATTCCAGCTGTTTCCAAACATACTGAAGAAAAGGTAAATCATGGCGCGATACACCCCACGATTTACAGATATAAAGAGTAGGAAAAAATGCACGATGACCTCTTTCGCTGTAATTGCGAATCACTGATGTATATGGTAAATCAGTAAACGGTTTTCTTATTTCATACAACATTGTATCTTTTCCATCTACGTGATGCATTTTAAAAGCATAACAATCTTCGTACTTTACTTTTTCTTCCTCCTTCAATTCCCGTTTATCAGTCAACGGTCTTTTCATTAATTTATCAGCAGCTTCAATCTCTTTTGTCATATAATCAACAAAATCGTAGCATGTATAAAATTTAAAAACCAACCATTCACGAATCCATCGCCATTGCTCATCATCAATATTTTCGTCCTCATTCCAATGAATCATAATATTTGGTGTAAAATCCATTTCAGGATGTAAATCATTAACATCATAAAAATAAACATTTTGTCTTTCAAAACTAAACAATCTGTGAGGTGTAGGTTGAACATTGTTGATAAACCATTCATGAGACTTTTTATGGTTTGCATCCACAAGTGGAGCAAAACCTAAATCAACAAATCTTTTTACAATATCATTTTCTTCATTCGATGGAGGATTTGATACAAATACAGTAACGGTAGGAATCATGAGGAAGCACAAATTTTATTGATGTTATTTAAAGAAAAACGGAAAAACCATACATTTTATACTAAAGCCGATGCAATTGTAATAATATCATTCACACTAGGAGTACCTGCCGGATCTTTATGGTATGCCCAAATAAATACCCCATTATTCTTACTCTCTTTTAAAGTTCTACTACACCAATTAACAACATTTCTTAATGTTATTTTGTATCCTCCCCAAGCCATATCACCAATCTCAAATCCTAATAATAATGGCCCTTTGTAATACATCCTATAACATTCTAATGCACCTATAGGATCGTAATCGGGTCCGGCGTCATACGCCATAATGTTGATCCAATCAACATTACCGCCCTGATTAGTCATTGCGTGGATATTCATTCCTTGAAAATTATCCCCGTTTTTTCCGTACGCCCCCGTACTTGTACCAGCAAAAGAAACAAACGTACCTGTAGGCATTAACGGTTTTAATGCGGCAATAGCATTTGTTAATTGATAATCGTACGCCTGCCCTACTTCCCAATCTAAATCTATACCATCACACCCAAGGTCTACCATAAGAGCCACACAATTTGCAGGTTTAAAAGTAACATTCGGATCACTCCAATAACTACCTCCTCCCACGCTCAACATCACTTTGATTCCCTTTTTCTTCAGTATTTGGATGGCCGCACAAACAACCGCAAAATCTTGCGAAAAATCTAGACCTGTTCCTTGCCATGATTTTTGGCCAGCCACATAAGCACACGCAGGTTGGGCAAAGGAAATGTTCACAATGGTGGTCGGGGCTGATATCCCAGCCAGACTCATTTTCATCGGATCGTCTGTCCATGCGGGAGCCCAAGATTCGTAATAAACCGCAACTCTTTGCATACTACATACCACATACTTTTTGTATGAGTAGTATACTATAAATAGTATACTATGAAGAGTAAGGGATATAAAATTGAAAAAGTAGTAAAAGAATTTAAAAAACATAAATTACATAGCGGATCAAAGAAAGGTCCATTAGTAAAAAATAAAAAACAAGCAATTGCTATTGCTTTATCTGAACAAAGAAAAGCAAATAAAAAATTAAAAAAATAAAATTTATTCATCACCAATAAACAAGTAATTTGTAAAATTTTTCATCATTCTCAATTTTTTTGGTTTTTGAAAATTAATGTAAAGAAAAGAATGGTCAGCTTCTGTTGCATGTTTATACAATTCTAACCAATCATCATTTTTCAAACCCATAGCGTACTCTTCATAAATTACCTGAACTTCTCTTTCATTACCAATTTCAAACACAATTAAACAAGTCCAATTGGTTCTAATAGTTTTTGGAATTTCCTTGTATCCTTGACTCACCATTAAAAAACTTGCACTATAATGTCTATGCCTAGTATTTACACCTTTAAAGTAACTTCCTCTGCTTCCTGAAAAAAGTGAACTGCCAACCTACAAAGCTCGTAAATTCGCTTTGTTAGTAACGGCTCGTGCTCTTGCGATTCGCCTACGGCTCGGCAATTCGCACTCACCAAATCATCAAAAATAATTAATATTCTGTTTGCCAAGTATTTTGGTTGATTGTATTTTTTTAAAGCTTTAATCAAACTCATTTGTTCTTCCATTATTTCCATAAACTTTGCATCATCATATTTATCAAAAAAATGTTCTTCAGGAATTTTACCTGTGAATTTATCACGCTGGTTCACCAGACCCTCCAATTCATGACTGATAGGCGCAGGTTGAACAATCGCATCGTCTTCTCTTTTCTTGGCCATATCACGTAACCATTTCTTTAACGGCATATTTTCTATAATCAATTTTTGATCTTTTATCCAATCCCATTTTTCATCACTATCAATTGTAGGTGAAAATACTAGTATAGTATGAAAATAATTTCTGTAAAAATGCAACAAATTGCAAATAGTAGTTGTTTTTCCAGCACCTTTCGGTGCAATCAAACCCATTGTAAATTCATGAACAGGTAATTGATCATACTCAGGTAAAGGATGTTTATACTTTGTAGGTACAGGAATTGGTTTTACAATTAAAGGTTTGTCTTTCATACAATCATTCTCATACTTTATTTAAAAACTATAAGTTTCTTTAAATCGATTCAAGATGGTAGTATACGACGAAACAACAGATGTAAATCTGCTCAATGCATTTTTTCCCTGCTGAGTTTCAGGAATATGATCAATAACTGGTAAACCCAATTTAATTTCACAATCATAAAGAGCTTTAACAGAAACATCGGCACTAACATAAAAAGCCATCGCAGATTGCAACATTCTTTGACGAGAAGTCAACAGTTGAGCATAGTTCTCCCACAATTGTGGAAATTCAAAATCAGTAACTTCGGGTTTCTTTTCAGACATACTCTTCAATTAAAAAATTATTTCGACTATTTATATTTTTTTAAAAAACCATACATTATTTCATACGTCTACCAGCAAACATCATTTGGTACATTCTAGACATATGTCCATCAACTTCATTACGAACTCTATCGCGAGTAAAAGAATCAGACCAATTTTTTTGAGCTACTTCAACTGCTTCTTTTTGAATTTGTTTTTTTGGTTTCTTTTCACGTGAAATTTTGGCTTCTTCTTTTTTTACACCTGCCACGTACTGTTTAAACCAAGAGGGGGGTTCCGTGTCATCCGTCTTTTGTTTCTTTGGTTCAGGAACAATTTCTTCTACAGCACGATCAATTTCTTCATCCATACTTTCAGCAGGGGTAGGCAATTGTTTCTTTGCTCTTCTCTTTTCACGCGCAGCTTCCTTCTTTGCTTCAGCAATCTTCTTCTTTTCTTCTTCAGCAGCAGCGGTTGCTTTAACCGCTTCTTCTGCATCTACTTTTGCTTGCTCAGCCTCTTCTCTCTTACGCTTCCTAGTTTCCTGAGCTTTGGCAAGAGCGGCAAGTTGTTTTTCGCTAGGTGCTTTCTTTTCCTTGACTGGGGCAGGTTCAGCAAGTTCTGGTTCTGGTTCAGCAACTTTCTTTCCCTTTCCCTTTTTAGAAACAGGCTTAGCCAAATCAAGCACATCTGCAGAATACAATGTCATTTTTTAAAAGAAAAAACAGTGTTTGATTTTATTATATATTTGAAAAATCATACATTATGAAACAGGTTTTTGTTTTTGTTGCAAAGCTGCAATCATCGCTTGAATAATTCCCGAATATGGTGAATCGCTAAACGGTAATGTTTCACTAATAACCAATAACAAAAAAGTCAAGGCTTGTGTTATGATAAGGGATGAAGTTGCAGGATCCATTAATGATACAACCATACATTATCATCTAAATCGAATTCTGCTACGTAATCTTTCTTCTAATATTGGATCCATTATTTGATCATGGAAAGGCGTAGTTTGAGCAATTGCTCTCTCTTCGATTCCTGAATGAATTATTTTTCTTTTTCTTTCAATCAGTTCAAACGTTTTACTATTTAAAGGGGCATTTTTTACATGTTTCAGTTTAACACGAACGCCATAATTAGTTTCACGATACAAAGGATTCTGTTCATTTAAAAATTTTACCCTAATTTTTTTAACCTGTTTATTAGTATTACATTAAAAATGACTTACATTCATAGGTTCTGATTTACTGTTTCTTTTGCCTTTTTTAAGACGTTTTGCCTTTTCTACAGCCCCCAACATTTCATTTGCTAGTGATCCTTTCAATCGGTTTTTTACACGGGATTTTGTAGTTTCTATACTTTCTCGTAATTCATTATTACGAGTAGACCGTCTTATATTTGAAATTGTACCAGATAAAAGTTCAGATTTTTTTCGTCCTTGACCTGTAACCATACTTGTCAAAAGAGTTTGGTATTTTTCTTTTCGTTCATCATCGCGACCTATTAATGATGCAAGTGCTTGATCAAAGAAAGGTGTATGCTCCTTAATACTAGGAACATGTTCCTGTTCGATTGGAATACCAAAATGCATTATATTTTCAGGACCTCCTTCTGAACCTGTTTCGTAAGAAGAAGATGGACTTTCCATAATATGATGTGTACTTGTAAATCCAGGCCCGGCTTCAATACGAACAGGTGGCATAATATCGCCAGCTTCCATTTCACGAACTTCTTCAGACGCATTTCCCATTTTGTGTCCTGTCTGCATTGGCGTCCTTGCATGCAATGTCAATCCAGTCTTGACTCGGCCCATTTTAGTTTGACGTTTCATATCAACCGAATCCATCATCACACTTCTCATTGCGTACCCGCTTGGTGGGGGAGGTGCGGCTGTAGCATTTATTTGATATGGAGTAAATACACTTAACCATTCTCCGTGACCTGCATGACCACGACCACCAGCAGCTTTACCACCTCCTAAACTTATCCGGTCTTTCATTCTGGCACGCTCGTAATCACTTTTTGTCGCTCTCCAAGGACCGTCTTGTTGAACAAGACCCCAGAAAGGTTTACCATCCCAATCGGTACGACTTGATTCATGAAGGGTAGCCATCTTTATTATACTCGCATACATTATTTACAATGCAGGTTTAAAATTACTAATTCTTCCTTTTAACGCTTTCTGATAATCGCGTTCGTTGTACTGTCTGAATTCCCTAATACTCTGTTCTGTAGGTTGTGATGTTTCTAAGACACTTCCTGGAGCATTCCCAGGATCATAATCACGCGTAAAAGGAAACGCGCCACCGCGTAACGTTTCACCAGGCGAAGGAATATACCCGTGAGGAAGAGGTAAAAATTTATTTCCTGTTCTTCTAGCTTCGTAATTAGTCGCTATTTTGTTATGCCAGGAATAATCTGGTGTACTTCCCATCAATGGTTCTGTATTCTTATCTGGCGCACGCATATCTTGATAAATGTATCCGTGCCTTGTTTTAAAATTTCTACGGCCGCCCCAATTACTATCAATCGTCATGGCAGGCAAACCGCCAGAATCATAACTGGTTTGGGTACCGTTTTGTACATTACTTCCCAAAAAAGGTGCATTTTTTCCTCTGAAATAGGGATCAAAGCGTAAAGGTAATTCAGGCATGGAATGTTTAAACCTCGGTGTCACATTAACATCACCAATACTACCTACACTACCAGGTTGAATCCTAGAATGATCCCAACGGTTCAAAGGCCTAATGGCATCAATAGAAAGCGAGAGTGCAGCCATTTACTAATCAACACATACTTTATTAAAACGGTCTAATTCTCTTGACAACCCGGTCCTCATGCGCAAGTCCACCGCCCAAATCGTTATGGTTAAATGTATTGGTTAAAATAGCGAGTTTTAAGGAAAAAGATAACCCGTTTAATTGAAGCGGAATTTGAGTTGTTGTGTTACCCAATGTCAAATAAAAATCAAGTTGAGAAAGGATAGGTAAATTCTCCACATCAAACCATTTTTGAGGATCAGGATCTTGCCAAAATATAACGTTACCGCTACTTACATTCACAGGAATTTTTGCCATTTGAGGTCCTGCATTACCACCACCCAAATTAACAGCTCCTTGAGGCAAGTACGTATTAGTCAACTGACCAATTGAGTTGCTATTCACGTACAAATAATTAGGCCCTGAAATCAAAACAGCATTGGGCGATACCATCGTCGTACTGCTCGAAGATGTTGTTCCTCCAGGGAATCCCATATAAAATCTAGGGTTTCTGTTTCCTGAATTTGTTGGTAACCCAAACGTGAACGTAAAACTTGTTACACTGGCTTTAGTGGTAGTAAAAGTCAATTTTTGAGTTTGTGAATTAAATGTCACAGTATAAAGAGAAGAAACTCCGTTTAAAGCGGCTTGAAGAGCGGTTGCGAGGGCAGATCCTCCATTATAGTTCCCAACAGCAATGACTGGGTAAAGAGATACTCCTGAACTAGCACCACCAGTTTCAACAAGTGTCCATTGTGATCCAGGATTTGGACTTCCTCCAGGATCGCCATTATAACTCGTATTTTGAGTATTAAACACGTACCAGGAAAAAGGAATTTGAACCTCTAAAATTTTAAACGCTGCAATATTTGTCAAAGGTGTTTTACCGCCAATAAGAAATAAGGGCCAATCAGTAGAAGCAACTCCTTGACTATTACTTCCGCTTGCATCTAAAGAATCTAATTGAAACTCATAGTATTTCAATGAATCATTTAATCCATAATTGTTACCACCCATTTATTAATAAACACATACTTTTTATAGTATACAAATACTCTAGTATATTTTATTGAATCAGTTCCAGGACATTGTTTTCCCTCAAGACAATCATGGCATCGTAATAAGAATAAACTTCAAGAGATGAAGCAACACGTGAAATACCCGTTTGTTGTTGCGATTTCCAGTTTGCAATCAATGCAATATCGCTCTGTTCTTCAGCATTCAAACCGGAAATTTCAACACCATTAGAAGTTTCCAAATCAGCAGCCATGGCAAAACATTGGGATCCAAGAGCACCGCAAAATGAGTTTGCTGATCCTTCAATTCCTGCTGTAACAACAACACCATTTGCCCCAATAGATTTTAAAGCAACAGAGTAATCATATTCTTGCAGCAAACCTGACGAAGTGTTTTGAAGTGCCCATTTAGAAGTATTGCAAGTAGATGAAAGTCGGTAATCACCGACAATATTAAGGGCTTTGGTTAATTCAACAAACGCTTCAGCACCTCCGTTAGATATTGCAGAACCTACATTACTGGAACACTGAACAGGAGATGCTGGAAAGTATCGGCCACCAATACGGAACTGGTAATTTTGAAGAGTAGAAGCACCACTGTCTGATGTATCAAAAAAGGTAGCGTGGGAATCATAAGCAAAGGAAGGTTGGGCTCGTCTTTGAACGGCAAAAAGAGCCTTGACACTTCTTGATCGTTCTTGAACTAAAAGATTGACATTGGATCCCGTACCTGAAGAAAAAATAAAGGTATGCCAGGAAGAAAATTTGATGGGTACACCACCGTCTCTCAAACCTGCAAGGAACATACTATCGTAACTAGCATCAAATTCAAGGATTTCAGGAATCAAGTTTACATTACCAACACCATAAGTGGGAGTAGCAGTAGCCGAGGTAATACCCCCCGAGTAAATACATGCGGCAGCTTGTTCAAGAGAAATTTCAATTGCCAATTGCGATGCCATGAATTTGGTAGGAATTAATTTGTCCTGAGTAAATAATCCCAATGCAAAATTGATTTGGTATCGACGAGTAACACCGGTAGTTGTATTACCAACAACACCACTAGGAACATCAGTCGCTTGAGGAACTGTACCGAAATTGGCACCTGCAGTAAAAGCAGTACCTGCACCAGTAGAAGTACTAATTCCGTGAATGTATTTTTGTCTTGTATTGACAACTCCGAAAACAGGAGTGCTGTCGGTAGCTAAAACACAACCACCAATTCCTTCAGCAATCGAAGTTTGGTCCATAGTCATATGCTGATTGGTAGCAGTCCATTCAGTCAATGCTCTCACAATCACATTGTAATTGATAATGTCTTCAAGCGGAGTGGCGCCATACAACAAACGAACACGATTGAAAATCGATTGAATATTGTTTTGAAATCGAGTAAACTCCGTGGTTGAACCATTTCCATATAAAGTCACATCAAATTCCAAAGTGGTATTCAAAGGATTCACGTATCCTTGAGCTGGAAACTCAAGTCTTATTACTTGACCAGGAGAAAACGATCCACCATTCTTTGGAGGAATACGCGGAGTAATCTAAAAACTCGTAAACTCGTTTTTGTTAGTAACAGCTCGTTTCGTCGGACGCTTACGGCTCGTTTGCACGCGCCGGTCCTTCCTCACTTACTTTCACAGCTTTATTCGCTTGACTTGGGAACGAATAGCGCGCGTTCCAAGGAACAACGACTTCTTCACTTGCAGGGTACCACTTAAAATGTGCAGACATCTAGTACTATTCACATACAAAATGACTACGGTTTGGGGCGGCCCCGAATTTTTAACCTAAATTATTTTAAATGCATACTTTTTTAGAGCCGGTGAGGTAGGTGATTAACAACAATTCGCTGATTGATAGATATGACGAGGATTTAGTACCAGTATATGATTCTGAGCAAATTGAGATTTGGGGATTGCCGGATTGGTGAGTGCGACGGACCGAACGAAGCGACCCGTCCTAGTGCGAGCCGGTGTTAACAAAAGCGAAGCTTTTGTAGGTATGGAGTGACGCAGTATAGAGTGATTGCTCTTAGGGAAACCGAATCCCCCATGGTTAGTGACTGGAAAATGGAGTTGGAGAGACCGATGGTGAGTACGAACCGCCGAGCGGAGCGAATCGCGGGAGTACGAGCCGTTATTAACAAAAGCGAGCAAACGAGCTTTTGTAGAGGCCAATACATCGGTACTCGCGAGTGGAAAGGTTTACAAGTGTACTCGCGCAGCTTATTGCCTGTAGAGGAAAGGTACCTAAAGATTTGATTGAAGAAATTAAAAAGACTGGGTGAGTGAGACGGACCGAGCGAAGCGAACTGTCCTAGCACGAGCCGTTATTAACAAAAGCGAAGCTTTTGTAGGTACACGAATAATCCGGATTTGATTTGGGACGAAATTCGTGGAATCCTGAAAAAGAGAAAAGGAAGAAAATATTATAATCGGATCCCAATGATTTTGGAAATTTTAGGGTTTCAAAAAGTTGGTGAGTCGAAGCGCCGAGCCGCGCAGGACTAACGAGTTTTTAGGGGTGGACAAGAATAGTTTAGTAAGAGGAATTATTGATGATTTTAGGATTATTAGTGGTCGGTTCAATGAACGAAAAGAAATGTTGGGTCGAGTTTATTTTCCATCACTTCGGTTTATTGCTTTTAAATTACTGGAAATGCATGGGATAAAGTTTGGGTACAAAGTTCCTTTTGCCAGAACGCCTAGAAAGTTGAAAGCAATGGAAGTCACTTGGGCGTTACTACTTTGATTCAAGAGCAGTGATTCGAGATTGTAGAGTTTGAATAATTGAATAAAGTTCTTTGATTGCTCCAATAGTATACGGAGTAAACCGTGAATAATCAATTTGCATGTATTCAGGATTTCCATCCACATCAACAGCAAGAGGAGTTCCCGACGTAACTTCAGGTAATACTTGATAAACTTGATCTGCAATAAAACCAAACGTATAGTCTTCCGATTCAATCATTTTATACGTTACCGGTTCAAGTTGGTTTACTTTTGATAATGCATTTGTGATTGGCTGAACATCAGTTTTTAATCTTGAGTCTGATGCATTATAAAGAACAACACCTCCACTAGTTAATACAATTGATCCAATTATCGTATTGGATGTAGAATTACAGAAAGCAAAATAAGTACTTCCTAGGGGTATGTAACAGGTGTTTGATGCGTACGTAGCAATAGTTGCTATTTTCATTCCTGCAGTCCCGTTATATCCAAAACCTGGTGTAGCACCTAAACCGCCAGTATAAATAATAGCGCCTTCTGCACCTCCTGTCGATCTAAATGCGCTATAACTTGCCAAGTATTCCATTGTTGAGTTTGAATTTCCTCGTATTCTTGTATAAAAATCTGTACCGCTTGTTGAAAAATCAATATAGGAAGCGGTCGTTGAAATTGAATTCAATTGAATAAACGCGGCATTACCATCGATTCCCATAGTAACACCATCACCTAATGAATTTGGTGTTGATGTTGTCGCGTTTACAATAAATGGAAACAAACTGGTAACTGATGTGTTTCGTACCATTTGTAAATGGGGAGTTATACTAAATCCAAGAGATAATATCTGACTTGTAGTTGTAGTATTGTGTTGATAATTTAAGTATGAACAATTAAGAGCATTTTGACCTAAAATTATATAATTTGAGTTTCCTGAAGTTATACTTGATTGAAGAAACAGTGCCATGTATGAACTATTGACTGAAGAGTTCGTTACAGATACAATGCTATTACTTAATGAAGACCCTGTTGCGCCAGAAATAGTATGTTGTCCTCCAACCGTCACTTTGTACAAATCATCGTTACCATAAAATCCTAATCCTAAATAATTATTTGCCGGTGTTGTATTATCATTGTAAAATTTGATATTTGCAGATAAATTCGTTGCAGCGCTTTTTCCAAACAACATATTAATAAAACTTGTTCCGATTGATCCTTGGTAACAAGTTAAAGCTTGTGCACCTCCTGAACCAGTAACAGTTAAAGTTAAGGGGGTTGATGTCGATGAAATTGTAGCGCCTGAATTGGTATTAAGAGTAGTAAATGATCCTGTGGATGGTGTGGTTGATCCAATTGCCCCGGGAGCTGCAAATGTAGCACCGTTGAGGGAGCTTGCGTTTAAGTTGGGTACGTTGGTTGTCGAGGCAATAACGAGTGGTGCTGTGCCTGTCGCCAATGTGGATGTGATTTGACCTGTTGCAGAAATAGTTGTAAATGCTCCTGTAGATGCTGTAGTTGATCCGATAGGCGTATTTTGTATTGATGTCGCGCTAACGACGCCAGAAATAGTTGTGGTTCCATTAATAGTTGCTGTTCCAGATCTTTGTAAACTAATTATAGGTGATCCTTGAATGAATCCAATTTCTGCTATACTTCCTCCAGTTATGTATTGGTATCCTAAATATAATGTATTTGCAGGTGTATTACCCAACATTAAGTAAGAGTAATTTCCTGATGCGCAAAAAGGATTAAACCAAGAAGCCATTAAACTAGAATTAGTGACATTATTCGATACTTGTTGAATAGCTGACGTTGTTGATGTGTTTGATCCAGATACTGAAACTGATGTTGCAGAAAGAGTTGTGAATGCCCCTGTGGATGCGGTAGTTGATCCGATAGGTGTACTTTGAATTGATGTTGCTCCAACGATACCAGAAATAGTTACTGTGCTTCCATCATTATACATTGTTATCGACGGACCTGCTCCGCCATAGAATGCCCATTGAGTTGCACAAAGAGATGCAGTTGTATTATAAGCATACCCAATTTGGGCAGAGAGGCCGGTTGCTGCTGATCTTCCAAAAGATAAAAGAGTTGAAGTTGTAGTTGCTAATGAAGGAGAAAGAAAAGTAGCAATATAGTTTGTTGCTGTACTATTGTTTGTCACTGATAAAATTCCTGTTGTGTTAGTACTTGTTGCAGAAAGAGTGGTAAATGCACCAGTGTTTGCGGTTGTGGAACCGATTGTGCCTGGTGATGCCCAATTGACTGTAGTCGTAACAGTTGTCCAAATTGGTGTTGTTGAAGACCCTTGGGAAGTTAAAACTTGGCCTGAGGTTCCCATAGACGCAGGTAAGAGAAAACTATACGAAGTAAATGATGATGGAGTTGTTATAGCGATTGTGCTGATTGCATTTTGAGTCAAGTAAAGAGCTGAAGTTTCTAAAAAGATTGCTCCTGAAGGAGTGGATGTTCCTCCTTGAGTTGTTCGAATCCAAGGTCGTGATTGACCGGCCCACTGAATTCCGAAGGCTTGCTGACCTGCTGTATTATCGTGAGTATACACTAATTGGGCTGATCCGTTCGCGCTTGATTTTCCAATATTGTAAACAACAGTATCACCAGTAGTTGCAGAAGCATAAAATTGACCTAGACTTACACCTGCCGCTGTAGCATTAATTGTAATGACGCCTGCAGTTGTAACTGATGTAAAAGATCCTGTAGATGCTGTAGTTGATCCGATAGGTGTATTTTGTATTGATGTCGCGCTAACGACGCCAGAAATAGTTGTGGTTCCATTAATTGTATGTTGTCCTCCAACCGTCACTTTGTACAAATCATCGTTACCATAAAATCCTAATCCTAAATAATTATTTGCCGGTGTTGTATTATCATTGTAAAATTTGATATTTGCAGATAAATTCGTTGCAG
>Ga0209777_10003702_pt1 | contig 18731 bp, 17 predicted proteins | sample FrelakmetHBP12HB_FD_187147 | JGI IMG/M metagenome (GOLD analysis project Ga0209777, IMG submission 187147) | Freshwater lake sediment microbial communities from the University of Notre Dame, USA, for methane emissions studies -HBP12 HB (SPAdes)... | ecosystem: Environmental > Aquatic >...
ACCCAATAGTTTAATGGTTCCACGTGTTCCAAGACACAAACCAATGGTTTTGACGGGTTCCAGCCCAGCCTCGCTCACACTACTATTAGCGGAGAAAGGATAAAAAATGAATTGCGCACACCTCTAAATCCTTGTTAAAGAAGAGCATATTGTTCCCGTCCCGAAGCATGACCAAATAAAGAAAGGGTTGCTATTAGCTATCATGGAAGAGGCAGGTTTAACAAAGGAAGAATTTCAAAGACTTCTAAAACAGCTTTGATTGACACCCTGATTGATTTTGTCGGCAGGGATGGTGGCTTTGGGTCCAGCCGGTCGCGTTGCGGTTCAGGTAGTGTGCGGGTTTCTTCTAGTGTTTTTCATTTTGTTGTCGAAATGTTGGGATTGGTTTTCGGATGGTGATTTTTGAGTTTGTTCCAGCTTTCAGGGTGTACGGAGTTAAGTTTAGGTGAGCGTCATCTCCGTTTCTGAGGGGAGGATGATGACGGCACGATTAATTCAGGTATATGGGCGTTCCGTTTCTGAATCGAGGCAGCTTTCTCTAAGGATTGATGCTGCTGAAACGGTGAAAATTGAATGCGTAATACTCGGTTAACCTGCGAATTATAAAAAGGAAAGCTTTAACTTTTAAGCGACAGAGATGAAGATGAACATTTAATGAAGAAACTTGAGGAAATAAAGCGTACTTTAGCCGAACACAAGCAAGAGCTGAAGCTGGAATACAGGGTTAAGGAAATCGGCATTTTCGGTTCTTATGTTAGCGGAGAGCAGAGAAAACACAGCGACATCGACGTTTTAGTAGAGTTCGACGAGCCCTCAAACCTCACCCTTCTGGGTTTTATCAGATTGGAGAACTACTTGAGCGAGATTTTGGGCGCCAAGGTAGATTTAGTTGAAAAACACACGCTCAAGCCAAGAATAGGCAAGCATGTCTTAGCAGAAGTTGTCAACGTATGAAAGATGAGTATTTGGATTACGTTGAAGACATCATAAAGGCCATGAATGATGCTTTGAGGTTTGTTGAGGGCATGGGTTTTGAAGGTTTTGAGAAGGATAGAAAGACCGTTTATGCTGTTATTAGAGCGCTTGAGATTATTGGAGAAGCGACCAAAAATGTTCCCTCTGCAGTTAAAGGTCGTTACCCAGACATTCCGTGGAAAGACATGGCTGGAATGCGCGACAAAGTAGTCCATGCCTACTTCGGGGTTGACTTGAAAAGAGTCTGGAGCACAGTCACTTGCGATATTCCAAGTTTAAAACCTTGCTTTGAAAAGATATTCAAGGATGAGAAATAAAGAAGTCAGCTTTGAAATTTGGAGTCAAGGCTGAACTTGTCATTGATTTTTATGTGCGTCTCTCCGATTTTGTGAGAGCACGAGCGAAAAATGCGGCGTTAGGTTTGTGTGCTTGTCATCTCCGTTTCTGAGTGGAAAAATGATTAGGGCGCCATTGAAAGGGGCGTCGGTTCTTTGCTGCGTGTTTTGCAGGTTTGGCTACTTTTGATTCTGTATTAGTTGACATGCTGTGTTGTGGTGAATGATGATTAGACAGTTGGGAAACTTGGGATGCTTGCTGGTTTGTTTGTAATGCGTTGACATGCGATAGAGTTAAGAGCAATTGTTGCCTAACAAATACTTGATGTAAATGGCGCGCGCAAAGAAACACCAGGTTTGTTTTCGAATCGAAGAATCTATCGTCAAAGAGATGAAGGAAATACGTGACAAGACGGGGGTTCCAGTTAGCACTCAGATTGAGTTGCGATTAAAAGGGTTTACGATAGCCAGCGTTGAGGAGAAGGGAAGCTGGGATAAAGTGTGGCGCTGGTACGTGAATTTGGAAAAAGACGAAGAGCTTGCAGACAATGTTGAAAGTGCAGTTGAGAGAATGCGGGAGCTGAAACTTCATTAATGGTGTGCTTGGACACAACCTTCGTGATTGACCTGCTGCGCAAAAATTTGGCGGCAGAGGAGAAACTGCGCACCCTGGCAAAGAGAAAGGATTGTCCTTGCGTGACGGTTGTTACAGTAGGTGAGCTTTTTTATGGTGCCTACAAGTCAAAGAATGTCGAGGCGGAAAAAGAGAAAGTAAACAAAGCTCTAAGCGGTTTTGTAATACTGGAAATGAATGAGCGTGGGGCTGAAAAGTTTGGGCAAATTCTGGGCACGTTGGACAAGAGTGGTCAGAAAATCAATGACAGAGACGTAATGATAGCTGCCATTGCTGTGTCAAAAGGGGAAGATGTTTTGGTTACAAGGAATAAGAAGGATTTCGACAAGATTCCCGGCCTTGTGGTTGAAACATACTAAACAGTCAAAGCGAAAACGTTTGCATCATGTTGCTTTGTCCATAGTTAGGTCGAATTTCAGTTTTCAGCTGAACTTCTCTCTTGTGGGCTGTCGTCTTTTTTTGGATTGAAGTGGCGGAATCCTCAGAAGCAATGCGCAGGTGCTATTTTGTTTGTTGGGGAATTTTTTCTATTTCTCTTATTATTTTTGCTAGCAGGTTTGGTTCCAGTCGGAAGCCTTTATTCACCATGGTGAGGACTGCGTTTTTTGCTTCCGTTTGGTTTATCAGCCCGACTCTGAGGGCGGACATAACCACGTAGACGGTTCCTTTCACTTTTACTCCCCAGGCTTCAGCTAAGGCTCGTCCGGCTGATTCATCCATCAGCAGCAGAACGCCCATTTCTTTGGCTAGCACTATTGCCTGTGCTTCTCCTGGGTGGATTTCGAAGGCGTGCTGTGAGATTCTTTGAATAAGGTTTCGGTCTTTGGGGGTTAGTTTGGAGAGTTTTATCCAGCCTTGTTGGATGCATTCGTTTATGGTTATGGCGTCGCTGAACCCATGCTTTAGGCCTTCTTCCACGGCTTCTTCGTAGACTTCTGTGGGGATAATAATTTCTTCAAAAAGTTCTTTTAGCAGGTTGATTTTGCCGGCTTTTGCGAGCCAAATGAGGGGGCTTGCGTCTGAAACTGCGGGCAAGGTTTCGCCAGCTATGGTTTGAGGTCTTCTTCTAGGTCGTGTTCAGAATACTGCAGGAGAACTCCTTTTTCCGCCAAGACCTTGTAGAAGTTCCATAATGAGATACCGGCTAGTTGGGCTGCTTTCCAGCCAGTAACTTGCCCCTTTCTGTAGAGTTCAATAACTTGCTCCACGTTCTTTTCTTTGATGGCTTGTTCCAGCATTTCGCGTATCAAAGTTGATCGGTCTTTTTCTTCCTTGTCAGCTATTTCTCGGAGTTTCTTTGCTGTTTCCTTAGACAGCCTCAGGCAGATCGTTTCAGACATGACTAACTACCCCGTAATACAATATATATCACTTGTATTATATGTTTTCCCTACAAAAAGTGCACACGAAGCTGCTTCGGCTGTTATGTTTGGTTGGTTTCTATGAGGATTCTAGTGTATTTTGAGGGAGAATAGAAGAATACTTTGTACTCTATCCTCTGTTATGCCTTAGCTGTCTGGGTGTACTTTAGGTGGTTGCCCAGCCATTGGACGAAAATGTTAACGTCTACGTAGGGTGGTTTGTCCACCATTTTCTGGTTGCCTCCGTTACGAATTCGTCTAAATCTTCAGGCCATTTGCTTACTTGAAAGACACCAAGGTATTTTTCGGCTACTGATTCATAAGGCTCTATTATTATTGTTTCGTCTTTTGTTTTTACGGTGACATACGTCCCAGGCTTTAGTTTAGCTCGTTTCCGGATAGCTTTGGGGATCATAATTCTGCCTTCTTCATCTATTTTTGCAGTTTCTTCCACTTCTCGCATTATTTTTCCCCACAATACCTAAAGCTCTACACAAAAAAATGAATGCGTCAAACTTAAACTTCAAAGATAAGAAAAGCAACCTAAACAAAAAGTAACCACCTAAGGTTCAAAAGGAATTTTCGACTAGCCGGCAATAGCGTTTGGTTAAAACATCTGATTATGTTTCAAGTAATCAGGCTGTGCTTGTGAGATTCAATAGGAGACTAACGTAACGGTTATTGTACTGAAACGCGTTTGAAGAAGCATTGAAGAGCCAGAGTTCAAACACCAAGCTGTAGGAAAAACTCGGTGCTGATGGGTCCCAAACGCTGGGTTTGTCAACGTTAAATCGAAGGCCATTTATAGTCAGCTGACTGACCATTGATTGTTTGCCTGAAATTGAGGCATTCGTTACGGAAAATGACAGAAGGCTTTCCCAATACGCGCCGTCTTGAAGCGCAAACTTGTATTCATACAAGGGCACAAGCGGACTAGGCGTTCCTAATGTCGCATTAGGCAAAGCGTCAGTTCCATTTCTAAACTTTACATACAGCATATAGTAAGCGGAAGAACCCACGTGATCTCCGACGCCGACGTAAACCAAATAGTTCTGGCCCCCAGCAACGTTGTAGGGATAACTTGCAGCTACGTGAGTAGGGCCTAAGAGGTAAAGCTCAGAAAACGGTTCCCCGCTTGGAGGCGGAGGGATAGCGCCGGCAAGAATAATGTCTGCGAAAGCGGGAGAAGCAATGAGCAGAACACCGATTAACCCGACTACGATGAATATGACCTTGAAATCCTGAAGTTTCATTAACCTGGCACCTCGGGCTTTGCCTCCAAAACATTCTTCATGTAGCGGGTCTTTACCCAGCGCCAGACCGTAAACAAGACGGTGACGAAAACAACAGCGGCTATGATGGTGTACGCGATGGTGGACCGGAAAGCGTTTTGACTGGAAGCTGCCGCCGTTTGTTGCGCGGTCTGCGCTGAAGAAGTAACCGGCTGAGCGGCGAGAAGAGCACTGTCTGCTCGGGCGACGGCTGTGTTGTAATCTCCGGTTCGGTTGGCAATTTCTGCTTGGGCCAGGAGCAAAGCGGCGTTGTTTAGCTGAGCGAGCAGGTTTGTTACGTTTGCACCTGCTTTCTCCGCAGCAGAAACTGCGTTGAAGGCTGCTTCAACCGCGCTGTTTGCAGTCTGAAGCCCATTATTGACAACTGTAGAATTCGTTTGAGCAAACGCAACCTGCAAGCCAACGAAACAGGAGCCAAGCGCCAAGACCAACATAGTGGCCACGAAGAATCTGTTATAGTTAACTATTGGTTGTGTCCTCCGAGTCAAACGTTGAATAGCATTAGTGGGGAATCCAGATTTTAAGCATTGCTCTCAAAGCTTAACGCCCACTATTCTACATATAGGTTAGCCGAGGCAATCAGCTCACGCGGCTTGCACAATTGAGCCAGCCGCGCCCGCTCTGCGCCCAGCTTCTCAAGCGATTTTTGCGCTGCATTAAATTGCTGTTGAAAACGCCTATACTGCAGCAGAAAATCGCGTCCTTGCGGAGTCAAGTTATAACTTGAGCCGCGGCATTCAACAAAACCCTGCCTCAAAACAATCGCCAAGTACTTCTCCAACAGAATAAAGCTAAGCCGCGCCGCAAACATTATCCGGGTCTTATTCGTCCCACTGCCGGCAGCAGCATCCAAGACGGCAGCTACAAGATCAACGCGATTACGATTTTTACCCAAACAAACCCCAACCTCTAACTTTGACGTACTCTACCCCAACGCTCGCTGGGACAGGCAGACCCGCCACTGCTGAATCCCTCTTTGACAAGAGAAGACAAGCAAAAACAGGTCAACTACGCAAAAACCAGAACGGAAACACCTCTAATCGGCAAAAGCCCCTCTCCCCAAGGTAATGATAAGCAAAGAGGTTATTTATATAATCAGAAGAGGGTAAGTTCTAGAAGACTTCAGGCAGTTTTCTATCCAAAACCATAAAAAAACTGGGACGACACACCAGCCAAACGCAGCCATCAAAAACCTGACTAAAACAAAACCAAACCCCAATAACACACCTCGGCTAAGGCTAAAGCTACAAAATCCCCTCCTGACGGAAGTGGACCGAAGCATAAAGCACCCTAGATGAAACTCGCGATTACGCCCTCGGCCTCCAGTTCGGTACAATGGGTTAACTTAACTTGATTTAAACGTTCTCCAATTGCAAACTATTAACTATGAGAAAAACTCGTAAAACTATGAATAGAATGAACAAAAAGGGCACACCCTTAAGCAGAGGCAACCCGCAAAACAGAGTTAAATCAAATAGCCAAACCTGATTTTATTGGGCAGCGGCACAATGGGCTCTAAGGCTTTTGGTCTATCAATCGCGAAAGCTATTCCGAAAGCTTGCCTTTTCTCGCGGCATTTTCCGATTTTGCTGAAACTTCCAGAGGCGCCTCGTCTTCTGTCAGCTTCGTCAGCAACCCGATTTCCACGGTGCTCTCGTTAGATTTTTCTGCTGCCTGTTGGCGGGGCTTTCTGGTCTCAGTTTTCTTCTCCCCAGAGAAAGCCATTAGCCACCCGATGAGGAAGAGGGGTGCAAGAATGGGAATAAGCAAGATTCTTATCAAGCGTTTCCTTGCCAAGGTGTTCGCCGAGTACCATAGGCGTCTTCACAAATATAAGGAATATGAAATCATAATATACTACATATTATAGCAACTGAAAAAACATAAAATGTGAAACAGGCCTCAAGTTGAATGGAGCCAGCCGCGCCCGCCTTTCTTAGGCTGCTGCGCCTCCCGCTTCTCGGGCACATAGGCCACCGCGCGTCTGCCTTTTTGTGGTTTGTGATTTGTAATTTCGGTTTTTATGAACTTGTTCCATCCGCCCACGTGCACCTCAGGCTGAACAAAACGCTCAGCGTCCTCAACCTTGTTTTGCTCCAAGATTTCCTTGAAATTGAGCGGTTTAAAATCTCGGGTCGCGTGAATGATGGCTCCCCGCTCAACTTGCAAGCGATCATAGTTGCGGATTGAGACGCCTTCGGCTTTGACTCTGTCGTCGAAGCGTTCACTCCACAAGAGCTTCCATTGCGCTTTGACTTCGGCTACGACTTTCTTTTGTGCGTTAATTCTGCTTTCGCTGTCTGCTTGGGCATCGACTTCTGATGTGGGGTTAGGCTGTGGCATCTCGGTTTTTTCCTTTCTGCAGGTCTCTCTCGCGTTAGCTAGTTTCACAGGAGGCGGAGACATTAAAAGGTTATTCCACACTAATTCACATGCTTCCACCGCTCGAAAATGCTGGCACCAGGAGGAAGTCCGTGTCTTAAACGCAGCACATCAACATCGAGTGGATAGTTTAATTGCTCGCCACCCTGTTCCAAAAATCACGGTGACGGCACGAAAGGCCAGCTTAGCATCTGAGGACTAGACGCCGGCTGCTATTTTTTAGTTGATTCTTTTTTTGCGCTTTGGAAGATTTTAGATTTGGCCTTGTTTGACCCAGAAAGCTTGCAGGGTGAGGATGGGAAGTTGGTTGAAAGCGAGGCTTAAGCAGAGTTTCTAACGTGAACAGTATTTAAAAGAGCCAAGCGTTGGGCAACGGGTGTTTGCGAGCGTTTTGTATTTGTGTTGTGCGGATGTGCAGTTCTGATGCTCACTAAATAATATTTATTAAGTCTTACGACACGATTTTATTAAATTAAGGGAGCAACAACCGTGGCTATCAAAAAAGCCTCAAAAACAATAGTAATTCTCCTAACGGTAGCAGCCCTCGCACTCACAGCTTCAACCTACGCAGCAATAACGGTCAACCAAAGCGTAAACTCGATCGGAACAATCACAACATCCCCAAACCTAGGGGTGTACTCTGACAGCGCCTGCACAAACGCCATCACCTCGTTAAACTGGGGATCCATCGCAGCAGGAGGAACCTCCACTCAAACCGTCTACCTCAAGAACACAGGCACCGGCTCCATGACAATCGGAATGACCGCAACCGGGTGGAGCCCAAGCGCAGCAAGCACCTATCTCGCCATAACTTGGAACAAAGAAGGAATCGTCCTTTCACCCGGACAATCAACAGCGGCTACACTAACGTTAACTGTCTCTTCAAACACAACCGGCATAACTAGCTTCAGCAACACCATCACGTTCTCTGGAACAGGCTAAGTTTTCCACCCTTCTTTCTTTTGTTTTAGCAAATTAAGATACTTAGCGCATCGAGTGCTCGCGAGCTAAATTCTCTGCAACCCAAAAAGGCAATCGGCTCAATTGGCCAAATTCAGATCGCCGCAGCTATTTCCTAAAGCCTGCAGATTACAATCATGTTATTGACGACGAGCGCTGTGAGCGCCAGAACGGTCAGCGAGCAGCCTCCGTTTAAGAACCTGTTCGTGAAGTGCCAGCCGTTGGCTCCAGGTCTGCTCAAGGCTGCTGCTTTGTAGAACGCGAAGCCCGCGAGAACGACGGCCGTGAGTTTTGCAGCGCTAAAGAGCAACATACTTGACCGCGTCAGCCCCGAAACGAGCGGGTTAACTTCAGCAGCTCCAAAGAAGAGAACCCCCGAGACTGTCGTTAACCAGTCTAGAAAACCCATCAGCATGATTGCGGAAAAGAAAATGAGTTCTTTGCGGGGCATATTCTTTTTCACTCTTTGCAGTCTTTTCTACAAGTATTATGTTTAACGAGTTACTTACCCGTTTACAATGTTGAACGTCACAGCTGATATACGCCTGTACAAGAATTCTTACTAAAACAAATCAATATTGCAGTGTTAATTTGTCAGTTTTCACACCCTTATATAAAGGGTGGTTGTAGATGTGCTGTACATGAATGAACACAACATACAGGTTTTGTTTAGATTGGTTCCAATCGAAATAAGTTTTTTGCCCGAACAGGTCAGGAACAGATTTTAGAAGAAGCAAGTCTCCGGGCGGAGGGTCAGGATACTCGGTTTTTCAGCAAAGGCGGTTAGTTAGCAGATTCGGTGGGTGAAGGCGAAGTCACGCGCGCGCAGTTGCGTCGAATAGCTACATGTACGGGGGCTACCCGTTCTGTCAACGTTAAACTTGCCAATCAAAACCTTCCTTCCTATTTCAAGAATTGGAGCTAAGGTTATAAGTTAGAAAATGCAAATGAATTTCAAATTGTGTGCTTTATAAGGAGAGATGGACGAATATTCGTGGAAGTCAAAGTTTGGAAACTTGGTTTGATATTCGCTACGATTTTTGCCCTGCCCGCACCCAATGCGGTCCACGCTGTTGGAGTAACCTCCACGATAACAGGTAGAAATCTCTCCGGAAGGCATAACTCATGATTCAGATGAGGGCTATGACGCGCGCAAAGCCGAAATACAGGTTCAATGACGAATCATCGCGTAAATGGAAGTGATACTGTGAAAAAGAAGGAAGTATATGCATTAGTAATTGCTTTCATCTTGCTAGTCACTTTTGTAACGGTATTAGCAAATTTAGGGGCTATATCATCTTGGATTCAAACGTTTGCCGGCCCACCAGCATCGTTTACAGTTAATGCGGGCGGACTTGACATTCATGGTAGAGATTTGTCATACCCGCATACTTCATTTTGGACATGGACAGGTTCAGCATTTACTATGAACATAACAATTTATAGTACTGGGAGTTCTACGTTTACTCCCACAGTTTCCGAATATGGTCTTCCTGCTTCTTGGAGTTTTGGGTCTGGGTCGGTGACGTCTTTGGTTGAAGGTGGTTCTGAGACTGTTTTGCTTACGGTTACGCCGTCGAGTCCGATTGCGTCTGCGTCTTCTGGGTCATTTACGGTTTCTGTGTTGTCAAATGTGACTGTTCTGTCGTCTTGGACTCAAACTTTAACGGTGTCACCGGCGTCGCTTATGGTTAATGCGGGTGGAGATAACATTAATGGTAAGGATTTGTCATACCCGAACACTTATGCATATTGGAAGTGGACAGGTTCAGCATTTACTTTGAATATTACGATTTATAATACTGCGCTGTCTATATTTACTCCGGCAGTTTCCGAACCTGTTCTTCCTGCTGGTTGGAGTTTTGCTTCTGGGCAAACAACGACTTTGGGAGAGGGAACCAGTGAGAGTGTTTTGCTTATCGTTATACCACAGAGGCCGGCTGCTCTTTCATCTACTGGGTCATTTACGTTATCTGTATCAGTAAATGGAACAGTTCTGTCATCTTGGACTCAAACTTTAACAATTCCACTCCCGTAAATCTGCATAGTTTGTCACCCACACCAACGCCATCGCCTTCAACGAGCCCTCGCCATGCCCAAGCCCCTAACCTTCAGCATAGATCGGAGTTTATTCCGACGTAGATGCCCCTCAACCATAAGGTTAATCACTGAGGTCATTCATCTTTCTCGACATATAAGTGAAAAGTCGTAAGCCCTAAAAGGGCACTTTTAGATTAAACGCGCGCGTTCCAATTAATTCCTCAAACGGATATTCATATTGCAAAGATGCAATTGAAAGTTATTTCTATGAATAGCCTTTTGTTAATATGGCGCCCGTTGAGATGAAAATGCTTGTTGCTTCAACTGTCTGTCACAATAGTTTATATCCAAATTTGTTATAGCGAAGGAGGAGAAAAAGTAGGAAGCGAAAGAGAACGAAAAGAATGACCAGCATCTGCATACCATTCAAATAGGAAGTGAGAGACATTAATGGCAGAAAATCATAACACCAAAAAATATTTTTCGTTAGCGATCGTTGCAGCGGGATCAATCATTGTTCTTACATCTATTTTCGCGTTATGTTATTTGTTTACACGTTACAAAGCTCACATTATCAAAAAGTATTGCCGGTAGTTCCTTTCTACACAACAACACCTGTGCAAATATGGTTTTTAGCCCAAACAATCAGTCGTTGTCTTACGATTATCCCAAACACCAAATTTGGCTTGACAATGGCTCAAAATGGAATAGGGTTCTGTTGTGTTTCCATATTCAGTCACTAATGATCCCATCCTGGAAACCATTCCGCCAAGAGCACCTGAGTAACATGACCAGCCGACGCCTGGCACAAAAAAACTTAGGACTATGCATTTGCACTGAAGGCACTGTTAGCACAACCCTGTCCGAGTCACCCGCAAACTGGAATCCAAATACCCTCTCTTAGTTTCATATGCTAATCTGGGATTATGCCAACCAAAACACAATCCCATCCTGAGTTCTTTCCGCGACGCTCTCTTTGCCAGGTTCTTAAGCGCGCGCTTCGGCTTTTTTTGGCATAGTTTAGCAAAAAAGCCTTTAATTATTAGAAAACTCAAAAAAGCTTCTGGGAAGCAGGTTCATGAAGGATAAAGTGGATTCACAAGGAGTACTTAGTAATGCTACACGCGCCTCGTTTGGTAAGATTTGTACAAAGGGGTTGTCAATATAAAAGAAGATCATATTTTCTTTGCTTTTAAAATTAGAATATCACCGCGCAGAACTTCTTCAGAGCATAAAAGGTCATCTTTTCCAAAGCGTTTTTTCATGCGCCACCTAATTATTGGCAATGCCAATGTTAAGGCACACCTTGAAGCAACGGATTCTGCAATAATAAATTGGTTAGTGGACACTTCTTCTATGACCATGTTGTTCTCGGTTAAAATATTTGTCAGTTCAGGAAGCCCAATTGGGTTGATGTGCTTACCTAACTGGTGATATAAGTCCTTTGGCTTTGCACGGAATGCCTTAGTTGAAAAATACGGGTAGTCACCATCCAGTGAATATTTTATTCTGGAAGTGACAGATAGAATATTGGGCGTTGTGATCAATAATTTGCCGTTTTTTTTCAAAACGCGGCAGAATTCCGAGATAATGAACCAAGGATTTTGTAAATGTTCAATTACTTCCACACAGGCTACAAAATCGAATGTCTCATCAGTGTACGGCAAGGGAGCATTCAAATCGACCTTTCGACAGCTTTTTGAGGCTAATTTGAATCGCTTCGGATTAAAATCACATGATTCGGTCTCAAACCCCAACTCTAATAACTTCCGAGTCAGAGCGCCTTCACCAGCCCCAACATCTAGAATTCGTTTTCCCGTGCAGGCTTCATCTTTTAATAGTCTTAGAACGACTTCATGAACATTTGCAGCCGTGTCTGGCTGAGGTTCCAAGTTGCAACGATTTTCAACTTTCAATCAGAATTTCTCCTCGCCTAGCAGTTCAGTCATAACACCCTATTCCATTTTTCCAAAAACTCTATCACGCTTTGTTTTCCACAAGGTATTTCCGTTTTTCTTCATTTCTTTTATGGTGGACACAGTTTACTAATTTGCCAATTAAATATTTATCATTTGTTCCTAACGTTCTGTTAACCCATAGGATAATGCTTTTCCATGTTAATTGTCGCTCTGACAGTTTGCATTTATGAATTAGAGTAAGCCGCTTGTTTCTTGTTTTTTCTCTGTCCTTGATTTCTCCGTTCATCCTTTCCATTGTTGTTAAGGTCGCCTCGGAACCTGATGTGCCGAATATGTTTGTTTCATCGAAGACTTCAACACATAACAATGGGATAAGGTGCGCATTAAGATTATAAATTAACTGACTGTTTGCGTTTTTACGTTAGTTTGTGTTTATGAGTCTTAGTAGGCTTCTTGTCGATTGATTTGCACTCCGTAACTTATGTATGAAAAGGTGCATAGTTTTTCTGCGTATCCACTCAACTGTTGCCTCAAAAGAAAGCAGACTCTTCAAGATAGAATACCTAACAAGCCGACGCCTTAAAACGTCAAGGAGAGTATAAACCAGAACGACTAGGTGCGCGTGTATAAGCGCCGCTTCGCTCGCCCTAAACCTGTACTCCCCAAAACCCAAAGCCTTAGCCTCCTTATAGAAGTCTTCTATCCGATGCCTCTCCAACCCATGACCCACTATTTCCTCAACACTGCAACCCAACATGTCAGTACAGAGAAAATGAACATCCCCAGTGCCCGCCTTAACATCCATCACAATGGAGAAATAACCCATCTTAGGCATAAACACGTCCGCCTTAAAGACAGAATAAACCATGCCCTTCACCACATCAAAAAGACCGCCCTCTAACCGAATCTTATCAAAGAGCTCATCTAAACGGTACCTTTTATCCTCGTAAAACACAATTCTATTGCTCTTAATCTCACCTACCCAACTGTATCCATGAGATCTGCATTTTGACGCCATCTCCTGGCAGGTAAACCAAGAATCCCACAGCCAAATCGTCTTCTTCACCAAGGGAGTGTGCTCATCGATGATGTCGCATGCTAACTGCAGCCTCGTCTTAAACTCAATTCCCTTCTCTGCACATTTCTTCTGGTTGCCATACAGCTTCAAGCCATCCGGCACAGCAACTGAGTTATTTACGTAGAGGGATGTGACGTAGTCGTGGCTTGGCACTGTTCCCATCGTTGAGGAATGGTTGTAGCCGACCATCTGGGTGTTTTGGCTGTATTTGCGGCATACGGTGTCGTCGATGATCTTGTACTCAAATGAACTGCCCAGGTTTGCTTCGCTAAGAAGCAGGGTTTTGGCTTGGTTAGTTACTGTTTTGATGTTCCATTTTGGGTCGGTTATGAATCGGTTGAGGCTGCTTTGGTCTTTTTTGTCGATGAAGAGCTCGTTGGTGCTTTTGATGTCGTGTTCTTTTTTGCTGGCGAGTATGAGTCCTAGTTCTGTTCTGCAGAAGTTCTCGAACTGAGGCTTGCTGAAGATGTGCTTGAACTTTGAAAAAAGGTGTTTCAATCGACGGGGAATGCCTGCAATAAAGCCGAACATGCACTCATGTATGAGCCAATGCAAAAATAAGCTTTGGACACAGAATGACGAAAAAACGCAAACACTCAGTTGATATAAATCCTGGGACAGAAATAATATAGTCACACGTCTATGTTGCCCAATAGGTGGCGTTGATTGGGCGCAGTAGAAAGTCGGGTACCACTTGGTCAACCCTTCTGCAGCAGAAGATGGCCGTCCTCGCCTTGATCATCACTCTACTACCTATCAACATGATCAATGTGCACTCCACCTGCCTTACCCGATATTATGTATTGAAGCAGGTTGGTGATACCTCTTTGTCTGGGCGCGCTATGCTTTGGCGTTCTCAAGATGCGAAGTCCCACTCGAAAACAAACATTAATGTATCTTAGGGACAAGCCCAGCGCGCTCGACGAGAGGTTGATCCTTGATCCGTAAAATGATTCTTTCTTGCGTAGGGAGTGGTTTAGGTGCTCGTCATCTGCCCTATCAGCAGAACAATAACGGCACAAAATGCGGTTCAAGATTGGCTGTCGACGTTTTCAGAACTCGAGTCGTATTTGGGTATTCAAAGTTGACCGTGAATCCGTAAAACAGTCTAGCTTAAAGCTTCGACACGTTAAAGGATGATTCATGAGCGTCCTCGTAACTGGCGGAGCCGGCTTCATAGGCTCCAATTTAGTCTCGCACCTTTTGCAGAAAAACTATTCTGTAGTAGTCTTAGATAATTTGTCGTCGGGGAAAATCGAAAACCTCCATCAGGCTAAAAGTAGTCCAAACTTCAAGTTTGTCCAGGGAGACATACGTGACTCGCAAACCGTGAAAGCCGCGCTACTCGATGTTGAGGGCGTAGTGCACTTGGCCGCACTCATCGATGTTTCTGCATCCGTTGCCGACCCGATACAGACCCATGATATCAACGTCAAGGGTACGCTGAACCTGCTGCAAGAAGCGGCAAAATGCCGGGTCAACAAGTTCATCTTTGCCTCTTCAACCGCAGTTTACGGTGACGCCAAATCTCTACCCATAAAAGAGGAAACGCCCCTTCAGCCGATTTCCCCGTACGCGGCGTCCAAGGCCGCAGCTGAAGCCTACTGCAGCACCTACGCAAGATGCTTTGGGTTGGAAACCGTGAGGCTCAGATTTTTCAATGTCTACGGCCCAAAGAATGAAGGCAGCCCCTACAGTGGAGTAATAACCAAGTTCATCCAACAAGCCCAGAGAGACGAGACCCTGACAATAGAGGGTGACGGAGAGCAAACTCGGGACTTCATCCATGTCGACGACATCGTCCAAGCGCTAACTGCTGCGCTGGAAGGGCAAAACTTGCGCGGAGAAGCCTTCAATGTGTGCACGGGAAAACCAACAAGCGTCAACAGCCTCGCGAGCACGCTGAGCGTCGTCACAGGAAAAACCTTGAGAACAACCCACGTTCAACCTCGTCTCGGCGACATACGATTCAACTACGGCAACCCTTCCAAAGCCGCGTCAAAACTGCACTTCAAAGCAAAAACCAACATAAAAAACGGCTTGAAACTTTTGATTGCAAAAAGTTTTAAAGGATGACTTAATCCCTGTCAAAGCGCTCTGAAATTAGATCGCATTAGGTACAATTTTGCGTTAAGACTAGGTGCTCGTCGTCGGCTTTTTTTGGGCTCGGCGTAAGGACGTGTTGACGAAAAAGCCGCAGTACGCGATGCAACGGGAAGACAGAACAGACACAGACGTAAGAGAGAGCCTAAATCATCAACATTTATTAGGTAAATAGTATTTATTAAGTGTTAATATACAATATGCTGGAGGCAGAAAATTGAACAAGATTATTTACGTAGCCTTCGCCTTAGCTTTAGGCAGCCTATTGTTGTTTTCCCCTTTTGTACCCAGCACACTGGCGCAGGTTACTACGAACATTACGCTCTCCAGCAGCGGAGTTATACAGTCGCTATCATCATCTACTGCGAGTCCAACCCCTTCTCCGACTCCTACTGCGACTCCAACTCCTACTCCGACTCCAACCCCTTCTCCGACTCCTACTGCGACTCCAACTCCTACTCCGACTCCAACCCCTACGCCGACACCTACTCCATCTCCAACCCCCGTTCCGACGCCTCCTCCGATTGGGGGCGGAGGTGGTGGCGGCGGTGGTGGAGGTGGCGGGGGCGGTCTAATGCCCACGCCGATTCCGACTCCAATTGCTACTCCTACTCCAACCCCTACGCCGACTCCAAAACCGACTCCTACTCCGACTCCTGCTCCAACCCCTACTCCGACTCCAAAACCGACACCTACTCCTACTCCGACTCCTGCTCCAACCCCTACGCCGACTCCAAAACCGACTCCTACTCCTACTCCGACTCCTGCTCCAACCCCTACGCCGACTCCTACTCCTAGTCCGACTCCAACCTCTACTCCAGCGCCTTCTTCTTACAATTACTATATGGGCATTTCAGGAAGTAACTATGTAATTTCAACTTCTGCTAGTTTAGGTTCTCCCATTAAATCAAGCACAAGCAGTAGCGCAGCGTTTAATTGGCTGTTAGGTTCTGGTGGACATGCCAGTAGCGGAAGCAGCGTAGACATTGAAAGCGGCACATACACCGTTGATGCAACATGGTTTGTCGCTATCAGTTATGTCACGGTGAATTTTGCTTCTGGTGCCAACCTAGTCGCCGCTGCTAATCTTAACACGTATATGCTGCAAGTTGGCGGGACCAGCGTCGGCAATGCTGGTCAATCCTACGGCACCAACTCTATCATCAACGGCGGCTCATTCAATGGAAACGCAGTTAACCAATACCACGGAACCGACACATCAAACGACCTCTGGTATGATTACCAGATAGGTGGCGTAGCACTCTACGGTCAATACGACCTAGTTGAAAACGCAGTAATTTATAACCAGAGACAGTGGGGAATAGTGGTCTGTGCAAGCTACAGCGGCATCACGAACAGCGTTATTCACGATGTTGGTTGGAACGGCTTCTCAACATATCAAAATTCTGGAATTGGAACAGTAGATCAGGCTTTCATCACGAATTGTGAAGTTTATCATTGCAGCGACGTCGGCATAGACAGCCAATCGCAAAACACTATAATAACGGGAAACAACGTTCACGACTGCGTTCCATACACGGGGCAAATTCAGGGGAGTACGGATTCTTATTGGGGTATTAGTTGGGAAGTTTCGGGTTACGGAAATAATGGTGGTACTGGGAGCGGGACTTATGCTAGTTGCTCTGGAAACACAATAACTAACTGCGCACACGATGGTGTTGTGATTTCTGATAATGGTAATGAGTATGTGTTAATTTCTGGAAACACTATCACAAATTGTGCTCAGCAGGAGATACTGTTTCTTGATGGTGGTTCATACGACGTCGTAGAACTTAACGGCCTCACCAACTCGCCTTTAGGCATTAACATATACACGTCTGCGAGTGTGGGTAACACTATTTACGGGAACACGTTTAGTGGTTGCTCAACTAATATTCATGATGGTGGAACAGGCACAACATATTCAGCGCCATCATAGTTGCTGTTGCAGTTACGTCTTTGCCAAATGGTTGCGGATTTGTAATAGCGGGCGGGAATTCTGGATACGCAGGCTCATGCAGTAACATCACCTTCCACTTTCTTTAGTACAGTTGGCAACTCATTGACTTTAGTGGCTAGGGCTGTTTCAGGGTACACTTTTACGAGTTGGTCTGACGGCGGGACATAAAATCATTCAGTTGGTGCTATTACGCATGCATGTTCCTAAATTGGTAGAAAATGGTTTTAATTCAATATTCAGAGGTCAGGTCAGTTTGAGGCCATGGATCTCAAATGGAGCACAGGAACGATTGTTAATGCCTATAGCTGAATTATTACCGTTTTTGACCATTTTCGTAAGAACCATACAAACTGTGTCTGAGTGCCTAATTCCGATAGCAAATGGGACCCCAATGAAAAATAGATGGGCTAGCGCTTGTAGGGACGAGTTTGAGATTGTTTTGGAACTCAGAAGACAGTGTTTTTTTGTTCACCACATCGACACTGATACTTATCGGTACCACATTTGTGATCATTGGATGTGTTCGAGGGGACATCGTGAAAAGAAACAGCATAATAGTTACGCTACTGGTTTCGGCGGTAATATTGACTATGCTTTCATCAATGTTGATTCCAACTGCAGAAGCCTATGTCAGGCGCCCGCGCTCGCCTACTCCATCACCTACGCCGACTCCTACTCCTACGCCTACGCCGACTCCTACTCCTACGCCTACGCCGACTCCTACTCCTACGCCTACGCCGACTCCTACTCCTACGCCTACGCCGACTCCTACTCCTACGCAGACTCCAACTCCTACTTCTACGCCAACTCCTACTCCGATTCCAACTCCTACTCCGATTCCAACTCCTACTCCACCGCCTTCTTCTTACAATTATTACATGGGCATTTCAGGAAGTAACTATTTAATTTCAACTTCTGCTAGTTTAAGCTCTCCCATTGAATCAAGCACAAGTAGCCGCACTGCGTTTAATTGGCTGCTGGGCTCTTCTGGGCACGCGGGCAGCGGAAGCAGTGTTGAAGTTGAAAGCGGTGCTTACACCGTTGATGCAACATGGAACCTTGTCGTTAATAGCATCACGATAACTTTTGCGCCCGGAGCCAACCTTGTTGCTATCGCTAACCTTAATGAATATATGCTTCAGGTTGGTATAGGAGGCAGTCAATCCTATGGAACACATTGTATTATCAACGGGGGTTCATTCAACGGAAACGCCGCTAATCAGGCCCATGGCTCAGACACATCAAAGGACCTTTTTGGCGATTACACTGATATAGGCGGCATATGGCTTGGTGGACAGTATGATTTGGTTGAATACTCAACCATCTATAACTGTAGAATGTGGGGTGTTTTTGTCTCTGGAAGCTACAGCGGGTGTAATAAATGCGTTATTCATGATATTGGCTGGAATGGTTTTAGCACATATCAGAATTCTGGAAGCGGAACAGTAAATCAGGCTTTCATCACGAACAGCGAAGTTTATCATTGTAGTGATGTTGGCATAGATAGTCAGTCTCAAAATACTATAATATCAGGAAACTACGTTTACGATATTGCGTCGTATTCAGGGCAAATTCAGGGGAGTACGGATTCTTATTGGGGTATTAGTTGGGAAGTTTCGGGTTACGGAAATAATGGTGGTACTGGGAGCGGGACTTATGCTAGTTGCTCTGGAAACACAATAACTAACTGCG
>Ga0209777_10003703_pt1 | contig 18730 bp, 17 predicted proteins | sample FrelakmetHBP12HB_FD_187147 | JGI IMG/M metagenome (GOLD analysis project Ga0209777, IMG submission 187147) | Freshwater lake sediment microbial communities from the University of Notre Dame, USA, for methane emissions studies -HBP12 HB (SPAdes)... | ecosystem: Environmental > Aquatic >...
TCTGGACAATGGAGAGCAAGGCATCGACACCTTTAAGGTCGCTGCTGGGCAAGGGAACACCAATTACAGGGATAGTTGTCCAGCTAGCAAGGACGCCGGGCAAGTGCGCTGCCATACCTGCCCCAGCGATAATAACCTCAATACCACGCTTCTGTGCACTCTGACCGTATTCCCGGGCCTTCTCCGGGGTGCGATGGGCTGAGATTATCGAGACCTCGTACTCGATGCCGAGCTGCTCCAGAGCCTGCAGCGCTGGCTTCATCAGGTTAGCGTCAGATTCACTGCCCATAACTATACCGACAAGTGGCATGGCTACTCCTCCTCTGCGGCGATGTCCTTCCTGTAATGACAACCCTCAAAACTGATGCAAGGCAGGTTAAGATAGACCCTTTCTCGCGCTTCTGCAACAGTCTTTCCTGCAGCGACCACAGTGAGCACTCTTCCTCCCGCCGTGCATATCTTTCCCCCGTCTAATTTGGTCCCGGCATGGAAAACAAGCATATCAGAGTCAATCCTATCTAAGCCAGTGATAGGGAATCCTTGCTTGTAGTTACTAGGATATCCCCCCGAAGCCATTACTACCCCAACGCAGGCACCGCTGTCCCACTCAACCTTGGTTCGAGCCAGATTGCCATCTATTACCGACATCATCATGTCTACCAAATCGCTCTTGAGCAGAGGAAGCTGCACTTGAGTCTCAGGATCGCCAAAGCGAGCGTTGAACTCCAAGACCTTTGGCCCCTCCGCGGTTAGCATCAGTCCTGTGTAGAGCACCCCTTTATAGGGTTTCCCCTCCTTAGCCATCGCCTTCACCACAGGCTCCACGATGGTCTTGATAGCCTTGTTGCTCGATTCCTTATCGAGGAACCCCGAAGGGCTATAACAGCCCATGCCGCCGGTGTTTGGCCCCATGTCTTTGTCAAATACCCTCTTATAATCCCGAGCAGATACCATAGGTACAACAGTTTTACCATCGGTAAATGCAAGAAGGCTGGTCTCACGTCCCACAAGGCACTCCTCAACCAGCACCTGATTGCCGGCATCGCCAAAGACCCGCTTTTCCATGATATCGTAAAGTGCCTTCAATGCCTCATCCCTGGACTGGGCGACGATGGCACCTTTGCCTGCAGCCAGCCCATCGGCCTTGATTACCAGGGGGATGGACTGCTTTTTGATATAAGCCTCCGCCTCTTTAAAGGAAGAGAAAACAGCATCTTTAGCACAAGGTATACCGTACTTATGCATCAGCCTCTTGGCGAAGACCTTGCTCGACTCGATAAGCGCACCCTCCTTCGTGGGGCCGAAAGCAGGTATGCCCAGGCTCTGGAGCTTATCAACGATCCCCGCCGCCAGAGGGGACTCAGGCCCAACCACCACCAGGTCTACCTTGTTGTCCTTCGCTGCGCGTGCTAAAGCATCCAGGTTGGTCGGAGATATATCAAGGTTTATGGCGATCTGAGCAGTGCCAGCGTTGCCGGGGGCAACATATATCTCTTTTACCTTCTTGCTGCGGGAGAGCTTCCAGGTAAGGGTGTGCTCCCTAGCACCCCCGCCAACAACCATTACCTTCATCGATTAATCTCTCCACAGCGAACTTCGCTATTCTTTCCGACCAACTTTAAGACCCACACCTTCCCCAGGGAATTAAATTAATTTTGCCTTTTGTTACCAGAGGGTTCACTCCCACTCTATAGTTGAGGGAGGTTTTGAGGAGATATCGTAGACCACGCGGTTCACCTCGGGAACCTCGTTAACAATGCGGTTGGAAATCCGTGCCAGCACATCATAGGGGAGACGTGCCCAATCGGCAGTCATAGCGTCCTCCGAGGTCACTGCACGCACCGCCACCATATAGCCGTAAGTTCTAGAATCGCCCATCACCCCCACACTCCTCACCGGTGTTAGCACAGCGAAGCTCTGCCATAGCTGACGGTACAGCTTCGCCTTCTTGATCTCATTCATCACAATCCAGTCGGCAGCGCGGAGTATCTCCAATCTCTCCTTAGTGACCTCACCAATGATGCGAATGGCAAGCCCTGGTCCTGGAAAAGGCTGACGATAGACCATGTCCTCTGAGAGTCCCACTGCCAGCCCCACCTCTCGCACCTCGTCCTTAAACAAATAGCGCAGAGGCTCGACCAGAGAGAGCTTCATCCTGCTGGGCAGCCCACCTACATTGTGATGAGTCTTTATGGTCGCTACCGCTCTATTCCCTGAGGATGCGCTTTCGATAACGTCAGGATACAGAGTACCCTGAGCCAGGAAATCGACCTGCCCGATCTTGGCCGCTTCCTCCTCGAAGATCTTAACAAACTCCTCGCCGATAATGTGGCGCTTCTCTTCGGGGTCAATTACCCCCTTTAGTCGCTTCAGGAACCTGTCGCTGGCATCCACATAGACCAGATTCATCTTCATACTCTTCTGGAAGGTATTGAGCGTGCGTTCCACCTCTTCCCTACGCAGCAGGCCATTATTGACGAAGATGCAGGTTAACTGGTCGCCGATGGCACGGTGAATCAGCGTGGCTACCACTGAAGAGTCAACACCACCAGAGAGAGCGCAGATAACCCGTCCCTTTCCCACCTGCTCGTTAATCCGCTCTATACTCTCGGTAACAAAGCTGCCTGGGGTCCAATTGCCGCTACATCCACAAATCTTGTAAAGAAAGTTCTGCAGAATGGTTTTGCCTTGAGGAGTATGAGCTACCTCTGGGTGGAACTGCAAGCCGATAAGCCCCTGTTCATTGCCCATGGAAGCGATAGGAGAATTCTCGGTATAAGCCAGGGAGACAAACCCCGGAGGCATCTCCTCGATGCGATCACAATGGCTCATCCATACCGGCATCTCAGGAGGAAGGCCAGCAAATAAGGGAGTATTCGTCGAGTTCTGGTGGAGAATGGCAAGTCCGTACTCGCGTTTCACCCCCCGAGCCACTTTACCACCGAGTTGGTGGGCGATAAGCTGCATCCCGTAACAGATGCCCAGCACCGGCAGACGGCTTTCGTAAACATAGCCTGGAGCCTGGGGTGCTCCCGGCTCATAAACACTGCTGGGTCCCCCGGAGAGGATAAATCCTTTGGGGCGCAGGGCGGCAACCCTATCCCAAGGAGCATCGTGAGGCACAACCTCGCAGTAGACCCGGCATTCCCTTACCCTGCGGGCGATGAGCCAGCTATACTGAGAGCCAAAGTCGATGACTGCCACCGCCTCCCGCTCCGTCTCCAGTTTCTCTTCAGGCTCAGCTAGCGGCTGCTCCCCTTTTCGCTCCTTGGCAATCTCCAGGTAGGCAGAAACCTCGACATCCCCGCTGACAGCAACGCGGTGGCTTTCCTGTTTGTCCTTTCCCATCGTCAAGGCTTGCCTCCTGTCATCGACCAAAGCTTACCAAAGTGGTATACTGAAGTCAAGTGAAAACGCCGAATATACAGGGTAGCCTGGAGCATCGGCTCCAGGCATGGTTGGAGCGGATGCTCCAACCTACCCACAGTCCGTTCGCCCCGGGTTAACCGAAATGTCAAAGCAACCCCCTGTCGAAAAACAGATCAAACTAGCTATTGCGATACTCAAAAAGGGTGGGATTGTCGCCTTTCCCACAGATACCGTTTATGGGCTCGGGGCTGATCCCCTAAATAAACAGGCTGTCGATAAAATCTACAAGGTAAAAAGGCGCCCTCACACCCTCCCCTTCCCCCTCCTGCTCGCTGAGAAATCTGATCTTTTGAAAGTTGCCAGCGTCGTGCCTGAGATAGCATGGCAATTGGCGGAGCGGTTCCTCCCGGGCGGCCTCACTCTAGTCTTAAGAAAAAGCCCCTGGGTGCCCGTAACCGTGACTGCCGGCGGCGATACCGTTGCGGTGCGCATTCCCAACCACCCTATCCCCATTGCGCTCATTCGAGGGCTAAGCACCCCTATAGTTGGAACCAGCGCTAATCTCTCGGGGAAGCCCAGCCCGGTCACTGCCGAGGAGGTTCGCGAGCAGTTGGGCGATGAAGTAGACCTCATCATCGATGGTGGTAGGTGTCCTGGCGGTACCGAGTCCACCGTGCTCGACGTCAGCGGTAAAGTTCCTGCCATAATCAGGGAAGGTGCTATACCCAAGGTGGAGATAGCAAAGATCTGCGGGCCTCTTTTCACAAAGACGTGATGTCTGCTGGTTCGAGGGTAACAAAGACCTTCTGAATCCTCCTTTCATGGCGTCGTACGCTGGCAGAGTGTGATATAATATTCATACTTCCTAAAAAGATTGCTAAAACTAGAGAAGAAAAGAATGCGCATCGCTATTGGCTCCGACCACGCTGGGTTTGCTATGAAGCAAGCGATAGTCGGTTTACTCTCTGAGTTGGGGCATAGCTGCGAGGACTTCGGCTGCTTCAATAGCAACTCCGTAGATTATCCTGACATCGCGCAGCCCGTAGCTGAGGCGGTATCTAAGAAGAGCTTTGATCGCGGCATTTTAGTTTGCAGCACCGGCATTGGCATGTCCATTGTCGCTAACAAAGTGCCCGGAATCAGGGCTGCCGTATGTCATGACACATTCAGCGCCCGACGTGCCCGGGAGCACAACGACGCCAATGTGCTTTGCCTCGGCGAGTGGGTTATAGGTCAAGGTCTCATGCGCGAGATTGTTACTACCTACTTGAGCGCCGACTTTGTGGGTGGCAGACATACCCGGCGGGTGGAAAAGATACACGCCATGGAGCGCTGACGCATCCATTATCCTCCTGGATGGCTCATGACGAGGAGACAGACACTGTGGCGAATATATTGGACAATATAAAAAGCCCCGCTGATCTAAAGGGCCTCACGTACCCCGAACTGAGTGAGCTCGCTGATGAGATCAGAGGCGAATTGGTAAACAGAGTGAGCAACAATGGAGGACATTTAGCCTCCAGCCTGGGAGCTGTCGAACTCTCTATCGCCCTGCATAGGGTATTCAACACTCCTATTGACAAAATCATATGGGATGTGGGACACCAGAGCTACGCGCACAAATTGCTTACAGGCCGAAGAGAAAGTTTCGATACGCTCCGCCAGTACCACGGCCTATCAGGATTCCCTGATCGCTTAGAGAGCCCACACGATGCTTTCAGCACAGGACATGCCTCCACCTCAATCTCTGCAGCTTTGGGCATTGCCGTGGCCCGAGATTTAGCCGGTGATGATTTTCACGTGGTCGCTGTCATAGGCGATGGCTCTTTGACCGGGGGCATGGCTTTCGAGGGCCTAAACCAGGCGGGACACCTGGGCAACAGAATGATAGTCGTCCTCAATGATAATGCCATGGCGATCTCGCCCAGTGTCGGCGCACTCTCCCAATCGCTAAATAAGATCACGCTCGACCCAAGATACTATCAAGCCAAAGAGGAGGCCGGACGGGTGATCAACATACTGCCCGGGGGTACGACTGTTTGGTCATGGATGAAACGGTTCAAGGCGGGCATTAAGGGTGTGGTTCTGCCGACCATGCTCTGGGACTCCCTTGGATTCAAATATATCGGTCCTATCGATGGACACAATATAGCCGAACTCGAAGAAGCCTTGATAAAGGCATGTGATTACACCCCAGGGCCTGTTTTCCTCCACGCTATTACCACAAAAGGAAAAGGTTATGAGCCTGCCGAGGAAGATAGCATCAAGTTCCACGGATTATCAGGCAGGAACAATGTAAGCACTAATATCCCTTCATATAGCGAGGTCTTTGGGAAGACCCTGGTGCGCCTATTCCAGGAAAACGAGAAGTTGATAGCGATTAGCGCAGCCATGACTGAAGGGACAGGCTTGAGCCTGGTAGCTCAAAAGTTCCCCAAACGAGTCTTCGATGTCGGTATCTGCGAGCAGCATGCGGTAACCTTCGCCGCTGGCCTTGCCACGCAAGGTTTCGTCCCTATTGTAGCTATCTACTCCACCTTCCTGCAACGCGCATTCGATCAAGTTATCCATGATGTATGCATCCAAAATCTGCCTGTTGTTTTCGCCATCGATCGAGCTGGCATTGTCGGTGAGGACGGCAAGACTCACCAGGGCACCCTCGATCTTTCATACCTGAGTTGCATTCCCAATCTGGTAGTAGCTGCGCCCAGTGATGAAAACGAACTCGGGCACATGCTTTATACCGCAACAAGGTACGGAGGCCCTATAGCCATTCGTTACCCCCGAGGCAATGGCTGGGGAGTATCTCTCGAGGAGAAGCTCAAGGAATTGCCCATAGGGAAAGGGAACATTATCAAGACTGGAAGCGATTTGGCTATCATTGCTATCGGTTCCGCCGTAGTTCCCTCCCTGGAAGCAGCCTGGATCCTCAATAAAAAGGGCATCGACTGTGCCATAGTCAACGCCCGTTTCGCCAAGCCTTTGGATTCAGACCTCATCCTGGAAACTGTGAGTAAGACAAAGAGACTGGTCACCGTGGAGGAGAATGTTCTTGCTGGAGGCTTCGGTAGCGCGGTGCTGAGCCTTCTCTCTAGTATTGCTGGCGTTCGTGCCCTACGCATAGGGATTCCCGACGAGTTCGTGGAGCATGGCCCACAGGAACTCCTCCGTGCCAATTACAGCCTCAATGCCGAGGGTATAGCGCAGCGTATCCTGTCCTTCTTTCCTGAGCTTGCCCGACATCCTTACCATACTAAGGCTAAGGAGTGAGGAAAACGGCGCTGAGACTTCCCTGAAGGGGTATATCTGCTACAAGGCGCTCCAATTTTTTATCGAGAGGCAAAATGGCTGAACTGGATACTATCTGGCAACAATACCGGGCAGAGCTGGAGGCAGAACTAAGATTTGCCGTGGGTGAAGCTTCCTTACCCATGTACGACATGATGCGCTACCATCTGGGGTGGATCGACGAACGAGGTAATACTCAATCGGCAACGATAGGCAAAAGGCTTCGTCCTATCCTCTGCCTTCTCGCCTGCCAGGCAGTGGGAGGGGAGTGGCGGCAAGCCCTCCCTGCAGCAGCCGCCGTGGAGATGGTTCATAATTTCTCTTTGATCCATGACGACATCCAGGATGCAAGCCCCGAACGACGAGGACGGGCTACCGTGTGGCACATCTGGGGCCAGCCTCAAGCGATAAATGTTGGCGATGGCATGCACGCCCTGGCACTATCGTCATTGTTAAGACTCGAGGATGCTGGCATACCACACCAAAAGGTGGTGCGCGCCGCCCGTATCCTCGGTGAAGCTAGCCTCAAACTTTGCGAGGGACAATATCTCGACATAAGCTACGAGAACCGCCTCGACATCGGTATCAATGACTACTTGGAAGTAATCAGCTGCAAGACTGCTGCCCTTTTCCGTTGCTCACTGGAAATCGGAGCACTTCTCGGTACAGATGACGAATCTCTGCTGGCGAGTCTGAAACTGTTTGGCCATGACCTGGGAATGACTTTTCAGGTGCATGATGACGTCTTAAGCATCTGGGGTGACGAAAAGGTCACCGGCAAATCCAATACCTCCGACATCATAATGAAGAAAAAAACATTGCCAATCGTCTATGCCCTTGAGAAAACCAAGGGCGAGGACAGGGAACTGTTATGGTCAATCTATCAAAAAAAGGTAATTGGACCTGCTGACATAGAAAACGTGCTGCACATACTCAACAGACTGGATGCGCAGGGCTATGTTCAAGGCGTGAGCGACAGACATTACCGCCAAGCGATATCCGAATTGAATGCTGTTAATATACCATCATCAGCCAAGGAAGAGCTCAGGGCAATAGCTGCTTTGCTCTTGAAGCGCCAATACTAGTAGGCCGTTTACTAATGGGGGAGTGCAGAGGTGATTCACCCCTCTGCCAGGGGTCTGGGGGTATCCCCCAGTCTTAAAATTCCCCCAAGATTGGGGGATAGGGGGTTGATGAGAACGTTCGTAAACGCTCTCAATACTAGTAGGGGTCTGGAACACCTCCAGCTATAAATCCGGCAGCTGAAAAACATCTCTAAAACTTCCCCCCTAAGCCGTAGAACTTTTCATTAAGCCATTGTATAATCAGCACATCGCCACGATGGTATGATGGGTATGCTGGAAGGAGGAGAAAGATGTTGAAGCTGGCGATTGCGGGGAAAGGGGGGGTGGGCAAGACTACTCTTGCCAGTCTCCTGGCCCGCCTTTACGCCGCCGAGGGGAACACCGTGCTGGCCATAGACGCCAACCCAGACGCCAACCTGGGCACAGCGCTGGGTATCACTCAAGACGAACTGCGCCACGTCACCCCTATCGCAGAAATGAAGGAGCTAATAGAGGAACGCACCGGAGGCAAGCCAGGCACAACGGGGGGCTTTTTCAAGCTGAATCCCAAGGTCGACGATATCCCGGAGCGCTTTTCCGTCAAAAAGGACGGCGTTAAGCTGCTTGTCATGGGGACAGTGAAAAAAGGAGGCAGCGGCTGCATCTGCCCTGAGAGCACTTTGCTCAAGAACCTGCTGAACCACCTCATGCTCCGCAGGTCCGAGGTGGTGATACTGGATATGGATGCCGGCGTCGAGCACCTGGGCCGAGGCACAGCGGCTTCTGTGAACGCCTTCATAGTGGTGGTGGAGCCCGGACAGAGGAGCATCGAAACAGCGAAGGCTGTGAAGAGACTAGCCCAGGATATAGGTATAAAGAAATGCTATGTCGTAGGCAACAAGATCGCCAGCGATGCTGACCGCCAGTTCGTAACCGAAAACCTACCCGATTTCGAGCTACTCGGCTACATCAGCCTTAATCCCAAAATCGCCGAGGCAGACCGCAAGGGTATAAGCCCCTATGATAACGACACTAAAGTGGTATCTGAGGTAAAAGCAATAAAGGAACGGCTGGAAGCTATCTCGAGGTGATATTATGAACAAGCAAACAGTTCGCGACATCGAGCTCAAAGGCAAGAGGGTACTGGTCAGGGTTGATTTCAATGTACCCCTCGGACCGCAGACCAAAGCCATCAGCGACGATAGCCGCATCAGGGCTGCGCTGCCCACCATAAAATATATCATCGAAAAGAAAGGCAAGGTAATACTCTGCTCACATCTGGGGCGTCCTAACGGCAAGGTCGTGGAGGATATGCGCCTGGCCCCCGTGGCAAAGCGCCTATCGGAACTGTTGAAGTTGCCAGTGCCTTGCACCAAGGACTGCATAGGGCCCGAGGTAGAAGAGGCAATCTCTAAGATGAGAGAGGGGGATGTCCTCATGCTGGAGAACCTCCGCTTCCATGCCGAGGAGGAGAAAAACGACCCTGGTTTTGCTAAAGCGCTGGCTAAGCTGGCCGATGTTTATGTCAACGATGCCTTCGGCACCGCACACCGCGCCCATGCCTCCACAGCCGGCGTCACTCAATACCTACCGGCAGTGGCAGGGTTCCTTATGGAGAAAGAGATAGACTACCTGGGCAAAGCCCTGGCCGGAGCCGCCCGTCCTTTCGCCGCCATCATCGGCGGGGCCAAGGTTAGCGACAAGATGGCGCTATTGGAGAATATCCTAGGCAAAGTAGACTACCTGCTTATCGGCGGCGGCATGTGCTGCACCTTCCTCAAGGCTCAAAACTACGGTGTGGGCAAATCGCAGGTCGAGGAAGATAAGCTCAACGTTGCCCGAGACCTTATGAGCAAAGCTGCTAAGGCAGGCGTCGAGCTGGTACTGCCCGAGGATGTCGTCGTCGCTGAGAAATTCGCCAGCGGCGTCCCTGTCAAGACAGTACCCATTGGAAGCATACCCTCCGACTGGTATGTTATGGATATCGGGCCCAAGACTGTTAAAAGCTTCAGCGACAGGCTCAAGAAATGCAAGACGACCTTCTGGAACGGTACTATGGGCGTCTTCGAATATAAAGAGTTCCGTCAAGGAACCGAGGGGATAGCGAAACAACTGGCAAATCTCAAAGCCACCACTATCACCGGAGGCGGCTCCACTGCCGAGGCAGTTATGGAGCTTGGCCTCGATAGTAAAATGAGCCATGTCTCCACAGGCGGAGGCGCAGCTCTAGAATTCCTCGAGGGTAAGACACTACCCGGCGTGGCAGCGCTGCTGGACAAAAAAGGCTAACGGGGGTAACAATGCTGAGCCTGGAACAATTAAAGGAAATCACGAGGCAATCTGACTCAAAGATAGTGCTCCTGGTAATCGATGGCTTGGGTGGGCTGCCCAGACCGGAGACCGGCAAGACTGAGCTTGAGACTGCCCATACCCCCAACCTCGCCAGCCTGGTAAGCAATGGTACCTGCGGCTTGACCGAACCTGTGTCTCCGGGTATCACACCAGGCAGCGCGCCGGGGCATCTCGCGCTTTTCGGCTATGACCCCATTAAGTTCGCAGTGGGGCGAGGTATACTGGAGGCTATGGGCATCGATTTCGACCTCAAAAAAGGAGATGTGGCAGCTCGAGGCAATTTCTGCACCATAGACAACAAAGGTCTTGTTACAGACCGCAGGGCAGGTCGAATATCAACAGAACAAAACGCTGAGCTATGCAAGAAGCTGAGCAAAATTACGATCGAGAGCGCCCAGCTTTACGTAGTGCCAGTGAAAGAGCACCGTTTCCTGTTAGTGTTTCGCGGCGAGGGATTGTCAGGCGACGCCAGCGACTCCGACCCCCAGCAGGTAGGAGTGGCGCCATTAAACGTAGTCGCGCTTTCTCCCAAAGGGAAGAAAACTACCAAGCTCGCCAATGAGTTCGCAGCTAAGGCGAAAGCAGCCCTGGCCGATTCCCATCCCGCCAACATGGTGCTGCTGCGTGGCTTCTCCCAGCACCCCAACCTGCCAACTATGAGCGATATTTTCAAATTGAACCCGGCTGCCATAGCTGCCTATCCCATGTACCGTGGGCTGGCTAAGTTGGTAGGCATGAAAATTCTCAACACAGGTGCCACTATAGAGGAGGAGTTCGATACGCTGGTTAAGCATTACGCTGAGCACGACTTCTTCTTCATCCATGTGAAAAAAACAGATTCCACAGGTGAAGACGGCGACTTCGATGCCAAGGTTCGCGCGCTGGAGGAAATCGACAGGCTTCTGCCTAAGATAACCAGCCTCAATCCTGATGTCCTGATAGTCACCGGAGACCACTCTACTCCGGCGATGCTCAAAGGGCATAGCTGGCATCCTGTGCCACTTATCCTCTACTCTAAATGGTGCCGTGCCGACCATGTGCGAGAGTTCGGGGAAACAGCCTGCGCCTCCGGCGGCCTGGGTAGATTTCCCGCAGTGGAGGTTATGCCTCTGGCGATGGCCAATGCCCTCAAGCTGACTAAATTCGGCGCTTAGGAGGATATCTTGATGCGGACACCCATAATAGCGGGCAACTGGAAGATGAACACCACCGTCTCCGAGGCAATGGAGCTGGTCAAAGCGATGAAGGAAAAGCTGCACCAGATAGCAGGGGTGGAAAAGGTGCTCTGCCCTCCTTTCATCTCCCTGACCACGGTCAAGGAGCTTATCAAGGGCACTTCTATCAAACTGGGCGCGCAGAATATGTACTTCGAGCGCAGTGGCGCTTATACTGGCGAGGTATCCTCGGCAATGCTCACCGGGCTTTGCGAGTTCGTTATCCTGGGGCACTCCGAGCGAAGGGGATATTTCGGGGAAACCGACCAACTGGTCAACAAAAAGGTTAAAGCTGCACTCGCAGTAGGGCTCACTCCCATCGTATGCGTCGGCGAAAGCCTGGAGCAGAACAACGCGGGCGAGACTGTGGGTGTCATCACGCGACAGGTCAAAGCAGCTTTCGAGGGTACAGCCTCACCTAGGGTAACGGTTATAGCCTACGAACCTATTTGGGCTATTGGCACCGGCAAGTCAGCCAGTGGTGAACAGGCCAACGCCGTTATTAAACTCATTCGCAGCACCGTTGCCCAGATTTACGGCGACTCCGTAGCCCAGGCGATGCGCATCCAGTATGGTGGCAGTGTCAACAACGCCAACATAGCTGAGTTCATAAAACAGCCTGAGATAGATGGGGCGCTGGTAGGAGGCGCCAGCCTTAAAGCAGCGGATTTCCTAGGCATCGTGGAGCAGACAGCCAAGATAAAGAAAACGGGATGAGCCTACTGGTCGCCATACTAGGGCCAACCGCAACGGGCAAAAGCAGCCTGGCGCTTGAGCTCAGCCAGGCCCTCAACGGCGAGATAATCAGCGCCGACAGCCGCCAAGTCTACCGCTACATGGACATCGGCACCGCCAAGCCCACCAAAGAGGAGCAGGCTCTAGTTCCCCACCACCTCATCGATGTAGTTAACCCTGACGAGGATTTCAGCCTCGCTCTCTATCAAAGCAAAGCGCTTGAAGCGATAGGGGATATTCCGCGGAGAGGGAAAACAGCGTTTCTGGTAGGCGGCAGCGGACTCTATGTATGGGCTCTTCTGGAGGGCTGGCGTATACCCCCGTTCCCACCCGACCCTGCCTTGAGACGGGAACTCGAAGCTAGAGCCCAGTCCGAAGGGGGCGAAGCGCTATATGAGAAGCTAAAGGAAATCGACCCCCCTGCCGCAGAGCACATCGACCCCAGAAATGTACGCAGGGTGATTCGGGCGCTCGAGGTCGGCCTGCAGGGCACCCCATTTTCACAGCTTCAGGTAAAGAGGCCTTTCGTCGATTCAGTTATTATAGGCTTAACAACGGACAGAGACGACCTCTATAAACGAATAGATACTCGAGTGGATAGCATGATGAAAAAGGGCCTGGTTGCAGAGGTTGAAAGCCTGGCAGCAAGAGGCTATAGATTCGACCTGCCCTCGATGTCAGGGCTGGGCTACAAGCAAATCGGAATGTATCTGCAAGGGAAGACGGATCTTCCGGCTGCCATACAGCAAATCAAGTTCGATACCCATAGCTTCGCCCGGCATCAATATAACTGGTTCCGTCTCAAAGACAAGCGCATCAACTGGTTCGAAGCAGGAGAAGGAATAACTAAAACTGTTTATCGTTTTGTGGAGCGATTTGTGGTAAATTAGAAGCAAACAACCGAGTCGGGTAGACTGGAGCACCTGCCCAGACAGGTAGGGGACGCCGTATTAAAACTGTAGGGGTGAAGCAGTGCTTCGCCCGCCCCCAAGTTCGGGGGTTGGGGGGTTGCCCCTGATAGTCGGAGGTAATTAATGAGCAAGCTCTCTGAAGAAGTCAAGGCGATGATTGCCGAGATCCGCCCCGGGATAATAGCCACAGCGAGCAAGGATGGCAAGCCGAACGTCTCAGCTAAAGGCTCGTTCCGGGTGCTCGACGATAACCATGTGATCTTCGCCGATATCAACTCACCGCGCACTATAGCCAATTTGAGAGAGAACCCCTATGTCTCTATACTGGTGGTGCATCCGCGAACCCTCAAGGGCTGCCGCATCTGGGGCAAAGGCGAGATACTTGACTCAGGACCGCTATTCGACCAACTGAACAAAGAGTTCGTGGAAAAGGGCCTAAAGGTCAACCATGTAGTTAAGATTACAGTAGAGAAAGTGCAGGAGAGCCCCTAGCGGATTAGATGTCACCCTGAGCGTCAGCGAAGGGTCTCAGATTCTTCGCTCCCCTCAGAATGACAAATGGAGTATCTAAATGGATTTTATCAAACTGCAAGCCGCTGGCAACGACTTCGTATTGATAGATGCTCGGCGGATGAAACGCGATTGGTCGGCACTGGCGAAAGCCATGTGCCCCCGTAATTTCGGCGTTGGTGCCGATGGGCTTCTCCTGATTTTGCCTTCGAGGGTAGCTGACTTTTACATGCGTATGTTCAACCCCGATGGCTCAGAGGCCGAAGCCTGTGGCAACGGACTGAGATGCGCTGGGATTTATGCCATTGAAAACGGCCTTGCTCGCGACAAAGAAATAAAGATAGAGACCCCAGCCGGGATAAAAATATTGCGAACCATGGGCAAGAAAAGCATCCGGGTAGCTATGGGCAAGCCCGTACTCGCCCCCACTGCCATACCAGTGATCGTGGAGAGAAAAGGCGCCCGTGCTACGGCACCTGTTATAGATTATCCTCTAGCGATAGGCAAGAGGAACCTGAAAGTTACCTGCGTCTCCATAGGGAATCCCCACGCTGTATGTTTTTTAGAACAGCCAGTCGCTGATTTCCCGTTAGCCGGGGTTGGCCCTAAAGTGGAGCACCATCCTATGTTCCCCAACAGGGTCAACTTCGAGATAGTAAACGTTATCAGTCGAAGTAAGCTCAGGGCGCGGGTATGGGAGCGTGGAGCGGGGGAGACGCTTTCCTGCGGCACTGGCGCCTGCGCCATAGCAGTGGCAGCCAAGCTTAAAAAGCTTACCGACAACCCAGTTGATATAATATTGCCAGGCGGCACGCTGACCGTTGATTGGGATGGTAAAGGAGAGGTACTGCTCAGCGGCCCTGCTGAGATAGTATTTAATGGTGAATGGCTCGGTTAGACATCGGGGAGTACAGGGAGGCAATCCGCCTTAGGCGGATCTTGGGGGAACAAGGGGGCTGAATAATCACTAAATTCTACCGAAGGAGGAAACAATGAGTTTCGTAATAGCTGTCTATGTTCCTGAGGGGATAGTCATGGCTTCGGACAGCCGCCAGTCGGTGAACATCGAAGGCAAGAACCCCGAAGGCAAGGAGTTCAAAGTCGAGACCGTTAACTCCGATGCTATCATAAAAACATTTCTCCTGGAAAAACCACAGGTAGGCATCTCCAATTTCGGTCAGGACCTGCTCGGTAGCACCCCCATAGCAAGTCACATCAAAAGATTTATTGAGGAAGAGTTAACGGTCAAGAATGATACAACAACAGTTCCGAAAGAGTTGAACGAATGTCTAGGGAAATCATTTCCTGATAAATTCATTGAGGAACAATTGACGACTAGAGATGATGTGACAACCATCCCCAAGAAGATGGTTGAGTACTTTCGGAGGTCATTCCCGACTGCTGATGCCGGTTTTCACATCGCTGGCTACAGAAAAGAGGGAAAGATAAGTATACCTTATGTTTATTCCTGCCATGTTGCCAAGAATGAGGTTGGGCGGAGAAACACCAAGCCCGATGGCTCCCTCGCCTATGGTGCTACCTGGTCAGGTCAGGGCGATATCCTCAGCTCTATATTAATTCCAGTGACTGTTAAAGACCAGAAGGGCAACGATAAGATCATCCGCTCGCCTGCGCCTATTATCTGGGACGCCATGTCGCTCCAGGACGCCATAGACTTCTCCATCTACGCTATTCGAACTACCATTGACACCATGCGTTTTCAGGCTCGTCCCAAAAACGTTGGCGGGCCCATTGATGTCCTAGTTCTCACACCCGACGAGTCCAAATGGATTCAGCGAAAGAGTTACCACGGAGAAAATGTGTAGCCCCCTAGTTGAGGCTTAACTGATGTTAGAAGAAGCCCGGCTAAAGTTGCGTGACTTATTCAACTCGATTGTTAGTGATGATAAAATTCGTTACGAGTTCGACCTCTTCCATACGTCGGTGGCACAAAAGCTCTGGTCAACCAAATATTACTTTGATGAACTGAAGAGTATGTTCACCGAAAAATACCTTAAGAACTACATCGTATTACCACCTCAAGATGCTACACAATCTACGAACAATCCAACTACAAATCAGCCATCCCTGCTGGACTCGCATAGCTACTGCCTAGACCTAAACCGCTTATTAGATGGCTTCTTTATGAACGCCATGAGTGTTCTTGATACGCTCGCTCATGAAATTTGGACGTTATACTACTTCCCACCAAAGGCATCGAAAAAGGAGATACCGGATATATCCATCAAAACAATCACAAAAGATTTGCTCGATTATCATCCGCATTCAGCAGTAGGAACACTCCTGAATAAGCGACTGGAACCAGGTTGGTTTACTGAATTTGCGCCATTTCGACATTGCACAACTCATGAAAGCTTGATACCTTACGATGCAAATTTTGGATACGACGTCCTCAATCAACGATGGCTTCCGCCTGAAATTAGATTACCTGATAATCCTAAGATGAGGCCACCCCAGCAGACCAGAAACAGAGAGCCAATATCCTTTTGCCAAACCATATTCGATAATATAGAATCACTTCTAAATGAAGTCTACGAGACAATGCTCTTGGATATTCAGAATAACAACAATAATCTGATAATAGGCAAACCTTAGTATCTGTTCTAAAACCAAAAAAATCCCATCGAAAACCTATGACGGTTTCAGAGAGGGGAAGAATACTAATGCAACTAGCCAAACGCATCGAGAAATTGCCACCATACCTTTTTGTTGAAATAAGCAGGAAGATAGCCCAGAAGAAGGCCCAGGGAATAGATGTGGTCAGCTTCGGCATCGGCGACCCCGACATCCCCACCCCACCGCATGTCATAAAGCGCCTGTGCCAGGCAGCCAAAGATCCGGCGAACCACCGTTACCCCGAGACCGAGGGGCTACCCCAACTGCGACAGGCCATCGTCGATTGGTACGAGCGCCGCTTCGGGCTCTCCTTCGACCCTAATAAAGAGGTACTGCCCCTCATCGGCTCCAAGGAGGGCATCGGGCATATTGCCCTGTGCTTTATCGACCCCGGAGATGTTGCACTTGTCCCCGACCCCGGCTACCCGGTCTATTCCATAGGAACTATGTTCGCTGGTGGCGAGAGCTACCTCATGCCACTTACCGAGGACAACGATTTTCTGCCTGACCTCGATAGCATCCCCGCCAGGGTGGCGCAGAAGGCCAAGCTCATGTGGATAAACTATCCCAATAATCCCACAGGGGCAGTAGCCGACCTCGATTTCTTTGAAAAAGTGGTGGCCTTCGCTAAAAAGTACGATATTGCTGTATGCCACGACGGCCCCTATTCCGAGGTTGCCTTTGATGGCTACCGCCCGGTGAGCTTCCTTCAGGCACGCGGAGCAAGGGATGTGGGAGTAGAATTCCATTCACTTTCCAAGAGCTATAATATGACCGGATGGCGAATCGGTATGGTGGTAGGCAACGAGAAGATAGTCAATGCCCTGATGCGGGTGAAGTCGAATCTCGATTCGGGGATTCCCCAGGCTATCCAATACGCTGGCATCGAGGCGCTTCTGGGGAAGCAGGATTGCATCGCGCAGCATAACGCTATCTATCAGCGCAGGCGTGACCTGGTGGTGAAGACGCTCAACAAGATAGGGCTCAAGGTAAAGCCGCCCAAAGCCAGCCTCTATGTTTGGGCCAAAGTGCCCGAAGACTATACATCGCTCGGTTTCTGCGCCAAGCTGCTGGACGAAGCCTCAGTGGTAGTCACCCCCGGTAGCGGCTACGGCAAATACGGAGAGGGCTATATACGCCTTTCCCTGACCACGCCAGACGATAGAGTCAAAGAAGGGCTGACCAGGCTGGAAAACTGGGGAGCCAACTTGAAGAGTGCTAAAAAGGGTAGCGTAAGGAGGAAATAAATCAAGAGGCTGTCAGTCTCCACTCTACCACCTGTAGAGAAGGCTTTCCTGGTCGGGGTCCAGGTAAGGGGTGAGAGAAATACCTGGTCCCTGGAGGGCTCTGTTAAGGAACTGGGACAATTGGCGCGCACCGCCGGAGCCGAAGTAGTAGGCTCATTTACCCAGCGCCTGGCAACCCCTAACCATACTTACTATCTGGGCAAGGGCAAACTCGAGGAGCTGATCTCGCTCAAAGAGAAGGCTGGATATAATCTGGTCATCTTCGATGACGAGCTCTCCCCGGCGCAGCAGCGGAACCTGGAAGAGCTGCTTGAGGTAAAGGTAATAGACCGCTCTGCCCTGATTCTGGATATCTTCGCCCAGCGTGCGAAGACCCACGAAGGTAGACTTCAGGTCGAGCTCGCCCAACAGGAGTATCTCCTGCCCCGCCTGGCGGGGCGCTGGCCTCACCTGGAGCGGCTGGGCGGCGGCATCGGCACCAGAGGGCCCGGCGAGACCCAGCTTGAAAGCGACCGCCGCATCATTCAACGCAAGATACAGCGTCTCAAAGAGGAATTGGAGGCGGTGAGAAAGCACCGGGCGCAGTATCGCCGCCGCCGTAGCGAGCAGGGCATCCCAGTCGTAGCCCTGGTAGGCTACACCAACGCCGGCAAAAGCACTCTACTCAATGCACTGAGCGATGCTAATGTATTTGTCGAGGATAAGCTATTCGCCACCCTCGACCCCACTACACGCCGCCTCACCCTGCCCAACAAGAAGCAGGTGCTCATGACCGACACCGTCGGTTTTATCCAGAAGCTGCCTCCAACTGTGGTCGCTGCCTTCAGGGCCACCCTCGAGGAGCTATCCGAAGCCAACCTGCTGCTCCACATAGTGGACATCGCCAGCGAGACCGCAGCCCAGCAATGCCATACTGTTGAGGACATTCTGAAAGAATTGGGCTTAGCTGACAAGCCAACCTTACTAGCCCTCAATAAGATAGACTTGCTCGGTGGGGAAATAGAACCAGGTGACGATGAAGTAATTCGCAGGTATATCGACCAGCTTTGTGCCAGAGTCCAGGCAGCGGCCTTTATCTCCGCCTCCAAAGGCTGGGGGCTTAATAGAATGCTCGAACTCATAGCGGAGATGCTGGATGAGATACGGCTTGAATAATAAAAATAAGTTAGTTGAACCCGGAATGCAGTGGCAAGAAATATCATTGCCTCGGCCTTCAAAAGGAAGACCTCGCAATCAGGCTGTGTCGAAACTCGATTAGTGGTAAGAGAAAGTCAAGCTAGATATCTAGTAATAAAGGATAAGGATGAGGCAAGTTCGATGGCAATAAGAGAGGGTAATCGCCAGCAAATGCAATTACTACCAGCCAGTATTGAACAATATGTGGCAGAGGATGCTCCGGTTAG
>Ga0209777_10003704_pt1 | contig 18728 bp, 18 predicted proteins | sample FrelakmetHBP12HB_FD_187147 | JGI IMG/M metagenome (GOLD analysis project Ga0209777, IMG submission 187147) | Freshwater lake sediment microbial communities from the University of Notre Dame, USA, for methane emissions studies -HBP12 HB (SPAdes)... | ecosystem: Environmental > Aquatic >...
ATACAACATCCCCTGTTCCAAGAAGAGCGTTTTACCTTCGTGGGGGCTAAGACCAATAACCATAGGGGCACGGGTTTCTTAAAAGACGTTAGCCAAAATAACCTTATTATAGTCCCAGACGCCTTTTACAACCTATGCCTAATGTCCATGTGCACCCACTTCATTTGCGCAAATAGCTCATATTCGTGGTGGGCCGCCTGGCTATCCCAGAGCGAAAACGTATTAGTTCCGTCGCAGTGGTTTGGTCCTGCACTTGCCCACTATGATACACGTGATTTAATTCCAGAGCGCTGGGGTTCGATTTAAATTAAGGAGCTAGCCTTTGACCAAATGTGAAAAAGACTTAGAGACTTACAAGCGGTTAGCTAAGGAGGTTATGCATCCTATTCCGCCTTTGGATTCAGAACTGTGGTTTCTGGACGACTCCACCGCCCAAGCTGGCCAAGTAGATCATCACTACACTCTACAAGATATTTGGGCAGCACAGTTGGTGCACAAATCCAACGTCCCTAAGCATCATGATGTTGGGTCAAGGCTCGAAGGCTTCATTACCCACTGCCTGTGTTTCACTTCGGTAGTAATGCTAGACATCCGACGGTTATAAATAGGCTGGTATAGCATAAAGTTCTCTACTATACCCACGTTTCCTTTTATCGGCAGTATTCCTTCTACGTACCCAAACTTTTTACCATCAGATAACTTTAAATAAATGGGCCTAGTATCTTCAGAGTAATTGGGCTCTACGTTTACCAAAACTAAATTGGGCAAGGTAACGTCAAGTATTTCAGTAATTGTTCCAAACTTATCAAACCCCCCCACGACACCGGTTCCAACACAAATAGGGCACTGATTTTCTGGTGACGTTTCAGATAAAAAACAACTACACCTTCTGCCAGTTCGTTTTCTACGGTAGTATAAAAAATATCTTCTATCTGAGAGTGCAGCGTTAGCCGACTTAGTTTGTATCCTGGGAGCTAACTGGTCCCTAATAAACTCATGAACCGCGTCCACTTTATGATCAGTATCCGATGGCTCGCCATGAAATGCAGGAGGTACGACATTTGTACGGTGCTCTGTAAAGCGAGCGTCATATGTTTTTTGTAAAGAACCGCCCTTAGTACCATCGTTCCTTCGTTCTTGACTGGTTCTTATATTATTCCTTTGATCCCGATTACCCCGGATTGTACTACCCATGGTATGCCCCCCTCTATAATATAATATAAGGATTCAGTGGATACTCAGTAATATTTTTTATTGTTCGGAAATATAGAGGTAAATCTTTTAACCTTTTATATAATTATTGTAACTAACTAAATGTTAAAGGAAATTGTATACCGCTAGTCGTATCAAAAACCCAGTAGAAATAGTTTAACCGATACGCTATACTTTTTTTCTCGGACGTTCGAGATTTTGAGGACAAATACCATCATCAGTCAGTCTTGTAGATTCTAAACGTCTAGAATCTATTTTTATTATACCACTTTTATACTTTGGAAAACAAATGAAACAAAGTCTTAGAGATTACTTAAAAATTTGGATACTTAGGGATACCAAACGGCCACCCATATTTAGCCAAAATGAGTGGAGGCTAAAAACAAACTGCGGTACTGAAATTCAATACGTGCGCACATATACCCAAAAAGTGCTTACCATAAAAATGGTGGCTGTTCTGGAAAGTGGAGTAAACATTAAAATAGCCTGGAACACTACCGACTATAAATGGGATATCGAAATAGGAACATGACGCAGGGCCGTGGGAAGACTATTGCTATAAATGCGAAAGAGAACTTGATAAGCTCGTACCAAAGGATGATGATGACGATGAGTGATGTATGCTAATACTTCAGATTGAGCTTAAAGACCCAAAGCAGTGCGTAGGATGCCCTTGCTGTTTCCTGCACACTAGGCCCGGTGTCGCTTATAAATGTCATGCGAAAGACCCAGTAAGTGGTGCGTATCTGCACAATGTATGTGAGCGTCCACGCTGGTGTCCACTTGTTGAGCTTAATAAACTAAAGGAGATTCCGTAAATGATTTCTACTGTTATTGGTGGCCTTCTTTGCACATTAGGTGGCTTTCTTCTCGGTGGTGGAAAAGTATCTAGACTTTGGCACTACTTCGGTGACCATAAGCGGTTTAAAATATCACGGTAGGTATGGTTCTCAAACTTTGAGTAAGGATACTGCAATATTATGGTCACATAATTTGGATACTGCTAAAGATTATGCGGGTAACAACGGATCAGTATGGAAGTTGACTAATGAGGACATATTGCTTGATGCTGAAATTGTTATTGACCATGTACAACAAAGACTTGAAGAAATAGAGAATACCCCAGAATGGTTTAGAAATTTGGAATACTCTGATTTGGGTTTAATAAATCCGAGCAACATTGTGGATTCGGCAGGGTGGTGGGATAATACCGATTTTGTTGGCTGGTTTTGTGAAGAATACCCAGATATTCTTGGAATTTTAACAGAAGACGGCGCTGTTACATTATCGCCAGAGGCAGGAAATCCCAAAAAAATAAAAGCTTGAAAAAACCTTGAAAAAACCTTGAAAAAACCTTGAAAAAAAACTTGACAATTATTTTACGTTAAACTATATTCAAAAAGTCCCAAAGATTAGCATCGAAAAGTTAAAAGCTGTTCTGGGTTTTTTTCCCATCCTCTTTGCGTCTAGACAATCTAGAGTTCATCCAGACGGATGCTACAACATTGACCGGCATCCCAGACCAGTCAATCCAGTCTTTGTCCTGTCTACATGCCGCCGAACATTTCGGTTTAGGACGCTACGGGGACCCGATATGCCCCGATGGGCACGTTAGGCTAATGAAATCCCTCCAGAGAGTTTTAGCCAAGAACGGGTTTTTGTACTTCAGCGTCCCTGTTGGATTCGAAAAAACGGTTTTTAACGCCCTTAGGATTTTTAATCCAAAAACCATTGTTGATACTTTCAATGAGCTAACCATACTCGATTTTAAAATAAACAATAGCGGGATAAAATCCTTTCCCCATTGGAGCCAATATAGCTTAAGGGAACAGGACTGCGGCCTATTTCTTTTCACCCGAAAATAGATTAATTTAATATCACAAGGAGACCATCATGATCGTATTTAAAGACGGCATACCCTACAAAATTACTAAGCCAAAAGAAGAACCCCTTTCTCCCCTCAATCCAAAACGCTGGCTTCGAGGGCTTAAGAAGATCCTTAAAAAAAAATAAATGAGGCTATTACGTTGCCTAAACAATTCATTAACGGAATTCCTTATCGCAAAATCGGAGGGGAACGGACGCCCGAAGCCGCAGGTGTGTCAAAAGCTGCACCACAAAAGGAGCCGAAGAAAAAAGAGGCCATCAGGCCCCAAGAGGCCCCCTCCCCACTTCCGGTTGACTTAGCACCCAAAGCTCCCGATGTAGTAGAATTAGTGCAAGAGCGCCTTCCAGAAAGGCCCAAGGAAGCTCTGGCTCCCGTTTTACCTGAGACACCTCCACCCCCAGAGCCCGTTAAGCCAATCCTGCTGAAAATTGAGATCACCCTTTCGGGGCACGTAAAAACGGGAAGACCAATTCCCATCCCAAACATGCCAAGCCAGGTAACCGGAGTAACTTGGAATAATTTCCGATTGGACCCAAGAACAGATTATGCAATTCAAGGGAAAAACCTTGCGATCGCTTTCAACATAGGAAAGGGCTCGAAAATCGTTCTGGAAGGATTCTGATGGGTACTGTAAGCCTCTGCATGATTTGCAAAAACGAAGAACTTAACATTGCTGCCCTTCTAGACGACGTATGCCCCGTTTTGGAAGAAGTTCACATCACCGACACGGGAAGCACGGACAATACCCTCAAAATTCTTAAAGACAAGCAAGACGCCTACCAAAATCTTTTCGTCCATCACTACGCGTGGAACAGCCACTTTTCTGACGCTAGGAATTTTAGCTTCTCAAAAGCCGGGGATACCGAGTGGATTCTGTGGCTGGACTGCGACGACCGGATTGACTCCAAGGACTTAAAATATTTTAAAGACAACGTCCTTGTGCAGCGTAAAGACGTCGATATGTGGATGCTACCCTATGTTTACAACCGGCATCCAAATGGTACGCCAAGCCTCATTCTTTCCCGTGGACGGTTCGTAAGGAAGGCAAAAGACCCCAAATGGGCCGGGGCCATTCATGAATATATCTCCACAGGGAGTCTCAAGCAAGCAGACTACCAAGAGCTTAAAGTAGAGCATCACCGTGGCAACAAGGTCATGGAAGACCGCCGTAATCTTAAAATTCTTAAACGAGAATGTGAACTCGACCCTTCCGAGCCCCGTAATGCTTACTACTACGGCAAGGAGCTTTTCGACTGGGGGGAGCTGGCTGAAGCCAAGCCGCAACTTTTACATTACCTAAATCTGCCATGCTGGCGCTTTTTCGACGACGAGATCGGGGCCCGATTCCGGTTAGCTAAAATATTCCTCCACGAAAAGAATTGGGACGAAGCCCTGAGGGCAATTGAGCCCGCGTACCGACTCGATTCCACCCGAAGGCGGGCTGAATTCTATTATATATTAGGAGAAGTGGAATATTATCAAAAAAAGCACGATATCGCTGTTGAGTGGTATAAACGGTGCTTATGTGAACCTCCCGGCTCTCCGCGGGTTATCCAACTTCTGTACTGGAGGGAGAACCCCCTCGTTCGCATTACCGAATGCCTGCGGGACCTTGGGCGCTGGGATGACATAGCCGAGTACGTTCCTAAGTTAAAAGAATGTGGCACGGAGCGGGCTTTGCACTGGCTCAGCGTCCTTTTCTCTTACCTTCCTGTTTGCAAATCAAGTCCCGAGGTGGTTTTGGAATTTGGCACCAAAATGCTCCCCCATAGTTTAAAAATAAACGAAGAGCCCTACATGGTCCAGGCCCGTGGGTATAATCCCTTTGAAGTCAGCAAGTGGCAAATGACCAAAACCACGCCATTTTTGGACAACACCGTCGACGGCATCATTATTGATCGAAATTCTTATCCAAATATGGACATAAATGAACTAATTAGTATTGTAAAAGATGGCGGGTTTATTTGGTCTACACTGGAAATTAAGCACTTTAATCTTATTTATGTGGAAAATATTTCGAACATATTCAAATATAAAAACGATAAAAAGTCAAATAAATAGTTGTCAAGTTATTATTTTGCATGATAATCTTTAATTAGTGGCTCCACTAAAAGGAGAAAAATCGTGCTAAGTTTTAATCAAGAATATTGGGATAACTATTACGGGGGCCCTTACGAAGAGACCTTTGCGCTAGCTTTTCCTCTTCGTTTGATTTTAACTTCACTTTGGCCGCGTTTTTTTGACGAGGCTCCGGAGAGCTTTGCAGACATTGGCTGTGGGACGGGGCACACGTTACAACTAGCTGAGCAGATACTGCCTGACGATGCTTTCGTATATGGTGTAGAGTGTCAAAAGATTCCAGAAGAACGTGTGGTGCACTCTAGTGTACTTTTTGGGGATTTTTTAGACGTAAGCCATCAGCTCCCCGCTGTGGACTTACTTTACGTCTCGTGCTCTATGTACATTCCTTGGGATAAGCAGCGGGAGTTCTTAACCGAGTGCGTAAGGCTTACCAAAAAAGCGGTAGTGTTTGCCAATCTGTACCTTGAGGACGGGGTTTCAATTCCCTACGATTGCCTTCGCAAGACGATTTACAAAGACCGGAAGGGTTTCCATACGATCATGGACAACTACTTCGGGTTTACCTCCCACGGAACCCAGGCGGTAGATTTTTTCGTAAAGCCAAAAATACAATAGCGTGCTACACTCTCGAATTAGATTAATGAATATTGGCGAGCGAGCGGCCATGGGTTGGCCTTTTCGTCTTATTTCTCCTGCTATTAACTCTATGTATTTAGTTTTAAAGGATTTTTTATGTCGTTACTTGATATTAACAACCTAGACGCCCTTTCCCCAGAACAAAAAGCGCAATTTGAAGGTCTTTTAACCCAGTACCCACATTTAGATCCAAAAGCAGATCGGGAACTCAATACCCCCACCAAACTCCAGGCGGATGAACTGGACTACTCATCTTTTTTGCCCGACAAGGATCCGCCGAGGGCTGTCGTTGCTCCCGTGAAGCATGAAATTCCAAAACTTGCGGTCAACCCCAAAGATTCCTTTCTTCAGGAAGTGGGCCGGGAAGAGAAAGAGCGTGAGGAGCAGCAAAAGCGAGAAAAGGAACAAATACGACCCATGACCAACGGGGTCTCTTTTAATCCCACAGGCAAGGTTCATCCCATTTTACAAAAAATGCGGGCCACCGTGGGGCTTTCCTTGGCGGCATCGGCTTTGCCTAAAATCGAATTAGCTGGCTGCATTTATACCTTAAGGCAGCTCGATCGGGCGGGTCTGGTCGGAGCGCTTTCGTTGGCTTCGTCATCCTCGCTGATAGACCAGAATCTTTACTCTTCCAATTTGGAAGTCGCCATCCTTGCCTATGCAATTGTAGAGATCGACAACGTTCCGGCTGAGATCATATTTGAAGCCCCGGAGCGGATTGACGACAGGCTTCAATCCCCGGAAGATCGCCATACGTTTTCGGCAACGCATTTGTTTGTAGAACTTCTGCACTCTAAAAATGAGCTGATCGATGCCTTGAGTACCTTCTATCAGCAGGAGTTTCCCAACGTGAATGTACTTGCTAGTGCAAGTACCAAGTTTATTTGCCCGGAAGCCGATTGTTTGCAGTCTCGGATTGCCGAGGTTGATTCTGGTTGGTATTGCCCGATTCATGGGCAGAAGATGGTGAAGGAGGTAGATCTCCCAAACCCTTCATAAGCGACCCGCTGGAGGCGTACTACCATGACTACCCCCTAGCGTGTCGCTTGATGATCATGGCACACTGGCGGCTTACTCCGACGCAGATCAAGGAACTATCTTCGGAAGATATCCATGCGATGGAGTTTGCTTTAAGTATGTACGAGAGAAAGCAGTATGAGTCTCTCAATGACATCATTGGCACGCTTACGGGGACGTCTTGGTCGGTGGATTCGGTTCTGGCCGATGTGCAGGACGAGAAAAAAGAAGGGTTTACTTGGAAACTTCGTCCGGAACGGCAGAGGGTTTCTTTGCCACTTACGCTGGTAGTGGGTGGCCCGAAGATCATGGACCACGTCAAGAAGGTGGCGCATTCATTGCGGTCGGCTTCGAGACCAGATACGTCAATCTTGTCGCCTGTTCCTACGAAAATGCTCAAGAATGCCGAAATTGTGGATCTTAGCAAGGCATCTAAAGAAGAGTTCTTAAAAATGGCTGGCATGATTCATGGCAGGAAATAGACCAAATGGCAGATGATACCGGCGTAAGAACAACCCAGACTTCGGATCTTAATCAAGAGATAGCCAGAACGTCCGACCTTTTGGCCGATGCTGGACGGGCCGAGAAAAATTACCAGAGACTTTCAAATTCCATACACAAAGTCCGACTCCAAAACATCTCGGCTGAAGTCAAGGCATACAAAAGGCTTACAAACGACGTTGCCGCGTTGTACGAGACGCAAGAAAAGAGCGCTGCTAAGCTAGACAGGCTGCAAACCAAGGCAATCTCCAAGTCTAAAAACGCAAACATCGCCCAGATTCAAGTAATTAAGTCACAGGCTGCGAACTTGATTACCACGACACGACTACTCGAAGATGCTGGGCATAAGTTCGCGGACGTAACGGAATCCTACCGTGTTGCCATTAAAACGCACGCCATCGCTTCCAAACAGCACGATGAAAACCTTAAAAAACTCAAAAAAGGCCTTGGCGATGGCTCTCTCAAGCAAGAAGAGTACAATGCGGCGTTATCCCAGTCTTTAACGGTTATCGATGACGCTAAAAATGAGATGACCAGCCTCGAGTCGCAGGCCATATCTCTTTCTAAAACCATATCCCAGCAGCGAAAGATTTTCGTAGAGCAGGAAGCGGAGCTTAACAACCTAACGACATCGGCACGGCAGGCAGACCGGGAGTATCGAAAACTTCAGGGAGGAGTGAAGGGGGCAAGCGCCGTATTTGAGGAGCTGGCCGAAAACAAGATCACGGAGTGGATTGGTAAAGTTAAAGGGGTTGCTGGGGTAACCCTTGGGTTTACAAAATTGGGTACAGCCGTTGCCGACGTAGGCAAGTGGTATCGGGAGACCAATCAGCTTGCAATTACTATGGGTGATACCAATCGTAGGTCCTTTGGGAACTTTGCCCAAGGCGCGATGGAAGCCCAGAAAATGACCTCGCATTTAATAGTAACGTCAACACAACTTGACTACACCTTAGATCAAATGCGCGAGGTGTTGGATAAGGTCAGGGTTGGGATTCGTTTTGATCGCGATGGCCGCCTTGGCGTCAAAGCCATGGAAGATCTTACGGATGAGGTGGCGTTATTTGCGCGCACGACCAACATCGACCTAGCGGAAGCCACCGCGATGGCTACCACCAGAATACATCACTATGGCATGACGGCGAAAGAGACCGTCGCCGACATGACCCTAATGCGTAACAGTTTGCTTGCCATGTCTCAGGGAATCACGGGAACTAACATCCCCTTGGATGACATGGTTAAGCTCATTGACGAAGCCTCAAGGGCCTCGCAGTCTTACATCGTGGACACGCGGCTCATGACGCAGGCCATGCGCGGGGCTGCCAATCAGTCGCTAAAGCTTGGCGCCACCAAGCAGCAAGCCATGGCCATGGCCGAGGGCATGGGCAAGGTCCTTTCCAACGCCCCGGCGTATATAAACATTCCTGCAGGAAAAACCCTGTTGGCTAAATTAAAAGGGCCGAATTTTGAAGACTTCCTTAAGCAATTTGATGAGAATACCAGAAAGCAGCTACGTAATCTTAGGGAAGATGTTATTAAAGGAAATGTAAATCCCTACTACGCCGCACAAGAACTTATGAAGCGCGTGGGCTCTACACAAGAAGGTGTAGCCGCCCAATTAGATGCTCTAACACAATTCACACCAACGGATCGCCTCGATCAAATCATGACGGTGCTACAGAAAGACTATCAAATTGCTGACATGGGCGTAGCAAGACAAACTGCTAAAATAATACAGCAATATAAGAAAAACGAAAAAGAATTTAAAAACGAGATGTATGATCTGAGTGTCGTTCTTTCAGGCCAATCTGCGCAGATGGAAGAAGTGGCATTGAGCACCGTTTTGAGTGCCAAAACTAAGATCGAAAAGCTAGAGAAGTTCGGAATATCCAAAAAACAGGCTGAAGAGTATGTGGAGACCCTAAATAAAGGGTCGGATAAAATGATCGCAATTCAAAAGGACATCAACGCTGAGCGTGAAAAAGGGGCTGCTGCAGATCAGTCTAAAATAAAAGCCTTCGAACAGGAGCTGGACAAAGAGCGGGCAAAACATTCGATGGCAGCGGCAGAGGCAGCAATCGCTCCAGGTAATAGGTTGTTCAACGAAATAAATAAAAAAATAAAGGAACAGAGTGCAAAACCCGGAGCTGAGAAAAAAGAAACTTTAGCCATCGATGCCAAATTTAATAAAGAGCAACTGGAGAGCGTCGGCATAAAGGGGTGGGAAAATCTAGGAAAAAGGCTGGGCGTTGATTTAGAAAAAAACAAAGACGTCCTCGAGAAAATGTACGCCGAAGGGTTTACAAAACAGGATGCAGATGCCCTTCATTCCCAGGACATGCAAGTTGCCCAAGAGGCCGTGGATTCCGCCAAGGCCCCAGAAGGCCATTTTTTGAAACTCGAGGGGTTGTTGGGCATGGGTGGGCCCATATTTGACGCCATCGTGGGACTTGGACTTATCTTTTTAGGCTCTCGTAGTACCAAAGCTTTAGGGGGGCTACTCCGGGGTGGCGGTACTGGGGGCTTATTAGAGGGCCTTTTGGGTAAAATGTCCCCGAAGATTACGCCATGGATCGCTAACATAGGTAAAAAGCTTGGCATGGGGCCGACCACGGGGGGGATTGCCGGGCCGCTTTCCAAAGGCATTACGGAAATAAAAGATGTCGGCAAAGACGTTGTAAAAGACGCAGCCAAGAAAGTTGCAAAAGATGTTGGCATAGAGGTGGCAAAGGATACCGCCAAGGAAGTTGCAAAGGATGTTGGCAAAGAGGTGGTAAAGGATGCTGCCAAGGAAGTCGCCAAGGAAGTTGCAAAAGATGTTGGCAAAGAGGTGGCAAAGGACGTTGCCGTGGCGGGTGCAAATACCCTCAGCAAAGTCGGTATAAAAGAAGCTGGAATCTTCGCCAAATACTTTGGCAAGACAGCAAGTAAGGGTGTGCCAGTACTTGGCACCGCCATAACTACTGCCCTTGCTGCAAAGGATGCCTACGATATTTATAAAAAATACAAAACCGGAAAGGCAACGAAAAGGGAGGTTGCAAAAGAAAGCGGGGGAGTGGTAGGGACGATGGGTGGTGCCGCCGCGGGTGCCACGATCGGGTCCGTGATTCCCGGTCTTGGGACTCTGGTTGGGGGGGCCATCGGGGCTCTGGTTGGCGGCTTAGGTGGGAATTTTCTCGGAGAAGCAGTTGGAGACAAGGTGGGGGAATATTTGGATGCTTCCAAACCCGCGACCCCAACGTCGCTAACCGGTGCGGATAACGCTCTTAATGCTACGAAAGTGCCAGAAAGCGCGTTTAAAGAAAATCTGCCCGCGTATACCGAACTAAATGTTCAGAGTCTAAACGTCCCCACATCGCTGGCAGGTACCCCAACGACGCCCCCCGATGCTACGGCCACCCCGCCCGCGGGTTACGGGGTAAAAAGGGCGCGGCAATCGGCCTTTGCTGCCAATCAGGAGCTTACGGCGCGGAAAGATTCGGTAACCGCTTCGGGGGACGTACTTCTTCGCATTAAGGACTTCTTCGGAATAGTGTCCGACCATAAAAATGCCTCGCAGCAAGTCCACGGATTTGCTAAGTAAGAAAGATTAAGTAATAGACCAGAATTGAGGAGAAATAGATGCGATCAGTCAAGTATGCCAAGGCGTTAAATCAAGGCAAGGTTCTTGTAAGAAACAACTGTACGGGACAAATCCTTTTGAAATTCCGCTCCCCAGATGCCAAAGATCGAATCCTGCCGCCCGTTCCTCTGAGGGATTTAAATAACCCAGAAAGTTACGTAAACCTCTCAAAACTCTACAGCGTGGAGCAACTTCTGTCGTCAAATCTAGAGGACAGGATCTTGGCTAAAGATGTTTTATTGAGAGATTTCTAACCCGTATAAGTTCTGGACATGGAATACTTATTGCATACCGAAGCCGCGGTGGCAATGCCACCAAATTGCTATATTGTCAAAACGAGAAAAAAGTAACACAAGTAGTGCAAGACGCACTAAATTTAACCAAGGAGAGGGAAAATGTCATTCTTGAACCGTCTTAACGAAAAATACACCGTCATCGCTGGCGATGTGGTGGACTTTCCCCCAAAAAAGCAAAAAAGTGGCTTAACCTCCACTTCCGTTCCGGCGTTTACCGACGGGAAGTACCTGAAGGCCAAGGATAAGGAACTCGTTTACAAGGCCATGGTAAACTTTGTGAAAAATGACTTCGCCCAAGCCAAGTTCACTAAAAGCCTTTACAACTTCCTCTCTCTCCACTTCGGTTTCATCGCCCACTATGACCTAGGAGGTTTCTATCAGAAAAGATTCGCAGACCCCGAAGGGAGAATCGATACCTACAAAGCCATCTCCCATCCATCTTCTTATGACTTAAACAATGAAGATGCCGGAGATCTTATCCGCGCTTTTAAAGACCTCGTGAGCAAAAACGAGAAGAAGTTCGTAGAAGATGCCCACGATCTTAAGAAACAGATGATGCTGGAGCAACACGGTAAGCTTACACGAGAGTTAGAGAAAATGGGCCACAAGTTTTGATAGGCTACATCAAAAGACTCAAAATCCGAGCGGAAACCGAAATGGTTGGGATCCATCCCACGAAGGTTCTCGTCTTCCCAGAAGCAAGACAGTCTACGAATTTTAGCTGCGGAGCGGCTTCCGTACAGGCGGTACTCTACTATTATGGTATTGATCTCCGGGAAGATAAGTTGATCGCGGCCTTCAAGGCCAAGCCCACCGATACGGTCCATTCTGGCATCGATCCCGACGTGCTTAAAGACAAGCTGGAAAAGATCTGGGGTCTAAAGGTAGAAATGCGCCAAATGACGCTGGATGACCTTAGAAACTTCGTAGATCAGGATATCCCCGTGATCATTGCCATGCAGGCTTGGCGCGGGGAAGACAGGGCAGTAGAGACTACGAACTACGCCAAGGACTACAAAGACGGGCACTACGTCGTAGTCATAGGCTATTCGGATCAGTACATCATATTTGAAGACCCGTCGATTCTAACTAACCGTGGATATCTTTCGATGGAGGACCTAGAAGAGCGCTGGCACGATGCTGACTATCATGGAAACCATTACGACCATTTAGGTCTAGCCATTTCCGGAAAAAAGCCGGTTTTTAATCCAGAAGTTTTTAAAAAAATCCTATAGGAACCTTCGCCATGGGTTTTTTAGCTACAGTTAGAAACACATACAAGATAGTGACGCCCCGTTCGGTTCTTCGGATTCCCGCTTTTGCCGAGCCTGAGAAGGAACGCGAGAGCCTTAGCAAAATCCTCCACGTTGATTTCATTACCAAGCGAATTATTAGAATTTACGACGTCAGCTACCTGGCAGGAAGTTCCATAAATGGCGAGCACATTTACATAGATCGCCGCCTGCCTAAAGAAATGAAGCTGAAGGACGGGCGTACCGTCCAAATCGATTACTTTCTTGGCATCCACGAGTATACCGAAAAATGCATGCTGGACCGAGGTCTTTTGTACCCGGAAGCTCACCTGATCGCCACCCTTCTGGAACGCGAGGCCGTGGAGCGCGCTGGCATCTCTTGGGAAGAGTATGACGCTTTCATGCAGTACTGGATTTCTAAAACTTTCCGCGAAGGCTACCACAACCTTCCCCCAGATCTTGAAATGAAGCCCGAAGTCGATTCTCAAGACGTAGAAATTCTTAACCTAATCAAGCCCTACGTGCACAACACGCTTCTACGAAAAGTCGGCATGCCCACCAAGCATAGATTTAATAATATTCAACATACGATGGGAAACGGGGGAACGGGATGCGATCCAAGCTTTTCTGCCTTTTTTGTTTCATCATCTCCTACGATATTTATGCGCAATCTCCAGCGAGACACTGCACAACCCCAGGGTTAATTGCCCTAACATTCGACGATGGCGTAACAAAAAACTATCCCGAGCTTTTAAATATATTAGACACCATGGGGGTTAAGGCAACCTTTTTTATTGAGGGCCAAGTGGCCGCCGAAAGGACGCGCAAACCTTGGCTGATAGACGCCTATAAACGCGGGCATGAAATTGGCAACCACACCTGGACGCATCCACATATGATAAAGAACGGAAGTGCCATTTGGGACGCGGAAATCGGGCAACCTGAAAAATTAATCGACTCGATCACCGGGTACGTCAGAAAAAACAGGTTTATGCGCCCACCACACGGTGAATTTAATGCGGATCTTTTGACTTACTTGAAGGACCGTGGTAATACCGTGGTGATGTGGAACATCGAGCTAACGGGGGACTGGAAAAGGGGAAAAAAGGCGCGAAGCCGGGCTCAGCTCTGGAGTTCATTTGTACACGGTTTTAGAGATGCCGATCCCAAAAAGGACTCCTTCATTCTCCTCCAGCACGATAAGAGCGTCGAGTCGATTAGATTAGTTCCAGATGTAGTGATGCTGGCTCAAAATAAAGGATTTAAAGTCGTATCGCTAAGCGAGTGTTTGCTGCCGAGAACCTAAATGCCTACGTACTTAAAAGACTCTAATCCCATGGATCGCTACCAGTGCGATTGTTGCGGCAAAATATTTCCCAAAGCGGTCATTCACGAACATCACGCGGTCAAGAAGGCTACGGGCGGAACCGATGCCCTGTCAAATATGCGAAGACTAGACAGCGGCTGCCATACGGCAGTCCACCAGCTGGAGGCCGCCATCAAGCGCGGGGCCGGGGCGGCAGAACTCGCCATGGCCCTTTTCCCCGACAATCCGGAAGCACAAAGAAAAAGCCTAGAGCTGGCCGCAACGGCAGCCATCGGCCTTCCCGCAAAGCCGCTTGACTACAGTCAGTGGGATACGGAAGAGCTGGTGTACCTTGCCCCGCCACAAGTTACGCCCCATATTCGAAAGCTGGTAAACCGCGTCGTGCAAGAGATGAAAAACCCCAAGACGGGGAGAAAAATGGGAGTAGCTGGCTATTTAAGGCTGCTCGTCGAGATGGATTTGAAACGTCGGGGTTTGCCTTTGGTTTCTAATAGTAAACTTAATGTAACCCTACCGTGAAGCCATTATTGTAAACTTTAACAAGGGGTAAATGGTTGAGAATATACGTATTTGGATGGTATGGGAATGGTAATTTAGGGGATGAGGCCTTCAAGATAAGCTTCCAGCAACTATGGCCGAAAGTTGATTTTACCTTTGGAAATTGTATTCCTCCAGTAATCAATGACTACGACCAGCTTTGGGTTGGGGGTGGAAGTTTTCTTAACCAACCTATCTCTAACCTTGGTAACGTAAAAATCCCCACCACCTTCATTGGCGTTGGGGTTAGCGAAGTCCACCCGGCAAACCTCCCAGCGTTAAAAAATTCCGATGTAATCTGCAGGGACGTTAAGTCTTTAAGCCTAGTACAAAAGATTACGACTAAATCAGCCCGTTCTATCTCAGATCTGGTATTTGCCCGAAAGGATTTGCAAGAGGTTGGCCCACGTCATCCCAAAAAGCAAATCGTAGTACTTGCAAATGATTTCCTTACCCCCTCTGGAAACGTACCGGATTGGAAATCTTTATCTTATTATTGGTTTATTCAGGAGTATGCGAAAGTTTTGGATAGGTTTGCAGAGCAGGGATATCGGATGTTAATGCTCCCTATGTGCGTTAATGCCAAAGTCGACGACCGAAGGGCTGCCGCGGCCATCCTTGGGCGCTCCAAGTACCCTGAGAAATACATTTGGAACCTTATGCCGACGTCGGAAGAGGAATTGCTGGCGCATCTTTTAGAATCGGAGCTGTTGATTACGCAACGGTTCCATGGGATAGTTTACGGAATGGTAGCAGAAATTCCAACAATCGCGATAAAGTGCCACGACAAATTCACGGCATTGACTTCCTTATTCAACTTACCCGCGGTGGACTACTACGGATTCACCGACGCGCAGTTCAACGTGGCCAAGGATGGCCTGGCCTCCTTCTCCTTTTCGGGAGTGCGAGATTATCGGAAAGTTGCCTTCATGGTATGGAACGAAATTCGCAGGAAGCTGCCTGATTACAAGTGATCACGACGGTACTGGTGGTGCACTGTTTCTCAACCACCCCGCTGCAAACTTAGATTAACTAGCATTGGTCTATAGGGTAAGGAAATCCAATGCAGCAACAAGTCTCTACGCCATCCATTGTTGAGATTTTAGACAGTGAAATTTTAGCCTCAAATTCATGGCCTGCTATTAATGTCACGGCTAGCGATTACTGGGACAGTGTGCTTTCTGACGTAGAGAACTTTGCCTTAGACCCCGCTACCTCTATTGCCGCGATGGACAGCTCGATTTCCGCGGGAACCCTAGCCGATCCTTACGTCACACAATCTTTTGTCACGCTTAAGCTCAAGGCCAGGAACACGGTTATCGTGGCAAATTCCGGAAGCGCCGACTATCTTGGAAATACCGAGGCTCCTTTCAACCAAGCCATCGCCGACGGGGCGGCCATAATTTACGCCCTTGGGAGCTTCCTTTTTAGCACAACGCTGACGATTCCCGACGGGGTTGTGATCAAAGGAGTGCACCCTAACTACTTTTTGGTAGGAATAAGTGTAAACCTTCCAGCTTTTTTCGTAGGAAAAAGTGCGAGCCTATCCTATTGCACCGTATATGGAAATGCCTGCGTATCAAAACCCGTTGTCCAAGTAGCGGGGGGAAGCCTCAATTATTGCAACGTCACTAATGTCCAATTTCTTGGGGTGCAGCTTTCAGACGTCAAGAGCCGCGTTTCTTGGTGTATGTTCACAGCCACGAGCGGGTCTGCGGTTTGGTCTCAAAACAAATACCAAGTGGTTGAAAATTGTTTATTTATAGGTGCATTCAGCTCATCCGATGGCATTGTACGATTTGAGTCCTCGGAAAGTTCTGCAATTGCCAACGTTTTTGGAAGTACGAACACCGGGGCGGCGTTCGTCATCCCGTCCGCCCGAAACGTGGGCAACAAATTGGTGGCAAACTCCTATAATTCCCCCACATCCCTCGCCGCTGCCGTCGATAACGGAACGGGAACAATTCGGTACGCAAATATTCCCAATACCATGCAAGCCAATCAAAATAATCCCCTTGCAGCTGTGTCGGCTTACGTAGGCCAGGCTTCGCTTAGCCAAAGCCAAATGGTGTTGACAAGTCAATTCGCACACACCCCAGCTACGGATAAAGATGCCACTGCAATCTTGGGCTCCTTGGATAATACCATCAAACTCAATTACGAAGAGCGTTCTTGGTTTTTGATCTCGGATGATCCCACTTTTGATCTAACAACTGGAGTAGCGCAAACTGGGATATTTTCTTGGGACGGAAGCACGCTCACTTGGCCCGATTTTACCCTGATCTCCGTGGCCAACGGCAACGCGTGGCCGATTTCGTCTGGTAGCCTAGCCGTGGGATTGTATCAGTTCTTAATGGTAAACGTCCCGCGGACGTCTCCCACGACCCCCCTTACCCCGATCATATCTAATTATAAAGAACTGACTTCAATTTCCGACTCCCAGTGGGTCTCCTTGGCGTGGTCACCTGCGGCGGGGAGTTTAATTTGGGTACAAGGTTTCCGTCTACTTACCGGCATGCCGTCTTTTGACGTAGATGGGATGGCGCTTCCCATTGCACGTTTTGTAAACTTCGATGGGCAAGATCCACGAAATTCATTACTACCCACTACGCCAACTTTTGCGGGGGCCAACGGCGCGAACGTCACGTCAAAAATCGGGTCGCAAAGCGCCCTTTTGAAAGAGATGTTTGATAAAAGCAATCTTAGATATATCCCCGATGCCGACGCTAGCTTTTCCACGGAGACGGTGACCGCAGGGGATTGGATAACTTCCACCGAAACCGGCCTCCCCGAACGGCCTTCGCACATCTGCCAATGTCAGGGCTCGGCCTACGCTCTTTGTCCTAACAATGGACTGTATCGTTGGGAAAGGCCGAGTTCCCAATGGACCGTGGTGCTGGGAAATACGGTGAGCCAGTATGCGGCTATGAGTTATTTGGGAACGGGCCTTGCTCTCTTGGAAGGGACGGGAAACATATATGTATATAATCCAGATGGCGTAGGTGGGTTTTGGCCCGCAGTCTTAGTGCCGACGTTCACCCCAGATATTTTAACCTCTTTGGTTTCGAGCTACCCTCTCGGGTATGTGTCGGGTGGGCAAGCTGACTACGCGCTCCAGACTTCCGAGTATACGTTATTTACCACGATAAGTGGCGATACCCTCTTATTCTACCATGAGGCTAACGCGCTTAAAAAAACGTTGCGCGTATTTTCTGAAGTTGACGGGAACCTTTGGAGTTATCACGAAAGGGATACCGGATTTAACGTAATGCGCGACCCGTACACTTTTAAGGATATGGGGACGAACGGGGTTAGTGGCCTCACGCCTTACGGCCTTCCCCTTGGGCAGATCTCGCAGCTCGATTTTTATCCTACCGTCTTACCGTGGGATACGTTTCAGCAAATACTCTTTGATTTCGATCCCGTATCCAAAGCCTTCATGTGCATATACAAAGACTCCGTGACTTCTGCACATTACTTTATAAGCGGGGGGCAAGGCAGCTCTCGGGTTCTAGGGGAGTATTTTTTCACTACCTTTACCCCTCATTGCTGGTTTTTGGACTGGGCATCGAATTCGATACTAGTCGTAGGTAAGGACAACGCCACCGCCAGCTTCTCGACCATGAGTGCCGTATTTGATGGCAACGCTTTGGTTTGGGCAGCGTCAGTAATTGGCACGGCCAACGATTGCCAAGGGACGTTAGCGGCAAAAGACTCTTTTGGAAGCATCCACTGTTTGGTATCCGACCCCAGTCGTGGGAATCGACCCACCTGGTGGACTTATTCCAGCGTATCTGGGTGGTCAAGTTATGCCATCTCGACATCGGCTAATGGATTTAATTACATCGAGGGCACGGATCTGCAGGCTGGTTCCCCCTTGATCTGCCCATATTTTACTGGATTCTTTGTAAAAGACGGCTCGCGTGCAAATCGGCCTACGCTTTATTACTATAATGGCACTTACAATGCAGTGCACCTCGATGAGTCCGTGATACCCGAAGCTGATCCTTTGGCCGTAGTGCAGGGGCTGGGGGCCCTTTACATCGACTCCCTATCGGCAGCGGTGTTTCTATCTTTCGATAGGGCTTTGTTACGGGCTTTTATTTTCTTCTGTGAAAAAAACGCTTGGTATTGCGACACAATTGGTTTTGGTGGTGATTTCCTTTCTACAACGCACATAGGGACTCCAAGTTTACCTAGCACTTCCCTGCGGTATGTAACCATTTCGGTACAGGACCTTCCTGAATCCAACGTAAATGCTACCGCAGATTTTTATATTTATGCCTCGAACGTGGGTGTTATCAAAGGAACCCTCTTAGGGAACAATTCATCTGGGCTGATTTCCTCGGCTTAT
>Ga0209777_10003705_pt1 | contig 18718 bp, 19 predicted proteins | sample FrelakmetHBP12HB_FD_187147 | JGI IMG/M metagenome (GOLD analysis project Ga0209777, IMG submission 187147) | Freshwater lake sediment microbial communities from the University of Notre Dame, USA, for methane emissions studies -HBP12 HB (SPAdes)... | ecosystem: Environmental > Aquatic >...
TTACAGTGAATGGTATTACAAAGTCTGCAACACCGACTCATAGAAGTATAAATGATGTTGCTTGGAATGAGTTTGTGAATCAACTAAAATACAAAGCGGAAGAAGCTGGTAGTTTAGTTATACTTGTGAATCCGAAGAATACTACAAAGGCTTGTAGTAAATGTGGAAAACTAACAGACAAAGACTTATCTGAAAGAGTTCACAGTTGTACTTGTGGACATGTTGAAGATAGAGATTTTAATGCAAGTAAGAATATTTTAGCTATGGGATTACATAGCTTAAAAACCTTGAAAAAGGCTTCTTAGAAGCCCACGAATTCATTCGTGGGAGTAATCACTAGTTTGAATTGGAAAATATAGATTATGGCAGCACACATTTTTGTTGATTCTGATAATTTTCTTGCGATTGAAAATGCACTTGAAGAACGCAAGGTGATTGGTGATATAGGTGGACAATTTGATCCTATCTATAAGGTCTGGCGTGTAGTTTTCACTTCCTATAATCTGGAATACCTTCTTGATAATCTGAATAATCCCACTGTTTCTAATGGCATGGAAGAAATGTTACAGAAGCAGATGGTGAAAGAAGACAAGCTCATGCGGATACGGGCGATGTCTAAGAATGATGTGCCTGTTAAGATGAAGATAGCTGGCATTAAGATACCGCCTTACAATTACCAGAAACTCGGTGTGATGTTTGCTGTGACCAATGGCTCGGGCGTATTGATAGCAGATGAGATGGGACTCGGCAAAGAATTTTTTTTAAACACTCCTGTTCTTACTAGAGCAGGATGGAAGGAAATTGGCAATTTAACAATCAATGATGAGGTTTATGGTAGGGATGGGTTTTTACATAGAATTACTGGTATTTTCCCACAAGGAATAAAGGAAATACTCAAAATAACATTCAGTGACGGTGTTTGTGTGGAATGTGGTTGGGAACATTTGTGGATGGTCCAATCTGATAATCATGCTGTTCGCAATCAAGGATGGAAAGTTCTCAATACTAGGTCTTTATTTTCTGATCTTACTTTGGGGAAGAAAAGGTCAAAGTCTAAATGGAGAATACCACTAACAGAACCGATTAGATTTCCTACTGCGAATCTTTCCATTCCACCTTATTTGATGGGAGTATTATTGGGAGATGGAAGTCTTACAAGTGGAGGTGTTGTTTTTTGTCCGGGAGATAAAGAAGTTCCTAGAATGGTTTCCTTAATATTGCCTGCGGGATACCAAGTTAATGAAAATGCTGATTATGGAACTTCTACACGTTTTTCTGTTGTATCAAATGGTGTTGGGAATCCGATGAGTCGAGCAATTACCGACATGGGATTAAGAATTACAGGTGAGCATAAATTTATACCTGATATATATAAATTCTCAGACATAGATCAACGCAAGGAACTTCTTGCGGGACTTCTTGACACTGATGGTTCGGCAATGGGTGCAAGAACTAGATTTTCATCTTCTTCGGAAAAACTAGCTGATGATGTTATTGATTTGGTTCGCAGCTTAGGGGGTATGGCTGTGAAAAGTTTGGTTCCCGGAAGAATTAGAGACAGAGATGGTAAGAAGTGTCAGGAACTTGATTCTTGGCAGTTGACTATTAGAACATGCTTTAATCCATTTAGAATATCTTCCAATGTTGTTAAATGGAAAAGATCATCTAAATTAGTTAGAAAGATTGTCTCAATACAGCCAATAAAGCATGCCGAAGCTGTATGTATTTCCGTTGATTCTCCTGATTCTACCTATATTGTCAAAGACTATATAGTTACTCACAATACAAATCAGGCTATCTCTACGGCAGTCTATCTTAAATCACAGGGGAAAGCCAAGAATGCCCTTATTATTACTCCTGCATCACTCAAGTTTAATTGGCCTATCGAAATAGAAAAGTTTACGAATGAGAAATATGTAGTCATTGATGGAAAGCCAACTGAGCGGGTGATTCAGTGGCTTAGGAATGATGTGTTTTTTTATGTTGTGAATTTTGAACTGATAATAGAAGACCTGTTTGGCGGCAGAGAATTCAAAGAAAATGAAGAAGACTCTTTTGAAACGAAGAGAAGGAAAGAAATACTGACAGAGAAGGCAGAGCAAAGGGAAAGGATTCTCAGCCCTATCAGAACTCGTGTATGGGACTGCCTAGTTGTCGATGAGGCGCATTTTCTTCGGTCACACAGTTCTAGGAGATCAAGAAGCATAAAAGCTTTAAGGTCTCATTTTAGGATGGGTTTAACTGGAACGCCTATGGATGGAAGACTGGAAGAATTACATAGTGTTATGGGTTTTGTTGCTCCGGGATTGTTAGGTTCCAAGACGAGATTTTTTCAGAGACATGTGGATACTGATTTCTATGGCAGGGTTACGGGATATAAGCGAATTGGAGAAGTGACACAGAGAATTGCCCCGTTCTTTATCAGGCGTTTGAAGAAGGATGTGTTAAAGGAATTGCCTGACAAAATCTACCAAAACAGAATAGTTGTATTGTCACCTGAAGAAATGAAGATATATAAGTCATTGGCAGACGGTGGACATGAGGCTACTGAAGATGCACAGGCTATGGTGTCTATTATAAGGTGTAAACAGTTCTGCAATTACCCGCCTAAGATAGATAATAAATGCAAAAAGACTTCTAAGATGGATTCTTTTAAGGAAGTTGTGGATGAGGTGGTGCTTCAGAATGCAAATAAGGCTCTCGTTTTCACCCAATACAAGGAGACTCTTAATGTTTTAGCGGGCGTATTAGATGATATGGGTGTTAAATATTTGCGTATTGATGGAGACACACCACCTGAGCGAAGGGCTTTAATGCAACAACAATTTAATACAGATACTAAACTAGATATGATGATAGGTACAGAATCTATGTCAACAGGCTTGAACTTCACGGCTGCAAACCATGTTTTGAATTTCGATGATAATTGGTCCCCTTCTATTATGGCTCAGAGGGAAGATCGTTCACATCGGCTCGGGCAAAAAAATACAGTTGTTGTTGTTTCGTTCATTTGTAAGGACACGATTGAAGAGCGCATCCGGGCTGTCATTTATGGAAAAAACAAAATCACAGCACAAACTCTCGGTGATGAAACAGACGAAATGACCTTAAAGAGACTGAATCCAAAAGAAATAGCCCAATTGCTATAGGAAAAGTTTATGCCAAGTTTTGATTACACAGTTGAATTGGAAAGAGCCCTGTTGAAATCCATGACAGGTAGTCCGATGATGTGCAGGATGTTTGTTCATAAGCTGCACGATGAAATGTTTACCTCTGGATACCGTAAATTCATATTAGCAGTCGCACTTGATGTATTTTCCAAGACCAAGACTCCATTAACAAGGACAGTTTTTGAATATGAAGTTGGAGCTAAGGTTACGGATAAGGAACAGGCTCTTTATATTGGTGAGTGGAATCTTATTGAAGCACTTGAAACAGACGAACACCCTGATGTGTTGATTGATAAACTTAACGAAGCCAATGTAGGAAGGCAGATATTAGCATCAGGATTGGATACAGCGGCTTTGTTGGAGCAGGGGCGTATAGCGGAGGCAGTTGCTCTTATGAAGCAAACTGCGGTCAACCTACAGCTTAGACGGGAAGACAGACCAATTGTTGAATTGTGTGATTTTGAAAGACGGAAGCAGTTGATACTTGATAAAAGGGCGCATCCAGAGAAGTATTTGGGCATTAAGACGGGTTTTGGGACTTTTGATGCTAGGACGGGTGGACTTTTTGGTGGAGAATTGACCTTGTTGGCTGGTTTGACGGGTAGTGGTAAGTCGACTATGGTCAAGATGTTGGAAAGAAATATCGTTGTGTTGAATTCGGGTAAAAATGTCTTACATATAGCAAATGAGGAATATCAAGAGCAGGTGGAGAACAAATTTGATGCCAATTTCACGGGAATACCTTATTTAGACTTCAAGCTTGCCAAGATTAGTGATGAGGATATGGCAAGATGGGAGTATATGATGAAAAACTGGAAGTATGGAAGGGTATTTTCCAAAGAGGTTCCCGCATTTACTGATATTACCTTAGCTGAACAGGCTTATTTTGAATTACAGAACAAGGGAATTCCAATACATGTCATTATTATAGATCATTTACCCCATGTTAAGCCGATTCAACAGGCTTGGGGTGAAAACGATGAAATGAAGAAGGCTGCGTCGGACTGTAAGGAACTTGCTCGTTCGCTCCATATTCCTGTTATTGTTCCAACACAAGCTGCTACCATTGTTGCTGATAAACAAGAAAGAGGCAAAAGGGCAGGGAAATTGGATGTATTTGGTTCTAAGGGTCAGGTTCATGTGGCGAACACTTTCATTATTTTTACAGAACAGGGTAAAGACGAATCAGACCAAACCCTAGAAGACTGGCAGAAGGACACATTTTTGCTGTCGGATGTGAAGAAGAATCGTGACGGCCCACCATTTTCATTTAGGCTCAAACACCAAGTCAAGACGGGTATTATGGAAGAAGTGTCTATGGGTGGTAGTAAGGAAGATACCGTAAAGGAAGCGGAACAAAAGAAGACAGATGCTTCTCTTCAGGGCGCAGTTGAAGAAGTTTTTTCTGATGCTGACAAGGCTCATGCGTCTCTTACGGAAGGAATAGTAGAAGCACCTGTTGTAGAGGAGGCAATAGTAGAATCAGATATTCAGGACACACAAACAACCGATCAGGCAGTTGATGAGCAAGTGGAAGTGGAAGAAACAGAAACACTTACACCTGAAATTCCTGTTTATGCCCCACTTATTAAGAGTAAAACTTTAGATAGATTGAAGAATTTTTTCAGAAAAACCTGATTTGTGTGTATAGTAGTTTTGATGGTTGAAATATAAAAAAACATATTATAAAAGGAAAAAACAATGGAAGAGCATAAGTTGATAGCGCATCAGAGTATTGGTGATACATTTTCGGGTATATATTATGTAGAAAATGTCTTTATCAAGAAGACCAAGACTAACAAAGACTACACGGATATGACGCTCAGGGACAAATCGGGTAGTCGGTTTGTCAAGTACTGGGGCGTTATAAATGGACTCAAGCGGGGTGATTTTGCTTTCATTTCTGCTTCTGTGGATGATTATATGGGCAATCCTAGTCTTATTGCCAAAAACGCAGAGCCTAGTGATCCTCCGAGTGATTTGTCCAACTATATCCCTGTTTATGCGGATACAGACGAGCATGCGGAAATGTTTGACCAGATTCGAGCTAAACTGAAGGAACTGGAAGACAAAACCGGGGATAAGACGGCGGGTAAGATTGTTGATGAAGTGTATGGGAACAGTACATTTTTCCAGAAATTCATTACAGCTCCCGGTAGTTCTGCGCCTCACTATGGATGTCAGGGTGGGCTTCTTGCTAATACAGTGAGGGTTGCGGAACAGTGTATTAAGGCAAACGAATCCTATGGTTTGACTGATGAAGAGAAGGTGGTGCTTATTGCGTCATCCTTGTTATTTAGGATAGGGGCAATAGATTCTTATGAGTTTCAGGATTGTATGCCTATCGAAACAAAGAGAGGTATTCTGCTTGGAACTGCTAATCTGACTATGACTCGGGTTTCTTCAGCATTGAAACGGGTTGTTACTGAATTTGCCAAGACCAAGTTGCAGCCAAATCAGGAAATTGTCATGAGAATTCTACATGCTATTTCTTCTTATGATTGTGTTTCTTTGCGCCCTATGACAAAGGAAGCTCTTATTCTGTCATCTATTTACAGGATGGACGGCGATATGGTTGATGCTATTCAGTTTATTCAGAATGACACCAATGCTACTGAAGAATTCACTGCTTATGATCCTATTTTGCGGAGAAGGTACTACACTGGATGCAAACAGCCCACAGCATAAGGGATAGTCTCAAATATAGGGACATTTCTTGGATGATGAGTGGGGTGGATGTAGAGGATGTTCTTAGACGATTGAGTGTGAAATCGGTAAGCAAGGTCGGGAACGAGTTTTGTGCTCTGTGTCCCGACCATAACTTATTTATTGGCAAGGAATCTTCTGATCCTAACTGGTTTGTTAATCCTCGCACTGGAGAAACAGTATGCTTTACAGAAGGCAGGGGTAGCAATCTTCTTTGGACTGTGTGTCGTTTGTTAAGTTGTCCTCCTAAAGAAGCTGTTAAGTTTCTATTAAATACGGATGCTGATATTGATGACGGTATGCTTGCTATATCGGAGTTGAAGAACAGGTCACAGGCAATCAGGGCAAAGGAAGAAGAGGAAAGACCAGCAGTTAAAGGGCTAGATACGATTCAAGAGAGTATTGATAAGCGGTATATTTCTGCAATTGCGTATCAATATTTTATACGACCTCCTGATAAAAAACCAACTAACATTACAAGAGAAACGGTGGATCATTTTAGGGTTTTTGAAAGGACTTGGGGTTACTATTCCGGTAGGGCGATTATTCCTTTTTCAATGAAGGAAAGTCTTGTTGGGTTTTGTGCTGTGGATATATTTGGTAAGAATCAGTGGTTAAAAAATCATCCATTGAAAACAGAAGATGATTACAAGAAGGTGTTGTACCCGATGGACTTCATATCAGGCGAGTGTTTGTTTGGTTTCGATGAGTGCCGGAAGGGTGCTGATTTATTGGTGATAACAGAGGGCGCAAGGGATGTTATGAAGTTGTGGCAGGAAGGTTATACAAATTCGGTAGCTGTGCTTGGCTCTTTTCTGGGTGATAAACAGTTGATGTTGCTTACAAGTCTAGCTCCCAAGAGGATTGTGTTATTGTTTGATGGTGATAATGCGGGGCGAATGGCAACAGACAAACTCGCTAAGAAGTTGTCAGGTATCTATGAAAATAAAAGACTTGTGCCATGCTATATGCCATTAGGACATGACCCGAAAAACATGGACAGGGCAGGATTTGAAAAGATAATAAAAGTGTAAATTTTAGATTGACAGGATTTCAGTAACAGTATAGATTGGCGACTAATTTAAGAAGTCCCTTGTGGACAAAAAAGTGAGTAAAAAATAAGCCGATTTTCGGCAAAAGGTGTAAGGAGTCAGATGAAAGAGTGTGCAGTTGAAGTTGATATTGATCCTGTCAGTAAGTCTTCCAAATCTCCTGTTAATCCTAATACTTTGGCTGATTTTGTATCATCAAAATTGCGTAAACAAGGCGATTGGCTTCTCGCAGATGACAATCTTTACGATGAACTTTACCAATCAATTTCTAGGATGGTATATAAAATATGCAACAAACATTCATGGATACTTCAAGAAGATATTTGTGATCTAGTTCAAGACTGTATGTTGAGGGTAATTAAGTATATGCATACTTATGATCCCTCTATTGCTGGTTTCTCTACTTGGTGTTGGATTGTTTGTGTTTCAGTACTTAGAAACAAGTATCGTTCTCAGGGGTACAGGATAAAAGAAGTTCATCTCAAAGAAATTGACACTTTCGATAGATGCGTTTCTATTAGTCAGTTTCCCACACCTATATCCATTGACATAGCCGATGCGGTTGATGATTTGATTAAAGAAAATCCTGATAAAAAGGATGTTATCTTTGAAATGTTTGGTAATCCTCAAGACCATGATTTTCGATTTCCTACAGATATTAATGTGGCTGCAACAGCGAAGGCGATGGGAAAGAAATATTCAGAAATTCGTTATTTTTATTGTAGTGTTGTGAGACCATTTTTCAAGGAACGCTTTAAAGACAAAATATAAGGAGAAAGTAGACATCAACTACCCCTACTTAAATGTAGGGGCATGAGTAGTAATATTCATCGCAAGAGTTGATTAGGAGGCAGGTAGAAATACTATATGTAGTAAAAATAGCTTTTGTTTTGGGTTAAGTTAAAGGAAAAAACATAAAAAGGAGCAGTAGGTTATCTCTTACCTAAAGGAAGGGGTCTCCTTGCTGAAAACAGGATGAAAACGATGGAAATTCAGACGGTAAGTGAACAGATAAAACCCGGTGATTGTATGGGCAACTTTGACATAAATGATATTGCGTGTACTCAACAGTGTATGCGTAAGGACAAGTGCGAAGAGCGTTCTAAGAAAAAGGATGAACCCGAAGAAGTGCATGAAGAACTTGAACATCCTTTTGAATCTCTTATTGCGGCATTGAAGAGTAAATACACATGCAAGGTTAAAAATGGCAAAGAATTAAAGGGGTTCCTTTTCTACAACAATAATGGCAAGGCTATTATTGGAATTGCTATCAACAACAAGGGTGTAGTCAAGATTCAGTCAGGTAAGGTTTCTAAAGTCCTGCGTGAAATAACAATTAGCGATGTGGATAAAATACTGAACGAGATTGCTTGATATATGAAGACACGGGACTTCCCTTATTTTCATCCTTCTTTTGATGAATTTAACATAGCTCAATCTGCTGCTGTTCCATATCTTGACAAGGATATGAATCTTGTCATTTCATTTGCGACAGCGGCAGGGAAAAGCGCAATGGCAGAATGTTGCTTTGGGTATCATCTAAGCACAAATGAAAAGCAAAGGGTTGTTTATGTGTGTCCGTTACGAAGTCTTGCAATGGAGAAATATGAATCTTGGAAAAACAATTTTCAGTTTTCAAGATATGGGGTGGCTCTTGTTACCAGTGATTCCAAACTAGACTCACATGAAATAAAGGCAGCCCGTTTGGTAATTATGACATCTGAATCCTTTGACTCCAAGACACGCTCCGAAGTGTACAGGAAGTTTCTCAAAGAAATGAGTTGTGTGGTTATAGACGAAGCTCATCTAATAGGAACTAAGCATAGGGGTTGTGCTATTGAAGCGGCATTGATGAGACTGACTAAGATGAATCCAGAGGCTAGGTTGGTGCTCTTATCTGCAACAATGGGTAACGCAATGGAGTTGGCAAAGTGGATCAAATCTCTTAACGGAAAGCAGACAAAATGTGTAACTAGCACTTGGCGTCCTGTGAAAGTAGACATGCAGTATCATTCTATTACCGATGATGAAAAGGTAAGTAAAGCGGTGGAGTTGGCAAAAGAATCAGCATCTATGAAAACTATAGTATTTGTTCATTCAAAGGCCACTGGTGCAGACATAGCAAAGAGATTGAAAATGCGTGGAGTTAGATGTGCTTTTCATAATGCTTCCGTGTCATTGCCCAAAAGGAAGAAAATAGAAGAAGCTTTTAACAACAGAATGTCTGGATTGAATGTTTTAGTTGCTACATCTACCTTATCCAGTGGCGTCAATATGGGATTGTAATGGAAATGCCGAAAATGGAATCACAAAAAGAACAATTAGAAGCCCTGAAAGTATCCTGTTTAGAGTGCAGGAAATGTTCAATAGGTGGGCAGATGATTGATGGAAAGTTTCTATCTAATGTGTTCTCCAATATGAATTTGGCTAAGATCATGGTGTTAGGTCAAAATCCGGGCTCTGACGAAATAAAACAAGGTGAGCCATTTGTAGGAACATCAGGCAAGCTATTTGACAAGGCTCTGTTGGAAATCGTAGGACTCAAACGGTCTGACTTGTATGTTTCTAATTCTATTCGATGTTATACCTTTGGAAACAGGAAGCCATTTCAACAAGAAGAAGAAAATTGTAGATATTTTCTGGACAAAGAGATTGAGATTATTAAGCCCAAAATCATTATAGCACTTGGTTCTGTAGCTTTCAAACAGCTTACAAAAATGATTGGGATTATGAAATATCACGGCAAGGTCTTTACTTCGATAAGGTACAAGGTTCCAGTGATGCCTATTCTTCACCCAAGTCCGCTAAATACAAACAATCCAGAGAGGCGTGAAGGGTTCTATGATGATTTTAAAAAGTTGAAGGAATTTCTCAATGGGCGATGAGATTGAAAATTGGCTGGACGAATCTGAAACAAAGAAGATAGGCAGGACTTATTTTTCCTCTGACTCTTTTTTGGAAGATTTGCGTAAGGGTGAATTGATGGAGACATTTCTTTTGACGGAGGGTGCATTTCAGGTTCTGGCAATGGGAGTGAATACTGATAAGAATCTGGCACAAGAAATAACTGATAATGCCATTGTTATTGTGTTGAAAGCAGACAAGGGAATGGAACTGGGTGGAATTTTAGAACTGGCAGAGGTAGTTGCGAATGGCAGATAGAATCATAGTGGTTGGCGTTTATAGAGGGCGCGAAAGAGTGAGTGCTTCTGAAATTAGCCAGATGTGTGGGCGCGGGGGCAGGAAGCATGATGGTAAGGATTGTGTAGCGCATATTCTTGTTGATGGCGACTATGAAGAGATTGTAGCTGAAATGGCAGACAGTGATAGTTTTAGAGTTGAGTCTCGGTTTAAGTTACCAGAGGAAGTTGCTTTCCATCTATTGCCTGATATTTGTGATGGTTTGATTCGGAATAAAGATGATGCTGAATTGTGGTTTTCTAGGAGTTTTGGTGCCTTTCAGAAAAACAAGGTTAGTATGGATAAGGTTGTGGCATTATTGGTGGAATCAGAAGCGATTGAGATTAAGGCTGGTAGTTTCATTCCTACTCCACTTGGTAAGGTAGCTTCTAGGTTATATTTTCACCCCTTAGATGTAAAGGCGTGGAAGGATAATTTTAGTGCAGTTTTTGAAATGGGTTTAGAATGTGAGGATTTGGCGATAGCTTGGGCTTTGGGTAATGTTCCTGTTACGAGAATTTCTGGTGATTTGGGTAAACATTGGCACATCGTTACAGAGTGCAAAGGTGGTATTCCTCCCGGTTTAGATATAATGGATGGGGCTACAATTACCATTACATTGTGGTGGTGTGCCATTGGTGGTCCTTCGGCAGGGAAAATGCGAAGTCAGATGCTTTCTTTGAGGTCTGATTTTGATCGTATTCATGCTGCGCTTATTGCTCTTGACAGGGATGTGACTAGGTGGGGAAAGGATGATTTTCTGGATGAATTAAAGAACAGGGTAAAGCGGGGTGTGCCTTCCGATTTGGCAGAGTTGTATAAATTACCGGGAATTACAAAAAATAGAGCTTCTTTTTTGTATAGTATGGGTGTGCGGGATGCTGAAGGTATTAAAGAAATTTATAGTAGTCTTGAAGGTGATGTGGATGAGAATTTTTTCAATACAATGAAGGATATTGCAAATGGGTCTTGCTGAAAGAGCTATTGATGCCTGCGAATCGGCAATGAAACGGGGAGCCATATCAGAAAGGCATGTTAGAGATATTTTGAAATGTAAGGATATTGATGTGTCCAGAATCGAACCATTCCTGAAACATAGTGATTCAATGATTAGGTTGGCGGCAGTTAGGATAGTTGGAGAGAAGGGTGATGTTCAGGCTTTAATAGATATGGTGAAGGATGAAAAGGGATTTCTTGTTATGTCGGAAATTATAGATCAACTCCGAAAACATGGAAGTAGTGGATTGGAAGCATTGGCGAATCTCTTGCAGGAAAAGGATACCTTGCTTAGAGAAATAGTTATCGAAATGTTTAGGAAGTCAGGCAGGAAAGACTGTTTGTTCCCTTTATTATTTGACGATAATGACTTGATGGTAACAAGGATTAAGAGGTATTTTGATGAAAAATAAAGGCATAGCTCCGCCTGAGACTTTGAAGGTCTTTTTGACAACACTAAGAAGTATGGCGGAATTGTTTGGAATCAATCGCATACAGACTGCTTCTCATTATGTTCAGCTTTTGTGTGAATCCGTTGAAAGGCATGTTTACGAATCAGAAACCGATATTACGCCGAAAAACAGAGAAGAAATTGATCGTAAAAAATTTATAGCAATCTTCAGAGCTAGGTATTTGGAATCACAGGATATGGAATATATAAGTGCAGTGACCCCAGCAGATAGTAAGGTCATAGGGCATACTGTTAAGATGCTGATAAGTAGGGGTTTTGATGTTGATGAGTACTTAAAATGGTTGTTTGAGCAATTTCTTATAGACAATCCAAGATTTGACCCGCCACCATCTATCGGCTTTACATGTAGTGGTTTTGTGGTTCAGAAATTTCTCGTAGATAATAAGGAATTGCTCAAGATCAGGGCAGAGGAACAGGTTCGCAGGCAGGAGTTTATAGACCTTATTAACAGGGCTAGGGCTTTGATTCGCAGCTCTACATCGAAAGAAGAAATAGAAAAAATAAAAAACGACATCAGAAATTTCAAGGATAAGTGTATAGTTATAGGTGAGTTGAGAAATAAGATTGAAGCGTATGAAAAAAATCGAGAATCGGTTCCTGTTGTGTCAGATAAACAGGTAGAGATTCCAAAGGTTGAGGTATAGAGATGGCAACAAATGTCATAAATAATATAGCTGGTACTTGTGCGAAACTTGGGGAAGTAGAGCTTGCTGGTGTCAAGTTAGAGGATGGTGCGGGACAACTACTCAATGTTTCGTCTGATAGTTTGGATAAGCATGTTTCAATGCAACCAGCAGCTATCGCCTATTATGGTTCATTAAAGAAAGACGCAGCTCGGAGATTGGCAGCTCTTGAAAGTACTTATGATAGATGGCAGAAGAAGAAATATGCAGAAGCCAAGGTTTCTGTTGAATCTGAGGCTACCAGTAAAATATCTATCAAGGTGGAAGATGTTAAGGCACGGTATATAATTATCAACGAAGTGGATATTGAAAAGTGGGAAGCTCAAATGCAAAAGGCACAGTTTGAGTATGACACTTTGGATGTATGGTATGAGGCATGGAAACAAAAATCGTTTTCAATCAGAGAAATGGCTTCAATAGATTCAGATGAAAGGTTCAACGGGAACTCTTCAATTGAGGGAAAAGATAGAAAAACAGAAACGGAGGTGCAGCTAAATAGAGTAAGAGAAATCATGCGGAAAAGGAAACAAGATTCAACAGTAAAATAGGCCAATATGCCAATATGCAAATAAAAGAAAAGGAAGAAAAGTATGGACATGTTAGACAAAATTAGGAAGTTCAGAGCGTCGAGACCGAAGAGTTTTAGTGAAGGTCGTGTTCGCGGGATTTATCACAAGTGGAAGGATGGAGACAACATCGTTCGCTTGGCTGGTGGATTCCTTGAAACCAAAACTCACTACATAGCTCCCAATCCGAAAAGACAGGAGAGGGGTCTGTGTCAGGCTATTGCATTCCAAGGTGACGGTGCATTGGCTCAGGAAATCAACTGCTTTGACTGGGATGTTATAGCGGAAGAGCCTAAAAAGAAAAAGACCTGCCCCTTCTGTAAACTGGCAGCGATTGCAAGAGCGTTGCTAAAACAGCAGGGCATTTCAGAAGAAGAAAAGAAAGACTTTACTGCACTTAAGCAGTTGGCTGGTGCTAAGTCTAATCTTCGCTGGAATATCGTTGACCGTGATGACCCTTTTATTACTCTGGTTGATGACAGTGGTAATGAAAAGAGGGTTCTTGGTTTTAAGATTGCCAAGATAGGGATGGAAGCGTGGAATGACATTGATGGTATCTTTGAACAGTGTCAGTTTGACATAGCTGACCCTAAAGAGGGTATTGACATCAAGGTTATCAAGGGACAAAACTCAACCCGAACGGTTTATTCAGCTCAGGCTATTCTGCAAGGAACTAGCTTGAAGGTGACACCGTTCTCACAGGAAGAGATGGCCCTTCATTTGCATGACTTGAAGGCAATATGCGGAAAGATGTCTGATTTGCGTCTAGTAAACGATGCGATGCACGAAGACTTACGCAATCTGCTTGAAGTCAATACTGAAGGCGATGTTGAAGAATCCCCTGTGGAATTAACAACAGAGTCGGATGTTCAGGCAGCAGTTCAGGATGTACTTGCAGAGGATAATGACGGGTTGATGGGTGCAGAAGCTGTACCCGAACCTGTAGCCCCTCCAGTAGCCCCTAAAGCTCCTGTAGTAGCTCCTCGTGCGCCCGTAGCTGCACAGACACCCAAAGCCCCTATAGTGGCTCCTAAAGCTCCTGTGGTAGCCCCAAAAGCTCCCGTAGTAGCACCAAAGGCTCCTGTGGCGGTAAATGCTGTAAGGACTGGAATAGCTATACCAAGGAAAGTGGGTGTAGCAAACCCTCAGTAGCCTCCGATGAAGTAGCCCAATCGGAGGTCAAACAGGGCGAACTGGATGGTAAGACAGAAATTGATGTAAATGCCAAGACTGGGTTTGATTTTACTCAGATTGACTTTGAAAAAGACTTTGTGTGTTTCGGCACTGCACAGTCTGATCATCAAGAATGTATTGACTGTCCTGCCCTTCAGCAGTGTCAGGAAAAATCAAGTAAGTAAAAGTGTGGGGGCAGTCTTAAAAGGCTGCCTCCACTTTCTCTAAAGGAGATTTATGGCAAAAAAGACAGAAGACAGTCGTGAAGCAAGATTGAAATTAATTTGTGAAACTATCAATAAGGGTGATTTTGGTGGTGAAAAACATGATGCTGTAACCTATCTTGGCTCTGGTGAAATAGAGGGTATCGAAAAGTTCCCTTCTGGTTGTACAGCTCTTGATGACGCTCTTGGTGGTGGTTGGCCGAAAGGTAGATTTATCGAGGTGTATGGTCCTGAATCTGTTGGTAAAACAACTATAGTATATCAGGCTCTTGCTCAGTATCAAAAGAAGTATCCAGATGACGATGTGGCTTTGGTTGACAGTGAATACTCAATGGATACACAATATGTTGAAGCATTGGGTGTTAATGTGAAGTATTTGCTTGTCAATCAGCCTGAATATGGCGAACAGGCTTTGAATATTATCAGCCAATTGATTCAGTCTGGTGTTAAGTTTATCATAGTTGATTCTGTTGCTGCTCTTACTCCCAAATCAGAACTTGAAGGCGATGTTGGAGTAGGTTCTGGTATGGCGGAACAGGCTAGAATTATGTCTAAAGCATTGCGTCGTCTTACTACTGAAGCTGGCAGTAGAGATGTTACAATATTCTGGACAAATCAGATTCGTGAAAAGCTGGGCGTAATGTTTGGCGACAAAACAACTACGCCTGCTGGTCGCGCTCTGAAACATTATGCTTCTATCAGACTTAAACTGGATAGAATTGGAACGGTTAAGGAAAAGATTGATGGAGAAGATGTTGCCGTTTGTAATAAAACTAAGGCAGAAGTTAAGAAGAACAAAGTTGCACCGCCTTTTAGGATTGCGGAATTTTACATCACATACGGTCATGGTATTGATGTTGCTGCCGAATTACTGGATAACGCAATCAAACGCAAAGTCATAACTAAGCGGGGTTCTTGGTTGTCTTTTGGTGATGAACAGATCGCTAATAGTAGGTTAGCGGCTTTGACATTGCTTCGTGGTAACAAGGAGTTGTGTGTTAGAATTTCAGCAGCAACAGAAGATGCAAAGGCAAAAGGTATTATTGAAATATCTCCCGAAGCAGAGTCGGAAGAAGAACCCAAGTCTAAGATGAAGAAGCCAAAGTTTTCTACTAAGGCTCCTGTAATTGATGTGGATGCTATTGAAACACCAGAACCCGAAGTTGTAATCGAAGACACAGAAGCAAAGGTGGAAGATGCCTAAATTGTTACTAATAGATGGCAATAACATGTGTCATCGGGTGTTCTGGGCACAACAGAACCTATCTTTTAAGGGTAGGTCTGTTGATGTCTTGTTTGGATTCTTCAGGCAATTAATTAGTCTGCATAAGAAGTTTCCAGACCATTTCAGAATCATAGCTTGGGATAAGGGTTATGCTCGTAGGTTGGCAGAATCTCAAAAGGGTGTTGAGGCGGGTATAATTCCTTCAGCATATAAAGACAATAGGGACAGGGATAAGGCAGAGTTGGAAAGTCTTTATGAGCAGATGGATGAATTAAAAGAAGGACTAAAGCTAACACGGTCAATTCAGGTCACCATGGAAGGTATAGAGGCAGACGACATTATTAACAGCTATGCCAAGATATATGGGGGATATGGATGGGAAAGTGTTATAGTTTCTTCTGACCGGGATTTTTATCAGGTTCTCGGGAATGGCATTACTATTTACGATGCCATGAAGGATGAGACTTGGAACGAAGAAAGATTCAAGATAGAAGCTGGCTATGATCCCAAATTACACATAGATGCTGGTGCTCTGACTGGTGACAAAGGCGACAACATACACGGAGCTGATGGTTGGGGTCCAGTAACGACTAATAAATATATCCAGCAATATGGTGACCTAGAATCAATTATAGCAGCGGTTCAGGCTAAGGAAAAGAAAAGTAAAAAGGAACAGGTGCTTGTTGATAGTATTCCGAAAATAAGATTGGCTAGGTCTTTAAAGGCAATGGATATTATACCAAACATTCCTAAGCCGAGAATAGTCCAGCCCGTTTCTGTCAAAGGAGTGGAATCATATTTTTTACAGTGGGGTTTTGCTTCGATATTAAAAGAGGCATGGAGACTAGCATGATCAATTACGCTGAAAAGAAAAGGCGGGCTCCTGTATTGCCTAACTTGTCTAATTACAATCTTAATGCGGGCGAAATGAATCCTGCTATTTTTGAAATGATGGTTACGACAATGAAGGGAGAGGGTTTGCCTTTGACTGTATGGGAACCCTTTGCTGGAACTTCTCATCCTGAATCAAGTCCGGTAAGTAAAGTACAGGATTTTGCACAGGCCAATGGGGTTATTCTTATGTCTTACGGGTTGGCTCCGAAGGATAATAGGATACAGGTTAAGGATTCAACAAGGAATGGTCCTGAATCGTTAATAGGGGGCATGCTGTTTCATCCACCTTACTTTGGTTCGTCTTCTTTTTCACAACATCCTTCTGAATTGTCGGGAAGTCTTAGGGTAGATTATTTCAACAAGCTTCGTAAAACACTGAAGTTGGCAGCAGGGGCAATGGTAAATAATGGGCTTGTATGTGCTGTTTGTAGGGATTATAGGGTTAATGGGGAGAGAATAAGGCTGGATTTGGATTATATTGAGTTGTTTAGGTCGGAATCTTTTACGCTTATTGATGTTTGGAGTAGCGAACCTGATGTAGTTTTGATATTTAAGGCGGAGTGAAATATGGAAAACAGGATGAAAATTGGAATTGCAGGGTGCGCTGGGTCGGGAAAAACATCTTTTGCTGAGGCGTTGGCAAAGATGCTTCAGATACCTTTTCTCAAATCAAAGGACATAACCTATCACATATTGAATCGTGATGGGTATGACTATTCTTCAGGGATTCAGATTGAGAGATTTTTAGCTAACACGGGCAGACAAACCGAGATTCTTAGACGCACAATGGAACAACAGTCTGTGGAATCATTTGTAACAGACAGGACAACAATTGATTTGGCTGCCTATGCTGTTTCCGAAATGAACTCTGACCCTGTTACCGTCAAACATATATACGATACCTGCAAGAGAAATGCTGGCAACTACACACACCTATTATTGTGCCCGTGGAGAGAAACACCCATTACCGATAACAAAAAGAGAACACTGAATCCATGGTATCAGCTTCTAATCCATGCCACCGAGAGAGGAATTATGGATGATTGGGGTTGTAAATACTATGTTATAGAGACCATAGGAACAGAAAATAGACTGGAAGAAGCTAGGAAAGTACTGGGCATCAATGAGTTAAAAGCGGTGCAATAATTTTTTGATATTTTCAACATAGGATGAAAGGGGGAAGTTATTATGAAGGATAAAAAGGAAGTAGATGAGTTTATTGTGGATGTACCTGATATTCCAATGCCAGAGGAAAGGGTATCTACAACGGAAGTGATCGAGGATGAATGTGATGGTGCCTTTCGATTGGCTTTTATAGGTAGTGGGCAGGCAGGTTCTAGGATAGTGGAGTCTCTATATAAGTTGGGTTATCGCAGGGTGTGTTGCGTGAATACCAACAATCAAGATTTGGCTGCTATAGATATTCCAGAGTCAAACAAACTGGTCATGGATATTGGAACAGGTGGGGCAGGCAAAGACCCAGCGAAGGGTGAACTTGCTGCAAAACAATACTATGAAGACATTTATGACCTTATGCGTCGTAGTTTTGGTAAGAAATTTGACAGAATATTGATCGCTGTTGGGACTGGTGGTGGTTCTGGCAATGGTTCTACGGGTGTTATTATTGACATTGCCCATGACATTGCTCGTTCATTTAAGCTAGAGGAAGAAGGTAGCCAGCCAGTCGTAGGAGTAATTGCAGCTATCCCAAAGGCGACAGAAGGTGCCAAGGTTAATGAAAATGCACATGGTCTTCTGAATAACCTCTTTGCTAGGGTCGGGAATGGAAAGGGCAAGGCTGATGGAAGAACGATTAGCCCGTTGATCATCATTGACAACGATAGGGTAGAGCGTATTTATCCTAATCTGCCAGTGACTCAGTTCTGGGATGTGGCAAATCGTTCTGTTAGTTCCTTATTGCACTTGTTCAATAATATCGCTTCAAAGGACAGCGAATATACAACTTTTGACAAGGCAGACTTTGCTGACTTGCTTTCTTCTGGTGTGGTAAGCTTTGGTGCTTGTCCGATTAGAAAGTGGGATGCTCTGACTGATATTAGTTTTGCCATTCGTGATAACCTGAAGAACAACATATTGGCAGAAGGCTTTGACACTTCTCATGCAAAGGCGGCGGGATGTGTCTTTATCGGTCATCCAGATGTGCTCGCTAAGGTTCCACAGGGCAATCTTGAGCACGGGTTTGAGATGCTGACCCGTATGATGAAACAGGGTGGCGTACTTCATAGAGGTATTTATGAAGGTGAGCGGGAAGACCCACGGAGCGAGCGACAGCGAGCGTTTTTAACCGTGGGATGAAAGCGAACAGTAAACAAAAAACTTGTTAATAAATGGTTGACACTAATTCGTTATAGTGATA
>Ga0209777_10003706_pt1 | contig 18713 bp, 28 predicted proteins | sample FrelakmetHBP12HB_FD_187147 | JGI IMG/M metagenome (GOLD analysis project Ga0209777, IMG submission 187147) | Freshwater lake sediment microbial communities from the University of Notre Dame, USA, for methane emissions studies -HBP12 HB (SPAdes)... | ecosystem: Environmental > Aquatic >...
AGTTCAAGGAACTCAGGGAACTTTGGGAGTTACTGGTAGCAAAGGCGTTCAAGGCACACAAGGTGTTCAGGGCGTTCAAGGCACACAAGGTGTTCAGGGCGCAACGGGTATTGCAGGTAATATGTCAAGTCCTATTACAGTAAAAACGGCATCATATACACTTACTTTAGCAGATAAAGATACATTATTATCGTTTAATCATGCTTCCGTAGCTATGGTTGTTACCGTACCTACATATAGTACAACAAGTTTATGGGCAACTGCTACACATATCGACTTTTTATCACTTGGTGTAGCAACAGTGAGTTTTACTGGCTCTGCTGGGGTTACTATAAGTTCAAATGGTAATAAATTAAGAATAAATGGACAATATATAGGTGTATCTCTTATTTGTTATTCTACAAATCAATGGGTGCTATTAGGCAACCTTATATAAAAAATTAAAAGAAATGTTTTCACCAGGTATTATTTGTTATTTTGTATATTTACCACAAACCACAGCTTATATAAATGCTACTGGTTTTGCTTTTACCACTGCACAGAAGGATGGTATTGATAGATTTTTTAAAGATATAACTGGTGTATCTAATCCATCTTATACCACATTTAATGTTTTAAGTAAAATGGTTGTTTTATATCCATCGCTTACTGGCACATCAGTGGCGGATAAAATAAATATGGTAAATCCCGGTTCATATAGTTATACAGAAACTGGATCGCCAACTTACAACACATCTACTAAGTCAGTAGCATTTAATGGTACTACACAATATTTAGATACTACATTTACTCCTAATGGTGAATTAACAACATTTGCTAACAGTGATTTTACTGGATATGGCATACATAGAGTTGATACTAATATTGATACTAACGCGACATCTGGTGAAGTTTCTGGTGGAAATTCATATGCTTTTTTCTTAGGAGGCGCAGCCGGACCTGGAGTTATTCAAATGATATTATCCGCACAAACAGCCAACTCAACATCAAAAGCATTCCCGACAAATTCATGGTATATGGCATCTTGGGCTAGTTCGACTACGATAAATGCTTATGCAAATGGAACAAATATTAACACACAAACATTAACTTGGAATAATACACCTACTCTAAGTTCGTATATTGGTGGGTATCATAGTGGAGGTGGTGCTAATTATGGTGGTCCAAGTACAGTAGATATGTATTTTTCTGTCAGAAATACTTGGAGTGATGCGGAAGTTACGTTTATATATAAAGCAACAAAAGCATTAAAGGTTATATTTGGTATAACTTGGACATAAAAATAATATATAGTTTATGGATTTTTACATAGTAATAACGGAGGAATTTGCTTTATCAATGGCTAATAAAGAGTCAATTATAACTCTGGGTAATTTTTTCGGATATAGCGTTACTTTAGATAATAGATTTGTAACATCAAATAATAGTATCAACGATTTTCCTGACGATTTTGTAATATTAGGAGATTTAACATTAATATCATTAAAAGCATCTGATTTTCCAGTATCCGATCCAATTGTATAAAATAATATATAATTAATGAAAAATATAATACCATATATCATATTCGAAAAAGTTGCCATTAAGTATATTGCTTATCATGGTACGAAAAATGAATTCGAACATTTCAATTATGCCTATGTCGGTAAAGGACTTGATGAATACGGACCGGGTTTTTATTTCACAAATGATTATGATGAAGCATTAAAATACGGCAAAGTAAGTAAATACGAACTAACTATTGAAAAATATATTATAAAAGACAAAAAACCTCTTAGAGGCGAAGTTAGTAAGCTTATTAGATGGGCACCTGAATATAAGGATACACTTACTAATTTTGGTCAATATGAATACGAAGCTATGAATACAGCAATTAAGTCTTTAACTAGGGATGGTTATGATAAAGTAGATTCTTATTTATCTATATGTGGCGATTTTTATAGAAAGCAAGGTAATTCAGCATTATTTGTTAAAAACTTAGTAAGGTTGAAGTACGATGCTTATATAGTTAGAGAGGGTGATAACACTAAATACATAATGTACAATATAGATAAAATAAGGAAACTCAATGATTAAAAATTGGCACCAATTTAACGAGAGTCATAATAATATTTTAATTAGAAACATTGAATCATATGATATTAATGAGGTATTAGATTTATGTGCAATCGTATTTGATAATGTTATGGAAGAAAATGAACTTAAATCATATTTATCATCGGTTACAGATTGGTCTATTTCCAAGAAAGCGGTATTAAATGATAAAATTATAGGTTGTTATCTATTTAATACCGAACCTGTTACAGATTTCCTAAAAAATTGCGAATGCTTAAAGGAAGATATTTCCAAATACGAGAATTTACGTGGAATTCAAGGTATAGCATTGGCATTATTACCTGAATATAGAAATAGTGGTATTGGCAGAGAACTTCGTTCTATTCCTATTAATATGGGGTTTGATTATATTTGGGGTCAGCATTTAAAAGAATTACACAATATAACACAATGGACCAAATTTGGCAGAAGAGTTGTAGCGGATGGTCTTGTACACGATGAAGATATGTATGTTACAGTAATGGATCTGTAGAATCCTCAAACATTACATATTGGTTTTTATTGGTAAATAAATTTTCAAGAAATAACCTTAATCCCTTCTTACGTCTCACAACATAATTTATGTATTCTTTCATTATTTCCTCATTATTTATGAGTATTTTAACCAAATAAGACTCAGTGCCTTCCATTACACAAATTGGGTGAATCTCAAAATACAATTTATCCATATCGGCAGGTGAATAAGTATTAAATAAACTTACTTCGTGTAATGTGTTATACGGAGATATTACTTTAATATTTTCCTTCTTTAAGAATACTGCATATTTATATTGTTCATTCCAATCTTTATTAGACCAATTTTCATTTATACAAAAATCGTTTAACCATTCTTCTGTATAACCTTCTTTCTCGAAACCTATATCCACAGTTGACTTAATTGGATACCACCAAACTTTAGGCAAGGAATTATCATAAAATGATAATTGTTCCATTACTTGAGATAATGTTTGAAATCCGTAATACTTAAAAAAGGTCTTTTCTTTGTCAGATTTAATTATAAGGTATTGTTCATTATATTTATTGATATAGAACACCGAATCATCATCAGCAAGTATGTGAAACCTAAATATTGGACCATTTGATATTCTATAATCCAATTCATTTTCCTTGATGAACTCTATAATTCTGTTTTTATCCGAATCACTTAATAACATTTCTTCCATCATACACAAATTCTTACTTTTTCATACTTCATTAACAATGAATACATCCTATCATATTCAATATCAATATTATTAACCATTTTAGGACTCCATTTATTGTTGTTGAAATACTCAACCATCATACCTGATTTAAGATCTGATTTTTTCTTAGGGAAGAAATACCGTTTCTTTTCATTTAATGTAAAAGAAATACCTTCGTGTATATAAGTTTTTTTGCTTTCGTTATTGTCGTAATAATTTACTTCTACCGGAACTTCATTACCATCAAAAATAATTTTTGATAACATAACATCACCTCTGTATTTAACTATGATTTCATCTTTATTAAATTCATTCATCATGTATATTGATTCTGACCTTAATACATCATTATCTTCCGAACAAATAGCTAAATAATTCTTTTCATAAACACCCTTTTCATAGGAATAAACAGGCAGAACCGAATAGTTCATAGAATATAGCATATTCATAAACTTATTACATCTAACATTATTATCCATTTGAGATAATGCAGAATGTTCTGGTGAACACATCATATAGGAAATATTTATATCATTTAAGTTTATCATTTAGGATGAGAGTTTTCTTATCGTATATATTATATTTCCGAATAGTATATTAAAAAACATATTCCTTATCAATAAAATCAAATTCCTTTTCCAATAAAGAATTTAATACATTTTCCACAATACTTTGGTATTTTTTCTTAACTATTATACTATCATGTATGGTTACTGTGCTTATATCTGGATCGATAACCATAATAGTTTTAATTACTTTATTAAAAAATAAAATTAGATTCCTCATTTTGTAATTTATGAGCTAATATTTTATAATTTTCATATTCCGCCTTATAATCAGTTATAAACCTATATATTGTCGGAAACAATACTGCAATAGGATTCCTTGCAGATGTGGCATTTCTACTGAAAAATGTTCTATATACTAATTCTTTACATTCCTTCTTTTCTTTTATATCTGAATTATTAATTAAAAATTGATAAAAATTTCCTTTTAATACTAAATTACCAAATACTTTGAATTCGTGTCTATCTATAAAAATACCTTCCTCATTTATTATTTTTGCTAGAAATAAAGGCTGTGAATTGCTAATATCTAGTTCGAATGTTTCTTCACCACCCATTAATAAACAATTTTTACGAATATATGATTTCAAAATGGTGAAATTGGTATGAACCCTACCATATGAATCAAAGTGATAGAATATATGTTTATCGTGTATTGATTCAACCGAATATTTATTCTTATTATAAGAATCCAAATCTTGTTTTGTATAATCCAAATAGTATATTGCCTTATCTAACTCGATTTCCACATCGAATAAATCTGATACAATTTTTTGTTTCACCTCAGGGTAAATGGAATTCTCTACTATATCAACGGTATCAATTGCGCACACCGCTTTTTTGTACTTTTTTAATAGTGTTGTATCATTATTCCTGTATCTTAAAATCTGTTCGTCAATTATGTTTTGACTTAATTTATATACTCTGGCGTTTTTACCTTTGAAATAATTTTTAACTATTTGTAAAACTTCTATGTGAACTAAATAACCCATGTAGAAATTATATTGATAACCATATTTCTCCTTTAATATAATTGAAGATAAATTGAATTCATTTTCTTTTTTGAAATAATACCTTAATAGTAAGTTATGTACTATATCTATTAAATAGGATGTTTTTAGTTGTTTTCCTCTAAAGAAAACAGTTGGATTGTTGGTTAGTGATACTATTGATTTTGGTAAAAACTGTAAACTATTCTTTTTAGCTTTTACTCTATCCTTTATTTTCAAATTTTTAATCATTGATATTTTTAAGTTGTTAATTTAATATATATTTATATGCAAAAGTTTACAAAATTTACAGAAAATTCTATTAATGTTAACTGTCTTAATCTGGACAGTGAGTTGATTTTCATTACAGAAAATAATAAGCAAGTTGGGAGCTTAATAATGTGTTATAATGACGGAAAAGCAAGTGTATTCTCAGTTGCAGTATTGGAAAAATTCAGAGGTAAAGGTTATGGTAAGAAATTAACCGAGGCTGCAATTCTTCGTGCTAAAGAAAGAGGATGTAGTTTATTGGAACTGAATACCGAAGTAGATAATATGGTTGCTAATAGTTTATATACTAAATTAGGATTTGAGTTACAAGGATTATTAGATGATTATAACAACTACACAATGTCTTTTTCGTAATATTCTTTGGTTATAAATACTTTGTTTTTCAAACAATTGGTTATATTTACTATTTTATTGTCAATATAAATACATTTAACAGGTAGTTTAACATTTTCTTTTATACAAACTTCCGATTCGGAATATTTGCCTTCAAATATAAGGTGTAAAACAATAGTATTATTCCAATTAATGTCTTTTAAATCAATTTCCGATTCTACTATAAGATTTATTTCATTATCATTACCATGATGTGATATTGCCTTATTAATAGTAAATGCCCAGTATTTACCTATATCATCTATTTCGCAATTTAAAAACTTTTTATACCAATCTTCTTTAACTAGAATTTTTCTAAAAATCCTTAATTTATTATTAACTGATAATTCGTATAATTTATCTACCAAATCTTTAGCAGCTTTTAATAAATATGGTTTTAACCATGCAAAGAATTCAACATCACTCAATTTCTCAACTTTCTCATAAGCATCTTCCCAATTTTCATAATCAAATTTATTTGGATACTGGCTCATAAAGTCATCCACAGCTGCTTCTATATCTACACCAGATGAAAAATTTTCAAATAATTTAATCCATTTCATAATGTATATATAAATACTTAAATTAATTATTCATAAGAAGTTTCATCAAAAAAGTCCATAAAATCATCAATTGGTTCTATTTCAGTGTTTTTGTTCTTCCAATTTTCTCTTATTTTTATCAATTCGGGGCAATTATTACACCACTTATTACCTTTTTTGAAATCATTTATAGATTTTATCTCTAAACATCCATTACATTTCCTTATCTTGCTTGCCTCCACTGCTTTTTCAAATAAATTTTTACTCTTCATTAGTATTTTTATTTTTATTTATAAAATCCTTTATTAGGAATTCTATTAATTTAGATTTATCTAATAATTTATCTTCAATATATAATTCAAATTCCTTATATAATTCAGGATTAATTGTGAAAAATGCTTTAATTCTTTTAGGTGATTTCATGTAAATTATACATTTATTTACCTAAAAGTTTAGGTTAAAAAATAAAACTCCAAAGATGTAAAAGTTGAAAAAAACATAATGGGAGTATCTTTATTTAATATATACTATAGAAAATAAATACATTATGCATAATACGGAAGAATTTATAAAAAAGGCAGTGAAAAAATATAGCAATAAATATGATTATTCTTTAGTTAATTATAAAGGAGTTAAATACAAAATAAATATAATATGCAAAAAGCATGGTTTAATAAATCAAACACCCGAAGCTCATATGAGAGGTGGTTGTGAAAAATGCAATAAATATTTTATTAATACTGAAGTATTTATTCAAAAATCCAAATTAATACATGGAGATAAATACGATTATTCATTATCAAATTATACAACATCACTTAATAAAATTAAAATAATATGTAAAGAACATGGTGTTTTTGAACAAAGAGCTAATAGTCATTATAATGGTGCAAATTGTGGAATATGTAATGGTTATAATAAAACTACTGAAATTTTTATAAAGGAAGCTACAGAAAAAATATGGTGATAGATTTGATTATTCAAAAACGAATTATGTAGATACGAAAACAGATATAATTATATTATGTAAGGAACACGGTGAGTTTATTATAAATCCAAATAGGCATTTACAAGGTGTTAGCTGTAGAAAATGTTCTGGTAGTATTGGTATTAATTATATATGTAATTTTTTGGATAAAAATAATTTGTCATATAGAAGAGAGCAAACTATAATAGGTTGTAAATCTATCAAAAATAAATTACTACAATTTGATATTTATATACCTAAACTAAACACCTATATAGAATATGATGGCGGTCAGCATTTCAAATCGGTTAAATTTTGGGGAGGAGATAAATCATTTGAATATCGTAAATTATGCGATAAAATAAAAGACGATTTTTGTTTAGCCAATGGTATTAAATTATATAGAATATCTTATTTGGAAAACATTGAAAATAGACTAAAAGAAATTATCTAAAATTAAACAAATATGTCCGATCACACTGTTTCATATATTTATATGAATATATGAAACTTTTCATTAGTATGTTGCTAAATTAAGCATAACAAACAAAACAGAATGATAACAGAAACAGACATAAAACACGGTTTCGGATACCGCAGTCATGATTTAAATGATTTATTTGAAGGTAATAAATTATCTACCTTTATGAATAAATTGGAAAAGCAGTGTATAATTGATACCGATAGATATAAAGCAAATGATTATCTAGGGCACGGATTTGAATTTTTAATTAATATATTATTAGTTTCATCACCTATTGATAATAGGTTTGGTATATCAAATTATGAACCAATTTTAGTAAATGATACAGGTGTGGATGGTATAGGATTTAATATCTATGATAAAAAATCTGTAATCCAATGTAAATATAGGGCAAATAGCGAAACATTCTTAACTGCGAATGAGGATAAATTAAGCAATATGTTTTCTTGCGCTCAAACTACACATTTTATATCAACTGTTAATTCGGAAGTTGAAAATTTAAAAAGTTTAAAAGAAAGAAATTTAATAAATGATAAAAATTTTAAGAAAGAACTTAAAGAATTAGAAGAACAGGAAAATATTAAAAGACATTATGTTTTCACAACAGCAAAGGGGTTAAATTTTTATACAGATAATGAAATGTATAAAAACGAAGTTAAGTGTGTAGGTTATGATGATTTAAGATATTTATTAGATAATAATAAATCATTTTGGAAATTATGCCGACAAATCTCATTAGAAATAATAAATAAAACAAATAAATAAGTATGGTTAAAACAGATATTTTAAAATTAACAAAAAAGGATTTGAAAAATCCACAAATAGCCAAAATCATATCAATACTTTATGATTACCAAAACGAAGCATTATTTGTTATACAAAATAATAAAAAAGGTATAATAATTTTACCAACAGGAACAGGTAAAACATATTTGGAAGCAGCAATAATAGCAATTGATATTATAAGAAATCAAAATAAGTTTGGAATTTATGTTATAAATGCACCAAGGATTATGCTTTCATTTCAATTGTTAAAAGAGATGTATTCATTCCTTTTAACAAGTAAAATAGATTGTAGGTATATGTGCGTTCATTCAGGTGGCGCAGGCGATTTAGAGGAATTAGAAAAAGTTAGACTAGAATGCAATGAAGGCGAAGATGATGATATAAAATTTTCACAGATGGAAAGCGGAACGTCAATTATTAAAATAAAGACTTTTATTGAAACTGCAAAAGAACAAAATTTACCATTGATATTTCTATCCACATATAATTCTTGTGAAAGAATTAATAGTGCTTCTGTGGAAGCAAAAGAGATTATTAATATAATGATTAATGATGAAGCACAATATATAGTTGAAAAAAGGTTTTTTGAAAGCATCAATAATATGAATTCTGTCAGAAACTATTTTTTTACAGCTACACCAAGATACACTAAATCATCAAATGGTAGAGGCATGAATAATGTTGAATTTTTTGGCAATATACTTTATAAAATGACTCCAAGAGATGCTATTAATAGAGGTAAAATGGTTAGACCTAGATTACATATATTAACAAGTGGTTCGCCAATAAGATATGATTCCGATGATTTTCAAAATAATTTAGGACTTATAATTAAGCGTTCCTTTTATGATCATGATTTAGTATTAAATGGTATTAATCCAAAAATGTTAATAACAGTTGAAGGTGTCGGTGATATAGTAGCGTTTTTTAATTCAATAGAATATAAAGAATTTATTAGCAATGGAGTTGATATATATGCAGTTGCTTCCAATAAACTAATAGGTAATAATATAAATGGTATAAAAACATCTAGACAAAAATTCTTAAAAAGATTAAAAGAAGCTGGTAGAAATAGGGATAAAAAATTTATTGTATTACATTGGGATATATTATCGGAGGGTATAGATGTTCCGGGCTTCACAGGTTGGATTCCATTAAGAATTTTAACATTGGCGAAATTCTTACAAAGTTATGGCAGAATAGCTAGAATACATGAAATAGATAAAGAAAACCTAAAAATAGGCAAAATACTAACTGGTGAATTAGATAAATTTATTAAACCATATGGATGGATAATTATTCCTGATATATTATACGAAAATAACGATAATTTAGAATATATAAAGGCTACAATAGAAAATTTAAGAAATTATGGACTTGAAATGGATCAAGTTTTAGTAACAGATAATAGTAATGGTTTAGGTGATCCTGAAAATATGGACGGCACGAACAAATTAAAAAAGAATAATCCAAGTTTATTCAATAAAATTGAGGAAATTAATTCAACATATGAAGATGAAATAACAGCTAGTTTAGTTGGTTTGAATGAACTTTTACCACATCTTATTAACAAATTAACAAAGAAAATTAAATAAAATTTAAATGAGAGAATTAATATATAATCATGTATATAATGAGATAAATACTACATATAGCGACTTTAAAACTATATCAAAAGATTTGTCTATAATAGAAAAAGATTTATTATCGCTACAATTAATTGCTGTGGATATAAACTTTTCCGAAAAATTTATAGATGAAATAATGAAATTACATGAGGCAATAGAAGAAGAAAATGAAGAAATGGTTATTCAATTATTAGGTGAAATAATTGAAATGGCTGATAACTATATAAGCATAGATAAAGAACTAGCTGACGAATTAGGTGAGGTATTTACGCCTATTAAAAAAATTAACGAGCAATTAGATATTTTTAATAAATCAGATTGGTCAAACGAAAAATTAAGGTGGTTTGATTTCGCAAATGGTATAGGAAATTATCCTATTTGTGTAATACAAAGATTGATAATAGGTTTGAGAGAATTTAAACCATCCATTAAGGATAGAATTAAATACATTTTAGAAGAAATGATATATGTTTGTGAATTACAAGAAAAAAATATGTTTCTTTGGATGTGTTTAGTAGATCTAAAAAGAAAATATGATTTGAAGTTTTTTAGAGGGTCATTCTTATCGGAAGAATTTAAAAATCATGTTAATAATGTATGGAAATTAAGTAGTTTTGATAGACAAGTTGGTAATCCTCCTTATCAAAAGAAAGATGGTGGTAATGCTGCTTCCGCTACTCCATTATATAATTTATTTATGGAAAGAGCATTAGAATTTAGTAATGAGAATACTTGTATATCTTTATTAACGCCATCCAGATGGTTTGTAACAGGAAAAGGATTAACAAAATATAGGAAAAATATGTTAAAATCAGGTAAATTAGAAATAATTAATCATTATGATGACGCTGCTGCTTATTTTAATAAAACATCCACCGAATTGGAAATAAAAGGTGGTGTTTCATATTTCTTATATAATATGTCTTATAAGGGAAATTGTATGTTTAATAACACTAATGTTGATTTAAGTAAGGACGAAATTTTGGTTTTACCAAAAAATTATTCTTTATTAGACAAAATTAGACAATATAAAAGTTTGGCTAATATATGCGTGACATCAAATTATTATGGTGTTGATTATAGAGAAGGTAGAGGCGAAAGGATTAAAGACACTAAATTGATAGAGGATTATATAAAATGTTTTGTTTCACAACCAAAGGGATTTGAGAAATGGATAGATAAAAAATATGTCGCAGGTAAAGACACATCACATTATAGAGTAGCAACTCCGAGAGCAGCTACAAAGGGTGGCGAAGGTTTAGGTAATATATTTATGATTAAACCTAATCAGTGTCATACAGATACATATTTATCATTTCCGGTGGCAAGCGAAGATGAGGCAAAATCACTTATAACATATTTGAAAACAGATTTTTGTAACTATTTGCTTTCATTAAGGAAACTAACACAAGATATAAAACCTGATACATTTAGATGGGTTCCTGTTGTGCCTTTTGATAGAGATTGGACTGATGAAAAATTATTTGATTATTTTGATTTAACTGATAATGAGGTTAGTTTGATTAAATATTTTGAACCAGTAGAAATAGAAGAATAATGGAAATAAAAGATTATCATAAAATAATTATTAATAAGTATAAGAAAGGTGAGTATGCTGTTAAAGGTAAAAAAGATATAGATAAACCTTCTATTGAAGAAAAGAAATTTCCACAATATGCTATCAATTATCTTATTTGGGAATTTCTTAAACAAAATGATGATGATAGGTGGAAAAAGATACTTGATTTTGTTGTTGTCCCTAATGAAATTGAAACATTTGATTTTACAGGTTATGAATTTGAGGATTTCTTCAAATTTATGATGAGTATAAAAACATAATTATTCGTAGTTTCAAACTTGGTTGTAGTGTAATTTATAGAAATTAAAAAAACCACTATTAAGTGGTTTTTTTTGTTTCTTCTCCTAAATCTTCTTTATCATATCCTATACCTTTCTTCTTTTTCTTCTTATTTCCACCATTAAATTCGTCTTTCAGGTTAGTATTGGGATAAACTTTATTATCACCATCAGTATCATATTTAATATCAAAGAATGTATCAAAATTTACCAGTCCTCTTTTCATAAATTCTTCCTCACTCTTCTTATTAAAGAATTCATCAATCATCTTTTGTATAAATTTAACAAAATTGTTAAATAGAACAATTCCGCCTTCTGTAAATATACCAAAAGGTTCGTCAATTTCTGTTTGAAAACTGAAATAAATACATTTGAATAAGTAATCCAGTTTTATGTCTTCCTCAATATATTCTTTTGTTAGCTTGTTTAATATGATTTCCTTATTTATACGAAATTTATCCTTATTAAAGAATTCTGGTATAGTAAAATTAAATTCTTTAATATCTTCCTTTACTTCCGAAATATAAATGTTGAATATTTTACATATAATGTAATTATAAACATCTATCCTTTTTTCTCCTTTTAGTTTAAGTGATTTGAAATCCACTGTTTGGAAGAAATTTAATGCCGACATCAATATTAATGAGTAAACCTCATTATATTCTGTTAAATTTTCATCTGAAATCTTTTTATATAAAGGATTGAGTATTTCAAATTTATCATGTTTACCGTTAATACTCAAAACGAACTTTTCAATATTTTTATTGAAATCATTATCCATTAAAAATGAGTGCATTATTTGAGGATTTAATACTTTATAAAAGAAATAAGCAAAAGATCGTTCACCAAATACATATTCTAAGTCATCTTCTGATGTGTTTAGAAAATATTTTATAGCCTCGATAGCTTTTTCGCTTAGGCGTCCTTTGAACACAAAAGGTAAGCACTGTACGTCCATTAAACGTGCATATTCTTCCACTTCTTCCACTGTATATTCTATTTTACCGTTTTTATAAATTGAAGTTAGAACTAAATTATTTTTAGGTAATCTGTTATATGGATATGTATCTAGTTTAGCAGGAAAATACTCGAAAATAAACCACCATTTCTTTGGTAATAAACTTTTTATACGTTGGTCTAATTGGTTAAAGTAATTAAAAGCTTTACCATAGAAACTTTCCATGGATTCGTCTTCGATTATGTTTACTATTTCTGCGTTCAAATCAGGTTTCATAACAAAATCTTCACCATCAAATTTAACGTATATTTTAAAGCCTTTTATATCTTCATATACAGTTATTTCTTGGTTAAAAATGTCATCTAGTAATTCATCATTTAGAATTTGCATAAGTTATATATTATAATTTGGCTTTATTATATTTGGCTGCTAATAAATCAAATATTTTAGCTTTAATGTTAGGATAACAATCTATTTCTTGTTTAAATTGTAATTTATCATTCTTATAATAATGTATAATTAAGTGAAACCTATTGCTAATAATATCATAAGTTCCTGGATTCTCATCCAGTTTTAGATTCTTAACTAAATATTCGTAATTTTCTAGATATACTACTTCATATTCCAAACTGTTTAATTTTTCAGCTATCACATTGGCTATTTCATTATCGTTTTCATACTCAGAAAACAGTCCTTCATTGAATACCCTAAAATTACTTAAATATTTCATAGTCTATATATTAAAAAAATTAACCGAAGTCTATATAAGTAGTATATACTATATCATGATGTTGCAGATCATTTTTTATTTTTCTGTATGACACCTTTAATATATAACTTTATGAGCGATAAAATACAAAAATTTAGCAATTTATCCAACGATATAGAAAATATCGTGGAGATTGATATAGATAAAATAAAGAACGGTGAATACGAAATTGAATCTGTTATAGATGTATTTTTGGACCCTACTGATATTAAATTACAAGAAAGTGGAATTGTTGGCATTACAACTGATTTAACCAATAAAGATGTTAAACGAGGCGACCTTGTTTATATAACTGCTATGATTCGTAAAACCGGTTCTACCAGTTTCTCATCGCCTTCTATACAAGCCGTACTAAAGTTACGTGTTGTTGATATATACCACGGTTTATCATATCTAAACAAAATATTAAAGTAATAATATAAAGGTATGTTAAATATTATAAATTTTATAGAAAAAACTCATTCTAAAGAGGTTAACTCATTCTTAAATGAATATTTCATTAACCATTATGGATGTGATGAGATTAGAATAACAGGATTTAATGGTTGTGATGAAGTATGTGAAATATGGCTTGATATAGTTTTTTTCAATAAAACTAAATTAGGTAAGATATTCAAAGGAAAGGAAACGATTAAACAAGGAAGATATGTTATGACTTCGCAGACGGTTAATAAAATATTAGATAAAATTACAGAAGAAAAAGTTTCAAATATAATCAAATGAAGAAAGATTATTGGATTTTTAATGATGAATTAAAAATCAAGATGAAGGTCAAGACAGATAATATAAATCATTATACTTCAAATATATTATCTTCCTATTTCACTCTAAATAGGAGACCTTCCCTTATAAACAGAATATTTATAATAGGATTAGCTAATAATAATATTAATCTATCATTAGATGATAGATTTGATGATTATTTACATATAGATCCATTGGATAAACACAAAAAGATAGAAAGGATAATAAATAAAATATTTAAGAATATTAAAACCGAATTAATTGTTATTAATAATAAGATTGATGATGATTTTTATGAACTTGGTTATGATTATATAATGAATGGTTATAATTTTTATATAAATATTGATAAAAAAATCTGTAATAATAAAGTAAAAGACAGACTTTTTATCAAACTAAGATCTTCAAAGGATTTTTATAAAAATTATTATCGCTTAAAGTACGAAACTTATATGGATTCTGATGAATGGAGAATCAAAAGGAATTTAATTGTTAATAAATATAAATGTTGTCAAGTTTGTTCTTCCGCTACTAACCTACATTGTCATCATTTAACTTATGATAATCTATTTAATGAAAAGGAAGAAGACTTAATTTTACTATGTGCCAAATGCCACAAGGAAGAACATAATAAAATATCCGAATCTGGTTACACCATATCTGAATATTACAAAAATTCTGACAAATCAATAAAATAAATTTGATTTATTCATTTGTTTTCATTACTTTTGTAGAAATGCAGATTTTATAATAATGAGTAGAAAAAATAACAGAAAAAATACAACTGTAATAGAGGAAACAACAACTATATTTGCTTATACCATAAGGTTAGAGGCAATGTTAAATGATATTTCAGATAACATTTCGTACGCAATTATAGGTTCACATATGTTAGAAAGTGAACACGGATATTCATTATTAGATTTGTCCGAAAGAATTGGATTCTTTCGAGTTCATATAAATGAAAGCTTAAAAAGCCGTTTAATTGGTATACACGAATTTCTAAATAATTTCTTTAACAATAAATTCTCCAAAAGAGAAATACAGAAATTTATTTACGAATACAATAAAAGAATACCTGATGTAAGTCATCAAAGTCAAGATATTGTTGATGTATCACCTTTTGAATCAGATGTATTTGAATACAAACCAAAAGATATTCTATATACGTTTAGTTCTTTATGTTACAAAACATATCCACACGGAACTGAGGAAGCAATATTAAAATATATCCCATTACCTTTAATTGAAGATAACTACGGAAACTATTATCTGAAAGTCGGTGAGAGTGATACTATGTTTACTTCACATTTTGATTCAGCTTGTAAAGAACACCAGAAGGTTAAACTTCTGACATTCGAAAGAGATGGAGATATTTATATGAATAGTGATGGTAAGACAATACTAAGTGCGGATGATAAGGCTGGTTTAACAGTCATGCTTTACATGATTGAGAATAAAATTCCCGGCTTATATTATTTCTTTATTGGTGAAGAAAGAGGTGGAATTGGCTCAGGTAAGTTAGCAAAAGATTATCATTTGTATGATCATTTGCAAGGAATAAAAAAATGTATATCTTTTGATAGACGTAATTATTATTCTGTTATAACCCACCAAGGATTTAGTAGATGTTGTTCAGATTTATTTGCTAATAGTTTATGCGCAGAATTTATCAAGTACGGAATTAATAGTATTACTGATGATGGCGGTATGTTTACCGACTCTGCCAACTTCACTGATGATATACCAGAATGCACAAATATATCTGTTGGATATTTTAATGAACACAATAAAGATGAATATCAAAATATAACATTTTTGGAAGTCTTGTGTAGTGTGTGTATTAAGGTAGATTGGGCTAATTTAAGTGTTAGTCGAAAACCTGGTATAAATAAGGATATAGTGGCTAACAACCATGCTATGTTACAAGAATTTAAAAACACAAATTTATATAGCGAGGCGAGATTAAGAGCATATGAGGAGAGAGTTTTTGTAGAGGTTAAGATGATTTCTACTTCTTTTCAAGAAAATTATGAGGATATCTTTGCTATTAATGAACTAATGAGGAAATATTATAAAAATCCGTACATATATTTTATGGATGATTATATGGGAACAGTATTAATGAACATTGAATTAGAATAAATATGAATATAGAAGAATACGATAATTGGAACGATTTGGATTTTGAGGAAACAGAAGATAGGAAAGATGAAATAGATCTTTATTTATCTGATGATGAAATTGCCGAGGTTGAAACATTAGTTTCGATTATAAGAGCGCAAAATACAAATGATAAAATGACCATTTCGATGAATGAATACTTCCAAATAGTAATTGTTTTCACTATGAAAGGTGTAGAAACCATGTTTAGTGTTATGAATGCTATGGAAGCTATACACGATATACAAAAGGAATATTTATTTTCATATGAATCAAGTTTTGAACTGATTATGGAAAAAGAGCCAACTATTTATTGTATTTATGAGAAAATTTATAGATGAAAGAATTCAAATTAGTAAAGCCGAAAGCGCACACTGAAATAACCTTTAAGCCTGATAGGGAAGATAATTGGTTTATTTATATAATCACTAATGAACGAAAATCTGGTAAACAAACCAGTAAATCAATGATTATAGAAAAGGATTTTGACGATTTTTTGAAAACTTATACAGATAAGGGCTGGGTTATTTTTGATCCGAATGCACCAATACCTATAAAAGAGAAAAAAGAGAAACCTAATCAACCTAAATTGATAAAACTCAAGAAGGTTAATAAACAATCCTCCTAATAAAACGAAGGAAAACAGCAAATTATATATAATTAATAAAATTTGAAAATAAATTTTGTAGAATCAAAACAAAGTCGTACATTTGTTCTACAAAAGAAAACAAACAATACGGGGCTGATTGAATAGATTAGCAGGGTAAAGTAAGTTATGATACAAGCATCGGATGTTGCCTATTCGATTAATAAAAAGCAATAAACAAACAAACGCAAACACAGAAATCGCGTCTAACGAGGACATCGCATTCGCTTTCAGTAACAACTTGATCAACGAGTTAGCTTACGCTTAAATGTTGAAAGCAGGTGATTCTGTTAAAAAAATCAAAGAGTGGTTACTTAATAACCTGCTAATTTTCTAGTTCTCAGCATAATATAAACTTGATATTTGGTTATCTAAGAAAAGGTATCTAAGCTTGTGAATGAGTGATTTAAGTTGACTGCATAAGACCGGATGTCGAAGTCCGCAGCTCCACAACGATTATGAAGATATAATCAAATTGCTATATTAGCAGGGACTAATATAGCCAATACGCTACCCATGGCGTTCTCGCAAGAGTAAGTGCTACCGCACTAAATGAACCTTGACTGTCGGGCAAGCAGTTAGTAGAAGGGGTTCTAAAAAAGCAGAGGTTAACTGGTTCTGATGCGAATGGTCAGATAGGTAACGGAGGGTGCCGAGCAAGATCCTTCAACGGGCAATATGTGTAACAGCATATTGCCCACTAATATGAAGCAATATAAAATAAACAGCGAACAATTATCGGAAATAGGTCATTACAAAGATATGTTTTCGTATTTTGCTGAAAGTATTTCTGATTTGTGTTCACAAGAAAGAAATGATATTGTTTATGGTTTTAGGTTAGGTGAAATTCATAGCGCATTAAGGCAAAAATTTGCAGAAATAATGGAGTTAGAGTCGCAAATAAAGCTACATCAAAGAATAGAAGAAGCATAACGCTACCCATGGCGTTCTCGTAAGAGTTGATACTTACAGTATCAGTAATATTTTGACAGGCTTCCTACCTGTTAGTAGAAGAAATATAAAGAAGCAGAGGTAACTGGTTCCGGTGTAAATGGTCGGATAGGTAACGGAGGGTGCTGAGTAAGATCCTTCAATGGGTAATATGTGTAACAGCATTATTATCCACTAAAATAAATACTATCAATGAAAAAAACAATTCTACTATTAGCCATAGCTGTGTTTACGCTATGCTCATTCAAGACTGGAAGTTATCCATGTCATCCTAACGGAGATATTTATCCGTGTACACATGCAATGCATCCTAATGGTGATATTGGTCCGTGCCAACATTTTGATTTCTATGGTAACAGAATTCATACAGCGGATTTGTATCCGTGTACCCATCCTATGCACTCACTAGGTGATTTGGGACCCTGCCAACACGTATGTTTCTAATATAACAAAATTTAATTAAAAATGCGCGCGCATCTTCAGGTTCATGCCGCACACCATCATCTTAATTGGCGCATTTTTAATTTGTGAAAAATTTGTTAAAGTCAATAAATTTCAGTATCTTTGTAAAAAGCAAACAATTATGAAAACAAAAGAAGAATTTTTTAAGTTTTTAAGGAAAGAGTGTAGAAAACACGGAGTCGAACTTTCTCTTAGAAAAGTCGGTTATGTTAGATTAAGTGGATTCAAATGTGGCGGTT
>Ga0209777_10003707_pt1 | contig 18713 bp, 13 predicted proteins | sample FrelakmetHBP12HB_FD_187147 | JGI IMG/M metagenome (GOLD analysis project Ga0209777, IMG submission 187147) | Freshwater lake sediment microbial communities from the University of Notre Dame, USA, for methane emissions studies -HBP12 HB (SPAdes)... | ecosystem: Environmental > Aquatic >...
AAATACACCTGCTCATGGGACAGCCCTATGAAGCCCTGGACAGCTATGCAAAAGGAGTTCAGCTATGTCTTTCAGAAAACGTCTGTATCCCTGACGACACCTTCGACTCAGAATTGAAATTCCTTAAGCGAATTAATCCTGGCAAGGAGCAGCTTCCATTTGAGCACGAATGGGTCAGGAGATTGCTGCTTCTAGGTAAGTCCCTTAGAATCAATATGGGCGAGGTCTCGGACGATATCAAAGGCCTGGCCATCAGGAAGGGCAAGTTCAAAACTCCGGTCCTTATTGTAGTTGGGGGAACGGCTGAGGCTATCCAGGACGAGATGATTAAGTACAGAGACTACCTGGAAGAGGCGCTGAACAGATTTGAAGGTACAGTAATATCAGGAGGTACAACAGCAGGCATTCCTGGAATGGTTGGAGAATTAGCGGAGCGGCTTAAAACAAAGGGAACCAGGAAATTCACTACTGTTGGCTACTTATCAAAGTACCTTCCGATTGATGCGCCAAAAGATATAAGATACGATGAGCTCATCATTACAGATGGACAGACTTTAGGCCCTCTCGAACCTCTCCAAAACTGGATCGATATCCTGTGCGCGGGAATCAAACCTGCCGATGTGAGGGTTCTAGGCATAAACGGCGGGAGAATAGCTGCTTTTGAGTATCAACTAGGGCTGACATTGGGCGCAACTGTGGGCGTGGTTCATTACAGCGGCAGGGCGGTGTCGGACCTTCTGGCATGCACTGACTGGCTGCGTTCCGGCAATCTACTTCAGATCCCCAATGATGTGGCGACAGTTCGTGCATTCGTGAATTCTGGCAGGACTCAATTCAGCCCGGACATACGCGAGAAGCTGGGCAGACTTGCACACGAAAAATTCCTGGAGGACAATAAGCGTCAAGCGGTCGAACCCTCGATGTTGCCTTGGGAAAAACTCAATGAGGGTCTAAAAGAATCCAATCGTCAGCAGATAGACTATGTGGAACAGATTATGGGGCAAGCAGGCTATGCTGTACGACGAAAGACGCCGAGCGAGATCAAGTCTCCCCAATTCACGGATCATGAAGTGGAAATAATGGCCGAGATGGAACACGGTCGATGGAATGCAGAACGAATCAAGGCGGGGTGGAAATATGGACCGGTGCGGGATGTTAACAAGAAAATCAGCCCCTATCTCCTGCCATGGAAGGACATTCCCGAGAACATCAAAATGTATGACCGGAAGGCGATCCGGGATTGGCCAGCAATATTCAAAGAGGTAGGTCTGGAGATTTATCGAGTAGAAGGGAACTGAATAATGAAATTGGAGATTCGAGAGATAATCGCCCGTGCTATTCACGAGAATTACCGCAGTAGTCGAGCCGCCAACACTGTTGTTAATGACCCGTCCCTGGCAGAATGGGAGAAATTACCGGAATATCTAAGGGAGTCTAACCGTCAGCAGGCAGATGACATATCCAAGAAGTTGCAGCGCATTGGATACTCTATCTACAGAGTCTCAGACCGTGCTATCAATCGAATGAAGTTCACCAGGGACGAGATTGAAACAATGGCTGAAATGGAGCACGAGCGCTGGAACGCTGAGCGTTTCGAAGATGGATGGAAACTGGGCAAGACCAAAGATGTGACAAGAAAGATCAGTCCGTATCTTGTTGATTGGACAGGACTACCAGAAGATGTCAAGGAGTGGGACAGGGAGACAGTGCGCAAGATACCAGAGTTCCTGGCAAAGGTTGGGCTTGAGGTGAGAAGAGTCAAATAACTGAGCTAGCCTCGTTGTTTTTGAATACTATTAGCGAAGTGGGTGAGTCTATACCAATCAGATCAATGTACAGCAGAAGTAAAAGCTAATGAGCGACATCTTTATAAGTTACGCTGAACAGGACCAGAAACTAGCGACTCAAATTGCTGAGATGCTTGAAGAAGATGCATATACAACATGGTATTACAAAAGAGACGTACTTCCTGACCAAAGCTATGTTGCACAGGTTTTCCAAATTACACTATAATGGAACTTCAAGAAGCTCAGGTCGTTAATTGAGAAAAGCTGAAAATGTTTGACTACCCGCTCCTGATACCGCAGCATACCCGCTACGAAGAGCTGGGCATCGCCCCCGAGGCTGCGCCCGATGAAGTGCGCGAAGCTAAAGAGGCCGCTGTATCCCGAATAGTTGAGTTGAAAGCAGCGATTATTCAGACTTTAAGCGAAGTCTACCGGCAGGTGCCGGGGTTGGACGAAGCCTATCAAACTATCGAAAGACTGAAAAACAGCACCGAAAGCGGCGCTCTGAATGAGCTGCGTGATGCCCAGAAGAGACTGGCCAAACTCGAACAGTCGGCTATGAAAATCAGCCCCGAATTCCTAGAGCTGCGTAAACAGCTTGATGATTTAGGCCGCGCTGAAAGAAGGATCAACACAGAAGCCTTCGATAACCCGGAAGCGCGCGCAGCCTATGATGATGATACTCCTCCCCTGGTGCTTCTTAAACTAGCTGATTGCGCTGAAGACATTTTCTCCGATAACAGGGTGGCGCTGCACCTGATACGGCAGGAGCTGTCAACGTTCCTGGAAGAGCAGGGAGAAACAGTTTTTCATCCCAGCGACCTCACGCGCCGAGACTTTACCGCCGATTTTACCCCCAACGAATTACTGGATGGAGCAGCTAATGACCAATTTGAATCCTGAAGTACCGGAATCCACGCCGCAGGACTCGCCCGGCCGCAAATCCGGAACTGGTGAAAGTGGGATAGGTCCTGTCCCTGACGATGAAACCATCGCCAGGGCGATAGACTGGGAAAGCCTTGAGTCTGTCCTGAAAACAAACCTGGATTTTGCCGGGGCTATTGCTGGCGCTGGACAAAAAGAAAGGCCAGAAAACGAGCCGCCTGTCCTTCAGAATCCAGCGCAGGAAGGATTCAGGGAACTTGTCCTGCATCTCAAGAGCATAGCAGAGAGCCAGGAAGATCTGCTTGAGCGCATGGATGACCTTGAAAAAAGCCTCAACGAAACCCGCCGGGGAATGGCGGTGCAGATGACAAGAATGAGAGACGAGCTTATCGGCGAGCGAAAAATAACGCTTGTCCGTAGCACGTTCGATACAGTGGTCGCGCAGCTTGATTCCCTGCGCTTTTTACATGTCTCCTTGAATCCCAAGAATAACGGGCGTTTTCTTCAGCAACTCGTAACTATAGAGCTTTGTTTGACCAATATCATACTCGGCATGGGATTCAGGGAGTTTACAGCAGCGGAAGGTGAGCCATTCGATCCCGGACGGATGAAGAGCATGGGTTATCTCGATGGAGAACCCGGAGTTGTTTTAAAGGCTGTATTGCCGGGCTACATGGCGGGCGACGTAATAATCAGGCCGGCGGGTGTATTTATCGCTAATCCCGCCAGCAAGTAACAATTGGAGGAATTGGCTATGCAGGATAGACAAGCTGGAAATCCGAACCTACATCATGTCGTGGGTATTGACCTGGGAACTACGTATAGCGGAGTCGCTGCGTGGAACAAGCATGAAGAGATGACGGAAATGATCGTCAGCAAGGCCGAGACGGAAGCATATGGGGGGAAAATTCCTTCTGTAATCAGCCTGGACCCGTACTCCGGAAAAGCCCTGGTGGGCACATGGGCTAAGCGGCATTACAGCGCCGATACGGAAAATACCATTATCGAGATAAAAAGGGAGATGGGCGAGGTATTTACTCCGGAGCTTCTGAAAAAATACCAAGCGGAAGAATTTTTCAGGGTCGGCGAACCTGTAAAGGTCTGGTTCAAGGGCCGCTGGTACATGCCCCAGGAGGCCAGCGCCCTGATTCTCATGCGCATGAAGCAGATAGCCGAGCAGGAAATCGGCGAGGAGATACATGACGCCGTCGTGACCGTGCCGGCCTATTTCGATGAAAAAAGAAGGCAGGCCACTAGGGAAGCCGCTCTTCTAGCCGGACTTTACCCCAGAGACCTTTTCGATGAGCCCACCGCGGCGGCCGTTTGTTATGGCGTGGACTACCAGGAAGCTGGTAAAAACGTTTACATGGTTTATGACCTCGGCGGCGGCACTCTGGACGTCTCTATCATCGAGATCGAGGGGAGAAAAATCAATGTCATAGCGACTTCCGGCGCCACTCGCCTCGGGGGAGTTGATTTTGACAATGCTATCACGGATTGGGCGCTGGCGGAGTTGTTAAGGATATACAGCCTGGACCTTCATAATGATAAAGCCGCCAGGGCGTACATCAAGTATGAGGCGGAAAAGGCCAAAATCATTTTAGGCACTGCTGACAAAGTCAATATCATATTGGGCGGGTTAGCCCAGGCCGGGTTAGGCGCTCAAACTCTGACCCTGGAAAGGTCGAAGCCCGGTGAAGAGATGCTAACCAAAGGCCGGAAAACGGCGATGACTTTTGAGGAACTGGTCGCCTACAACAGGAGTCCCGGCTACCGCAGGCCGCTGACTTTTGAAGAGCTGATTAACGGGCGCCTGGAAGAGTCGTTGATTTATGTTGTCGATGCCATTGCCCAGGCGTCCCAGAAAAAAACTATAACCCTGGATAAAATCAACTCGGTCCTGCTGGTGGGCGGGTCGAGCAGGATACCCCGCGTAAGACAGATGCTGATTGACCATTTCCAAAAAGGTGATGAATTCGTGCGCGCTGATGCCGACCCCGATACCGTGGTCGCCCGCGGCGCTGCTTTGATAGCCAAAGACATCATACCCACTCCGTATGCCTTTGATGTCCGGAGACAGCCGAACGAAACAACGCCGGCGCGGAATACCGGCGATGCGCTTCAGATCCGCCGTATCACAGCCCACACACTCGGTGTCCGCACTTACCCGGACCTTTTTCACGGCATCGTCCCTCGCGGCAACAACGTTCCGTTCGAGAAAGCGGAAAGGGAATTCAGAAATGTGGCCGCCAGCGAAGAAATCATCGTTGAAGTATATCAGGGGGAAGGGCAATACTACTACGAGTGCACCAAAATAGGAGAAATTCGTATATGGCCTCTCGAGAGAAAGCCCGCGGGATTTCATGAATTTGAAGTCACTTTCAGAATGGATATCAGCGGGCTGCTTAAGGCAACCGTGCGCCATCTGAACACGGGGAGGTATTTTAACGCTCAATATGAGAATATCACCACCGTCGGCGGGATTGACGTGCTGGAGATTCTCCGTGCAAGGCTTCTGGAGCTATACGGCGGAGCGGAGCCTCCCCAGCCGCCGCCCCCGCCCAACGCTCCTCAAGAGTCCTATCGACCGCCCGCGCCTGTACCGCCGCCTCCCCCCGCCAATCCGCCACCCGGGCAGCCTCCTCTACGGCTTACCATGCCCTCGGTTGATGTCCCGGAGCAGTTTAAGACCATTGTGCGCCGCGCGCAAAGGCTTCTTAAAAAAGTCAGCGACCCTGAATTAGCCGCGGCTTTTAACGCTTTCACCACCGCGTTGAACAGCGGAAAAACAGGAACGGAATTGGAAGACCTTGGTGACGAGCTGGCAGATGTTTATCAAGACGCAAGACGTTAATCCGCCTTCGGAAATAAGGCTGCCTATTCGGAACGAGGCCGGAGAAACACAGCACGTTAGCCTGGTCAAGGTGGGGTGCAGTTTCCAGGGCTGGATCTACTGTGTGCCGGACGGCGGCGCTTTCTACCGCCTGCTGCCGATTGAGGAAGCGCCCGTCCAGAGGCGTTCGGATATCGATTCTTGGATTAACAAAGCTATCCAGGTTGCCGGCCGCCGGCGCGAGCCTGCTGCGGTTAATCTGGCTCCGATTACCGAAGCAGACCAGCGGGAAATCGGCGGCTCGCATTACTTCTGGATACGTTACGGTGTCAAAACAAGCCACTCACTGGTACAGGCGCTCGCCGATAGGGACCCGTTGGTGCGCCTTGACTACATTATTAAAGTGCTCTGGCAAATTCCGGTGTGGTGGGCATCTCTTTATGAAGGATTTATCCCCATGCCGGCGGATATCGTATTTACCGCTGATGAACAGCCTTACCTGCTGATGTTGCCGTTCTGGCGTTTCCCCGATGTCGAATCTGTTTTCAGCGCTCCAGAACGCGGGCTTTACCTCGCTCCTGAGTATGTCCGTGGGATTACCTCCACCGGTTTGGGTAATCATCTTGACCGTTATGCGCTTGGAGTTCTGCTGCTGCATTGTTTTTATGATATTCCCCGCCCGTCCGATGGCGGGTCTGTCTTGAGACACTCTGCTAATGGTTCTCTCTGGAAAGACCTGAATCTAGTCGTTGACCCGTGGCTGCAAAAGCTGGGCTCGACCGGCGAAGTGATTAGAGCGATAATGCGGATGGTAGATGTTGACCTGCGGGCCCGCGCCGCTATGGAACCGGACGCCCTGGCCAACCTGTTGGCGTATTGGCGCCGCCGCGCGGAGCCTGCTACTGCCCTGCGGGAGCTTATGGCCGATGGTAAATATCCACAGGCTTACGAGTTGGCGCAGGGAATCCTTATCTCTGACGACTCGTACCCTGTCCTCCTGCTTGCCGGCCGCATCGCTCATTTGAACGGGCGGTCAATGGAAGCTATTGATTATCTGGAAAAAGCTATCAATAAGACCAATGCCCCCGCGCAAGCTTGCAAGGAGCAGTTCGATATTCTTACCTCCTTGGCTTCGCGGGGGACTATTGAAGCCCTGGTTGCTCTTAATGAACCTTTCGGCGATAAAATCGATGAGCGAGTGAATCGTGATTTCCACCTGTTGTCGCCCCAGGACCAGAATGAAGAAACCGAGGTTGCCATGGCCGATTACCTGCTCTGGCGCGGGCAAAATAATCTCGCCGTCGATTTTATTTATGCTAGGCTGTTTGACAGCGGAAGGAATTACCTGCGGCAGAAATATCGTCTGCGTATGGCGTACGTAAAGGCGATGATTAGGCTGTTCCGCCCGGGCGCCGCGCAGGAGGAGCAACGCGCTATCTCCACCGATGTTCAAACCGCTTTCAACGGAGGAACACTATCCTCGCTGGAGTTCAGGGCTTATAGTGAAGAACTTGCCGGCCTTAAGGAGGAGATAAACGCCATCAGGGGCCGTCCCGGGGGTCAAGCATGAGTCCGCTATTATGGCTTTTACTGATTGTCTCCATCGTAGCTACCCTGGGATTGACAAGCCTGATCGTATATTTCTTTATTATCCAGCCCCGCAGAAGGCGGCGCCCTCTGATACAGGCGCTGGATATCATTGAGAGAGATGCCACTGATGAATTCTCAAGAGCGGCGGAGCTTCTTAGCCAGGCCTTAATCTCCGGGCTTAAGGCAAGAGAAATAGCTGAAGCCCGTTTCGCTCTTATATATCTCAGGGCCAGGCTGGGGAAATACTCGCAAGCCCTTTCTGTCTTTGCCGATTTCGAGCCTTCCGCCCAGCTTGATCGTGCAACTGTTTACCTGCATCTCTGGCTGTTGGCGCGTGAAAAACGGTATGATGAAGTTGAGCAGGTATATCAGGAGAACGCTAAAACGCTTAGTGATCTCCTGGATTCTAAACTTATTGCGGGGATTGCCTTTTTAAAGAACGCCAGGAGAAGCTGGGCACGCCGGGAAATTGAGCTCGCTATCTCCTACTACGACAGGTTGCGTAAGCTAGGCGTGCTGGTAGAGGAGATACCCCAGCGTGTTGGTGACCTTCAGGTTCTTTTCGGCATCGCAGCCCTGTTCGATAACCATGTGGATGACGCAGTTAAATACTTTAACGGCGCGGTGGAGACCGCCAAAAAAGAAGGAAAATCCCCGGTCGCGGGGCAGCTCGGCCTGCTTTTGTGCCGATGGTCCCAGAAAGAAGATAGCGATGTTGAAAAAGAACTTTTCAGCATCATAAAATCGTTTCAAGAAGAGCACAAAGCGGCTCATGGCCGGAAAGAGAAAAAGAATAAACGCGATGACGCTAAGGCGGATGAAACTGGCGAAGCTCTCCCGATGGATGAGCAGACGTTTTTGCTCCGCAACTGCTGCCTGTGGTATGCCTTCACTCTTCTTGCCGCTTGGCTGCAGCGTCCGGAAAAATCCGCGCTCACAGCCATGGATTTGAAATTCCTGGATGATCGCCTGGAAGAAGTGATTAAACTTGATCCTGAAATGGGAGACCCTTACCTGATAGGCGGGCTCATCGCTTATTACTTCGCTGGCAGTGATCCAGAAGTGCGTCAGCAGGCATTGGCTAGGCTGGAAAAGGCAATAAAATCGGGAGTAAACGTGCCTGAAGTAATCGTTTTATTACGTAAAGAAAAAAGGCTTGAAGAGTTGTACCGGGACGCTATAACCCGTTACCTTGTCACAGTCAAGCAGTTTATTCAATCACCGGACCGCCCAGAGAAACTGCGCCGAGAGATGAAGGAGCGCATGGAGCGGTATGCACGTTTCCGCGAAATGGGAGAGATAGACCTGGTCAAAGGCGATGATGATACTGCTCCCACCGTAGCCGATATGGAATATCGCACTCAAATTCTGTATAACAGGTTGGAAAAAATCGTTAAACCCAAAATCAAAAACGCAGATTCTTCAGTCGCAGGCCAGTTCAACAAGCTTGGAGATAAATTGATTCGTGATGTTAAAGCAATGACCGAAAACGCCCGGCAGGTAGAGCAAACAGAACAACAACTGGTGATGCAAGCCGGCGAATTCCTTTTCCCAGAAGAAGAGAATATTGTGGAACAGGATGACACGGAGAATGGCCGGACCGGCAAATCCCGATAGCGATATGCTTGTGGAGGTAAAGCTACTTCAATGAAAATGCTTAACAGGGAAAAAATTCTGGAACGGCTAGCCCGCATTGAATACCAGAAAGATGAAGAAGACCGTGAGGAGCAGCTGGGACAGATGAACCTGGCAGGCGTCTTGTTGCCGCTCGCAAAGATAGACCATGAGCATGAGTACGAGTTGTGCCACGACGTTGCCAAGCATATTCTCGGTGTTGTCCCTGAACCAGATGAAGAAGACTTCGACGCAGGCCCGGAGGAATGACAATGGCCAACCGTGAAAGTGATGACCTCAAACGCATCCCTAAGCTGGATACGGCTGGAATAACCATCAATGCCGGCGGATTCAAAATAGACGACCTTGCCGATTCCGGTAGAAAACGCGAGTTGGATCCTACTGATTATTTGGAAAAACTGGCGAACAAAACGCGTGAGGAAGTGAATAAGGCAAGCAAAGCTATTGAAAAGGGCGCAGAAGGAATTGCTCTTAAGGAGATAGACAAGACCGGTGAGCTTTTGTTCCAGGCCAGGCAGTTAGTCGAAAAAAAGGATTACCTGGGGGCGCTAGAAGTGCTAGCTAGGCTGCTCAAAGAAGATCCAAACCACCCCGAAGGTTTGTATCTGAAAGCTCTCTGCTATTACCACCTAAACAGGGATGAAAAAGCCCTTGAAACGCTTCAGCCTCTGAACGCAGCCAGTCTGGAGCGGCGGATAGCTGATAATGTCAACCAACTGCGGAGCTCGATATCCCTTAAAATGATAACCCTCTTTCTCGATTTGATGAAGGAAAAGCAATATAGCCGGGCTGAAAAACTTTTACAAAGGTATATCGAGCTTGACCCGGGCCGCACCTTATATTATGCCATGTTGGCGACCTTGTTAATGGGCCAAGAGCGTTTGAGAGAAGCCAGAGATATCATCATCGCCGGCATGGAATCCTGTAACCCCGGCGAAATCCCCCTGCTTGACATACTGAGAAAGGAAATCGAAAAACGTTACCTCGCCCAGGCTATGCAGCCCGCCCTCCGCTTGTACAAAAAGAAGCAATACTCTGAGGCTAAGGCCGCTTTAATCCGCCTTGAGCCTGACCTCAAGTGCCTGCCGGTTTACGTTATCTTTTTCCGGTACTTGTCTGCGCTTGGCGGCGGTGGCATTTTCAGCCGGTTCCGCAGTCCCAGGGATACCACTGAAGTGGTACCAGCGGGGGAACATGAGGACGTTGAGTCGTTCCATTTTTTCCTCGTCCGGGCAGAGCTGGACGCAGGTCAGAAATATATTAGCGAAGAAAAGATACGCCTGGCAGAGGATACCCTGGGAGAAGCCGTCGGCTATGCTCCTCATTTTCCATTTATCAACTTCCTGTATGGTGCCTGTATATTCCATAGAGTAAATTCGCAGGCAGGCAGCAGCGAGCGGCCGGATTTAGATACCATGCTGGCTGATATAGAAAAGGCAGCCTATCATGCACGTAAAGGGCTCGGCGATAGGGAGATAGCGGGAGCGCCGAAACTGGTAGAGCTTATTGAAAACACGTTGAAAATGCTGCGCGAGGTGAAAGAAGAGGCAAACCTGATAAACGCTGTAATAGATGAGTTCAAGCAGATTATGGATTCCGCCGAAGGCGGCGTTACGTCCATCGCCCAGTTAGATAATATTGTTGCACGCTTTAAGTCGCTCAAGGCCAGGACTAGAGAGATTACCGGGAAAGTCAAAAGCAAACAGGGGAAGGACGCCCTGGCGCAGCTTTCTCAAGCTATCAATCGCAACCTTGACAAGGCAGAGTCAGAGAAAAAAGAGACCATGCCTCTCAACGCGGCCATTGAAGAGTTTAAGAGGATTGTCGATTCGGCAAAGAGCGGCATGACCGCCACCAAGCTTAATGAGCTGCGGAATAGTTTTTCAGCGTTAAAAAGAAAAATCCCGGACCTCCGGATTAAGGTTACGAGCAAAAGCGGGAAGGAAGCCCTGGATGCGCTTGAGGAAGGCATCAATAATTATCTCAAAAAGATAGACTCCGCGGGTGAGAACAATCAGGTCAATGAGGCGGTGTTGGAATTCAACAGGATAATGACGTCCATCACTGGTGTCAGGCCAGGACGGACTGACGTCTTCGCTGCCGTTAAGGATTTGGTGCTGCTGAAAACAAAAATCCCCGATATACGGAGGAGTGTTCATAATCACCAAGCTGAAGTGTTGTTGGATACGCTGGAAAGCAAAATTGATGACATTTTGAGAAACGCTGGACTAAATCGCTGATAAAATACTTTATGGCGTATCTGAAAAACGGTTTTAGTACTGGTCTGGACGTGAAATGAATAAAAAATATGATGTTTTTATAAGCTATGCCAGTGAAGAGCGCGGATGGGTGGAAAAGAACATTTTCCGGCGTCTTCAGCGTTCCCGCACGGCGGATGGCCGGCGGCCCAGGATTTTCTTCGATGTTGATAAAGAGAGCATCCAGCTTGGCCGAGACTTCCTAACGCAGCTGCAATCGGCTATTTTGGACAGTGAAAAATTCGTGCCGGTATATTCTCCATTATATTTTCAAAAGGAAATGTGCAAGTTAGAGATGCAAAAATTCGTTCAAATCGACCCTACCAATGAGAGATCGACGATGAGTCCTGTTCTTATCAAGGGCAATGGTCAAGATATCGTTCCTTTCATATATAACGCCATTCCATACACGGGAATCACTGTTCCGGACTGGTTTGAACGCTTGTGTAAAGGTCTTGGACTGACTCCGGATGTGCCCCCTATTCTGGAATTCCTGGATCCACTTCCTAGAGATATTATTGTGAACAACACATTGCCGCCTCTGCGCGTGGGTATGAAAAACAATGCACTGGATGATTTTGAGTTTGAAATTACACTCGGTGCTGAAGCAGGTGTTCTGCAGGGCACGCTGACAAGAGAGACAAAAAACTGGGTAACCACATTTACAGACCTATCCTTCAGCACAAAAACAGCGCGCACCCGCTTAATAGCGCAAGCGGAAGGCTGCAAAACCGTCGTGAGTGACTGGTTTTCCGTCAAGGTTGGGCCGTATTCGGATGGGTGGTTAAAGCCAGTGATTAAAGCGCTAGGAGAGGTTGTGTTCTTCGCCAGCGGCGAAACGCTGGCTGTTATTGATAACTGTCTGATTTCGCTCTTTGAAACAAACGGAGATTCCGTAGGCAAGCCTGTTAACCTTACCGGCCGCGTGAGGTTTGTCAAAAGGGCTGATAGCCTGCTGGCTCTGGCTGACTGGAACGGTAAGTTATATATCTTCAACGAGGATGGGGAAAGTTTTGTCTGGTCTAGCCCGGAGAAGAGGGATGGGCTGAACGTGCCGGGCGGACTGGCTATCGCTGGCAGCGATGTTTACGCCGGGTTCTGGTCCGGCAGGATTATAAAAGTGACGGTCCCGGAAAACCGGGGCAGCGAATTGATTTATGCACCTGGCGTTCAGGCTATCGAGGCGGTTGATGGTTCCCTTTACATCTTAGGGTTGGACGGCAGACTTGTTATGTTCCGGGACGGCGTTGCCGAAGATATCGGCGAATTAGAACGCACCATCTACATGCTAAAGGCTTTTCCCGGCTGCCTGGTAGCGGTCGGCTATAAACAAATTTACCATTTCGGAATGAACACCCGTAAAATATCCCGCCAGGCGCTTCCCTTCACCGGCCCGGTAGCGGTAATAGATGATGTAGAGCGTCCGGTATTAATTGATGCCCATGGCATGGGCGTCCGCTTTGACGCCGACCTTGTATACCGGACCCAATTCCATACGATTGCCGGGGCTGTCCCGGCATCGGCTGACAACTCCGGCAAATATTGCGTTTTCCGCAATACGGATGGAACGTATACGCTGATGCTTAATGACCGTATTGTCTTCACTCATACTACTGGCGCTCTAGCTATCGCCCCCTCCGGCGGTATATGTGCGATTGGAGATAACAAAGGAATCAGGATTGTAACCGGGGAGGAACTGAACACGCTTATCAAGGATAGCAGCGGTGAGTAAGCTCATTATCCAGCGCCAGCGTCTGCAGGGGCGCTTCACCCAGCTGGCGGCGGCAAAAAAAGCCCGCGCCCTTGATGATCGGGGGGTAGAAGCTCTGGCGGAGTGTGCTTTCCGACTCGCTGTTCACGCCGATACTCCACCCGGTGAGGCTTCACGACTGCTGCGGCTTTCTTGTCGGATAGACGGCGCTAATCCAAAATTTGCCTATCACTTGGCCCGCCTCTACTTTAGTCATGGCGACTTTGACCGCGCGGCTTCCTGGCTTGAGAATACGATATGCGGTTGTCCCACTAGCCACCGCCTGTGGACGCATGTCAGCTTATTACAGCGTGAGCTTGACCGGCGCTACGAGGATAATACTCAATACAGGCCCCATGACCTCCTCAACCGTAGCCGGGAAATAACAGACCGTGTTAAGCAGGGAAACGATAGCTTTAGCGCGGAGCTGCTGGCATTTAAGCCTGCCGCTGTAGCAAGCTCTACCGTGAAGTCCGGCCGGCTCACTTCTTCCAGTCCGGCTAGCTTTACCGAAAACCAGGAACTTGAGCCAACCGGAGCCGGCTCGCAGGTATTATCCGGCCGTCCCCGGCGCATATTAGACGCTGGCAGGTGCCGTTGGACCGGGGTTTACGACCTCCTTATCGAGCAAATGCTCGAGACTATCCCCAGTCAGAGTGGTGTTAATCGCGTCACACCCATGCTGGAATACGTTGCCGCGCAGGTAAAAAATGGCCGGCGCCCAGCCAGTTCCTTTGCCGTGCTCGCTGTCCAGTGGCTGGTATGCGGATATCCGCTAGATATTATACTAAGGCTCCGGCGGGAAATCGGCCGGGATGACTCACCTTCGCTGCAGCTGTTGGATTTGGTGTGCAGGCTTTCCCAGTCTGGCGATGACACGCTTGCCGCCTCAATTCAAAAGCATGTGATAGAAAAAAGGCTCCCGCCGCTGTTGGCTGCTGTTTTGCATCAGCGGAGGCTGGCTCCGCCGGTATCGCTCCCGGGCGCTGCTAGTAAGCTAAGCGCGGCAAACCGCCTGATCGCCGGCCTGAAACGAAACATACCCGTTGATACAGAAGCTTTAGGTGCGATCAACCGGCAGGCTGGCCAACTGGCCTCGGCTATTGATGAAACTAACGGCCAGTTGACCACAAGACAGTCCATGGTTAATGTAGTTCTGCCTGACCGTGTAGATGAACTGGAAAAGCTGGCGGCTGAAATTAATCGTCAACTTAAATTGTACTGGGAAATACTCGAGAAAATTGAAAAAGTAAAAGCTGAAAGGGCGCTTAATAAGGCGGAAATAGATGAACTTCAGGATATCAAGCAAAAAGTGGAGGAGAAAGGCGCCTATATTAGAAACGGGTTAAAAAAGCTTGAAGAAATCCAGAAAGCAGGCGGACTCGAGGATGCAGATGCGGTCCATCATCTGGCCAAAGTTGTGAAGGATTTTCAATCGCTGAACCTGGGCAGGTTCAGGAAAGTTAATGAGTTAATGCGCTCGGAGGCATTATCGATTAGTCCGTCCCCCGCGGGGCAGCCTGACCCTTCGCGCTCCCAAGAGATAGCCGCTCTAGGAAGCTCAGTTTCCCGGCTGGAATCGCAGATAAATAACACATATCAAAAAGCGATATCTTCCTTTAGCAATTATTCTCCTCAAGTCTTGGCCCAGCCACCATTTATAACGTTATTGATGTCTACGCGGGCGAGGTGGGCAGACAACCTGTATAGGAGCGGGAAACACGCCGCGGCCCGGAAAATCTGGAACAGCCTCCTCTGTGAAGACCGCCTGAATATCAACCTGCTGAAAAACATCGCCGTATGTGATAGCCACGGCCCGGATATGGGACAAACGCTCGCTTCATGGAAAGCCTACATTGAGATGCTCTATTTTTATGATATAGTTGGCGGCAATCCCAAGCCAAAAGCCGCTTTGCGGGCTGGGTTCCACCGCCATTTCGGAAACGCCTACGCCCCGGCCAGCTTGCGCCGTCCGGCCAGGACGCAGGAGCAGCGGGAATCTGGCGAAGAAGCCCTCTTTGTGTTTCTGAACAGCCCTTCCCGCGTGCGTAACTTCGTTGACCATAAACTACTGGAGTTCTTCAACGCCCGCCTTGATTTTTCCAGTCCCCCGTTGATATTAGGCATCAGGCGGACGGACAGCGAAAAGGCAAGAGTAACTGCCGCCGGCAAGATGCAGGATTATGCCCAGAACACCTGCTCGCTCCTACCTCGGCGGGTAAGTGATGCGTTTACCGTGACAGCTGTTAACTATATCAAAGTAGCCTCCGATGCCTGCACCTCCAAAACTCGACTTTTACTGAAGAAAGACAGTCGGTATTTTCAGGAAGTGGCGCGGCATGAAGCGTGGACAAAGGAAACTTGCGAATTCAAGAGAAACATCTTGGTTGCCATCGATGGGAGTAAAGAGCTTCCGGCGCAAATACGGTCGATAGATTTTCTAGAGCAGCTATCGCGACTGGACAGCGTCCCCATCGACCAGAATGTCGCTTTACTGGAGACTATCGCGCTAAGCTTGAAACTCCCCGATACTTCGTACTTGGTCAAGACAGGCGAGCGCCTGCGGGATAGCGTAATCTCCAGGATCATGCAATTTATATTCAAAGGGCAGGCGGATGGTGCGAATAACCAGTTGCGCCAGGCGCAGTACAGCCGAATCATCAAAGATTGGATAAAGCATCCCATACTGGAAAGTTGGCTCGAGCGGATTGACGACCCACAGCCTTTTTACCCGGAAGAAGTGATATCCGCTATCAAGAACGCGGAGTCTAACGTATCGGTTATAAACATATTACGGACATGGCATAAGCAATATCTGGAGTTAACCGGCCCGGCAAAACACCTCGCGTGGCTGCTCAATGCCAGCGGACAGACCGCTGAGGCTATTGATGTTCTGGAACAGGCGCAGCAGCATGGTTTTTTTGAAAAAGGACGCCGTGAATGCACCAGACTGTTAAAACAGTTGAGGATAAAACAGGCCAATGATACCCTCGAAGGCGATAAATCCGCAGTGGATTTGCAGCCTTTCCTGGAACTGTTGGATGCGGATGATGGCGATATTAATCTCGTTCTTAGCGTCATTGCGCTGGCCGTCAACCAGGCAAAGCGGAAGAAAGACGAATCGTGCCATGAGCGCGTGTCTCAGGCTGTTTCTGCCTGGATAGACCGCGCGCGCACCGTTGGAAGCAAGCCTGCTGATGAACATGAAACTACTGCGACTGAAGACGACATTGCCAAAGTTCTGAACAACATGGATGAGGCGTTGCCGCAGATATTCCTAGCTCCGTTTGGCGAACTGAACGACAGTACAGACTGGAAACGTGTTGCCGGCTCTATGGACCGCCTGCTCGCCAAATATGAAAGTAACTGCGCGGGCCATTATTGGCGCATGATTGCCTATAACCGCCTCTATTCTGCTACAGATCCATCTAGAGATAGCGCCACGTTAAAGAACTATCTTAAACGCGCCGACGCCGACGCCGCTATTGTTTTACAATGCAGTCCTGACCCTGAAAAACGCAAACAGGCCAGTGACCTCCGCTTATATGTCCGCGATATCCTGAACAAGCTATAAGCGCCGAGATGACATACCCCTCCCCGCCCCCCGAAAAGAAGTCCAATTATAATGTGAGTTTGGAAGGACAGATAAGGGGGATAAATGGCTAGGAAAACCTATACTCCGGAACAGATCATCAACAAGCTTAGGGAAGCCAAAGTCCATGTCAACCATGGTATCCCCATCTTTGAAGCGAGCAGAAAGATTGGTGTCACCCAGCAGACCTATTACCGCTGCCGTAGAGAATACGGTGGCATGCGGGTGGAGCAGGCCAAGCGCCTCAAGGAACTGGAGAAGGAGAACGCCCGGCTGAAGAAGCTGGTGGCTGATATCTCACTGGACAGTGCCATCCTTGAAGAGGCTGCCCGGGGAAACTTCTAAGCCCGTCACGGAGGCGTCAGGTAATCACCAGAGTAAGTGAGCAGCTTAAAAAGTATCCGAGAGGCGGGCTTGCCTGGTGCTGGGACAAGCCAGAAACGCCGAGCGCCGTAGTCATGAGACAAGCCCGGAGGAATTTAAGGCTGGTGGCCGATATCACTACCCTGGCAACCGGTACGGCAGATATGGTTACCGCCGCATAACGGCTTTACTCCAGGACAGAGGCTGGCAGGTGAATCACAAGAGAGTGGAAAGAATCTGGAGACAAGAAGGCTTGAAGGTGCCCCGGAAACAACCCAAGCGGGGACGGCTATGGCTTAATGACGGCTCTTGTATCCGGCTCCGGCCGGAACATAAGGACCATGTCTGGAGCTATGATTTCGTGGTGTCGAGAACTGCTGACGGCAGTGCCTTCAAGATACTGACTATACTCGATGAGTACACCCGGGAATGTCTGGCAATACTGGTCGAGCGGCGCATCACGTCGCAGGATGTCATCGACCAGCTGTTTAACCTGTTTGTCCTGAGGGGCATTCCGGAGCATATCTACTCCGATAATGGCCTGGAGTTTACCGCGACGGAGGTCAGGAGATGGTTAAGTCGCCTGGGTATAAAGACGCTCTTCATCGAGCCAGGCAGCCCCTGGGAGAACGGGTATATCGAGTCATTCAACGGGAAATTGAGGGATGAACTGCTCAACCGGGAAATCTTCACCACACTGACCGAGGCTAAGGTATTGATTGCCGACTGGAGGAAGGAATATAATCAGTTCCGGCCGTATAGCTCGTTGCGTTACAAGCCACCAGATCCTGAAGCTAAAATGCTCGTAACTCTAACTCTGTAAGTGGTACCATTTCCGGGGGCAGGTCAGTTGGGGTAGTTGTTCCTATTGGGGAAACAGATCGGTGACTAAAATGAAGTGCTTCGTTATAATGCCCTTTAAGGACAAATTTGATCCCGTTTTCGCTGCTATCCGTGAAGCAGTTACACGAGCAGTACCAAGTGAAGAAATCGACTGCTACTGGCTTAAGGATATACATGCAGCGGGCAGGATCACGGAGGATATAATAATCTCACTGCAAGAAGCCTCACTCTGTATCAGCGACGTAACGGGTCGTAATTCAAACGTTATGTGGGAAACAGGATACGCTATGGCCTTAGGCAAACCCACAATCCTTATCGCACAAAGTCGGGCTAGGTTACCATTTGACCTGAGAACTCATAGAATCCACGAATACAAGGTGGATGACTTGCTCGAATTAAAGCAGTACCTGCCGGAAGCAGTTCGCCAAACAATGGCGCGATACGAGATTAGAACAAATCTTGAAGCTATGAAAATTGTGAGAACCATACCAATGACTATAGTGGTTACTGGATCTATGATGGCCAAGCCTGCCCGGATCGTGCGGCGGATTGAGGAAATATTACATCCCTATATTGGGACCAACTCGTTGTGGTACTGTGGAAGCAACGGTACGGTGGACGACAAAGTAATAGATTATTTGCTTTTAAGAAATGAGCAGGTTATCGCTGTTGGGTACAACAGATACGACTTGTCTCAAAGAATCCGAGAGGCTGTGGTATCAGGTAAGGTTCAATTTCTAGATGCAGCAGTAGAACCTCTGCCCAAGGGTCTAGACGGTCCATCAGAACGGGACATTTTCTTCTGCAGCAAAGCCGACATGGTTATTTTATTATGGGACGGCGAAAGCCAGGGCACTGAAAGATTGATTAGATACTTTCAAGATAAGGGCAAGAACTCACTTATAGGCTTCATATAAGATCGTGGCCTAATTGAATTAGTAATCAAAGTTGCCTTGGTATAAATCAACTGTGCCCCGCCCCCCAAGCAGAGCCAGTTTGGGGGCGCTGTTGGAGTCCCAGGTTGCGGCGTATTGCGAACCGCTGACACCTTGATTAAGAGTTAAGCAGTCGTGGTTCTGAATCTACAGCTACTCCCTGATTGGGATTTCGACACCTTAACTCATGTACAAGGTATGGACTGCACCCCTATGGGTAACAATTGTCCATGATACTCCTA